>Ga0181523_10002732_pt1 | contig 16716 bp, 12 predicted proteins | sample PEATcosm2014_Bin_43_FD_119752 | JGI IMG/M metagenome (GOLD analysis project Ga0181523, IMG submission 119752) | Peatland microbial communities from MTU Mesocosm Facility, Houghton, MI, USA - PEATcosm2014_Bin05_30_metaG | ecosystem: Environmental > Terrestrial > Soil > Wetlands > Peat | place...
AATGTCGTGATCGCGGGCAAACACCCGGCGCCGCAGTGGCTGACGATGGACGCCGCCGTCAAGCACTGCACCGAGGGCATCGGCATCTGGCAATGGGCCGGCAACGACCAGGGCGTTGCGCCCGACGTGGTCATGGCCTGCTGTGGCGACGTGCCCACGCTGGAGACGCTCGCCGCCGTCTCCATTATGCGCCAGCAACTGCCCGATCTGAAAATCCGGGTGGTCAACGTCGTTGACCTCATGAAGCTGCAGCCGCAAACCGAGCACCCGCACGGGTTGAGCGACATGGATTTCGACGATCTCTTCACCAAGAACAAGCCGGTCATCTTCGCCTTCCATGCCTATCCGTGGTTGATCCACCGGCTGACCTACCGCCGCACCAACCACGAGAACATCCACGTCCGCGGCTACAAGGAGGAAGGAACGATCACGACACCCTTCGACATGACGGTGCTGAACGAGATGGACCGGTTCCACCTCGTGATGGACACCATTGACCGCGTGCCGCGGACGGGCGAAAAAGGCATCTACCTGAAGCAGCAGTTGAAGGACAAGCTGATCGAGCACAAGGAGTACATCGACCAATACGGCCAGGACATGCCGGAGATTCGGAACTGGAAATGGGGCGCGACGAACGCAGGCAAAGCTTCGTGATTACGCCAGGGAAACGGCGCGGCCACCGTGCAGGGCGGAATCGTGACAGGCATCCACGACTTGCTGCGTCTTCAAGGCCCACATCGGCCAGTCGGGGTTGAGTTTTCCAGTGGCCACCTGCCGGGCAAAGTTGCGGAACATTTGCGAATCCTGGGCCGGGGCGAGGCTGTCGGTGTGTTGGGCGGCGCAATCGCAACACTTGACCCGCTCAACGGCGCCGTTGACCTCGAACGAAGGCTCGTGGACGCTGGCCGGATGAGCAAAATCGGCCACGCGCATATAGCCGTTCGCGCCGCCGACATGGACCCAATTCTGAAATTGGGCGCGGAAGGAACAGTAAAAACCCATTGATGGGCCGTCGGCGAAAATCAGTTCGCCGGAAAAATCGGCCGGCGTGGCGGAAGGGCTGAGGCGGTTGCCGCGGGTGGAGAGGATCCTGCCAGTGACTTCGCCGGGCAGTTGCCATTTCATGGCCCAGAGCGCGAAACGGATGCAATACCAGCCGATATCGCCGAGGCAACCGGCCGGCTCCAGTGCGGCGTGGACGCGAATGTTGGCGTCAAAAAAAGTTTCGCCACCCGCAAAAGTGAAAACGGACATGATCCGCCTGATCGGGCCAACGGTTTTGCCGTCGTCGAGAATCTCGCGAAGGCGGCGCAGGCGGGGGTTGTGCATGAACATGACGCCGTCCATGAATTGCACGCGGTTCTTTTGGCAGGCGGCGGTCATCTCGCGGACATCGGCCAGACAGAGGCCGCACGGTTTTTCGCACAGCACATGCTTGCCCGCGGCGGCGGCGCGCAAGACCCACTCCTTGCGCAACCCGGTGGGCAACGGAATGTAAATGGCATCCACCTCGCTGGAGGCGATCAACTCCTCATAGCTGCCAAGGGCGGCGGGGGTCGTTTCAGATGGGATATCGCGCTGGCAGTCGTCGATGAATTTGCGGCTGCGCGCGGCGTCGCGGCTGGCAACGGCGGTGACGGCCGAATTGCCGCTGTCACGAATGGCGCGCCAGTTTTTCCGGGCGATGCCGGCCGTGCTCAGGATGCCCCAGCGAAGTTTATTCATGACCCATTTTTTCGACTCGAAAGCATTTTGTCCAGCAACACTTTGGAGTTGGAGGCGGGGGGGTCGGACTTGGACGCGGAAACTTTCAGGGTTGCAAAATGAAAGGCAAAGTTGTTTGGAAAGGGGGCAACTCAAGTTTAAATCTGTGTCCATCTGCGTCGATCTGTGGCCAGATCAAACCAGCCTTGTCATTCCTGTGAAAACGGATAAGTTTATGCCATGTTGAAAGTGTTGTTATGCCTCTCTCTGTTGCTCGGTGGCGTCACCCTGCGGGCCGCCACCGTGGAGCTGAAAGGCAAGGCCGCCGTCACCGGCAGAATCCTGGAGGAGAAAAAGGACCAGATCATCATTGATATTGGATACACCGTGCTGGTCATACCAAAAAGCCAGGTGGTGAAATTGCTCGATGATAATGCCAGGGCCGCCAAAGCCGTGGCCGCTCCGCCCGAACCCGCCGTGGACCGCGGCTTTTATTCAGCCTCGATTGTCCCGCCGCCGGAACGCAGCGTGCGCGAATTGGTCAATGAATTGGGCGAGGCGGTCGTGCAGGTGCGCACGCCGGCCGGATTGGGTTCCGGCTTCTTCATTAATGCCGACGGTTTTTTGATCACGAACTTCCATGTGACCGAGGGTGAAACGCAGATTTCCGTCGAAGTTTATCTTCAGAAGAACGGCCAGATCGAGCGCAAGACTTACAAGCAAGTCAGGATTGTGGCCTTGAACAAATTCGCGGACCTGGCCCTGCTGCGCATCGAAGACAAGGATGCCCCGAAGTTTTCCTGCGTGACCCTCGGCGATGCCGACAAACTGGCCGTGGGTGACACGGTCTTTGCCATCGGCAGTCCGCTCGGCCTGGAACGGACGGTGACCGAAGGGATTGTCAGCACCAAGACCCGCCAAATCGAGGGCACACTCTATTTGCAGACCACCGCGCAAATCAACCCCGGCAACAGCGGCGGACCCCTGTTCAATTTGCGCGGCGAAGTCATCGGCGTGACGAACATGAAGATCACTTTCGGCGAGGGCCTCGGATTTGCCATCCCCGTGGAAGCGGTCAAATTCTTCTTAAACCATCGCGAATCCTACGCCTACGACAACGACAATCCGAGCAATCCTTATCGCTATCTGGAACCGCCCAGCCGGACCAAGAAAGCCGCGTCGCAGTAATGGCCCCCGGCTGAATTTATGCCGAAACGACTCCTCCTGCTTCTCATCCTGGGCGGTTTTTGTCCGGGCGCGTTCCCGGCCGTTTTGCCTCCCGAGAAACTATTGCCCAAAGACACCGTCTTGCTGGTCACCGTGCCGGACAGCCTGACAGCGTGGGGCATTTTGACCAACTCTCCCTATGGCCGCCTATGGCAGGATGCGGCGGTCAAAGCGTTTAAGGATAAATTCATCGACAAGTTTGGCAGCGACGTCATCACGCCGCTGGAACGGAGCTTGGGCATTCAATTGTCCGCCTACACCGGGCTGGCCCAAGGCCAGGCGACCTTTGCCCTCCTGCCCATCGCCCAGCCGGACAAGCCGGAGGATCATTTCGCCAGACTCTTCCTGCTGGACACCAAAGACCGGGCCGCCCAACTCCGGACCAACCTGGCGGACATCCGGCAAAAATGGGCCGCCGCCGGCAAGCCCATGAAAACGCGGAAAATTCGCGAAGTCGAATTCACCACGCTCATCCTCTCGCCCGAGGAGCTTTCTTGGGCCAACCTCGTATCCAAGCCCAACAGCGCCGTGACGGTGGTTGGCGCATCCACCAACAAGGTGGAAATCACTTTCGGGCAGGCCGACTCGCTGGTGCTGGTCAGCGATTCCATCCAGGCCATCGAAAAGGTCCTCAGCCGCCAGGCGGGGGGACTGTTGCCCGCCTTGGAGGAACAGCCGGCCTTCCAGACTGATTTTGCCGCCCGCCTGCGCGGAGCGCCTTTTTACGCCTGGATCAATGTCAGAGATTCGATCGACATCCTGACAAAGACGCCCGCCAGCGATGACGCCGACGCCGGCGATGCGTCGGCGCTCAAGCCCGATTCCCTGCTGGCCGCCGCCGGGCTGACCGGGCTGACCTCGGCCTCGTTCACTTACCGGAGTTTGCCGGAAGGGCTGTCCGCGCAACTTTTCGTCGGAGTGCCGGAGAGCAAACGGCGCGGGCTGCTCAAGGCCTTTGTCGGTGAAGCCAAGGATTCCAATCCGCCCGCCTTTGTTCCATCGGACGTGACGAAATTCTGGCGCTGGCGCATCAACATCCCGCACAGTTGGTCCCAAGTCGAAACGATGTTGAATGAGTTCAATCCCCAATACAGCAGCGTGATCAACTTCGTTCTGCAAACCGCCGGCAAAGACAAGGATGAACACTACGACTTGAAATCCGAACTGCTCGGCAATCTGGGCGACGACATTATCCATTACGAGAAAGCTCCCCATGGCAGCACCCTGGCTGATTTGAAGTCCGCCCCGTCTCTTTACCTGATCGGTTCGCCCAATGCCGGGAAACTGGCCGCCGCGCTGAAAACCGGCTTGAATTTCATGGGCACGGCCAAGGAACGCGAGTTCCTCGGCCGCCAGATTTGCACACTGACCGTTACGCCCCAGGGCGCAACTCCGGCCCGTTATTCCTTCAGCTTTGCCAGCAGCGGCGGTTACGTCGCGCTCTCGGGCGACACCGAAATTCTGGAGGAGTTTTTACGGAGCAACGACAGCAAGGCCAAAACGCTGAATGACACCCCGGGACTGGCCGACGCCGCGCAAAAAGCCGGGGGCATGGGCACTGGCTTGTTCGGGTTCGACAACCAGAATCTGAGCATGCGGGCGGGGCTGGAGATGCTCCGCCAGCAACCCCTCACCTTGCAGGACATTCTGGGCTCGTCGTCCATGGTGAGCAGCGTCAATACTGGAAACCAAACGGACAAACTGCGCGAATGGGCCGATTTTTCCCTGCTGCCATCCTACGATGCCATTTCGCGGTATTTTTACTTCTCGGTCTATGCCGGCAGCTTTTCCCCCGAGGGCTTCACCATGAATTTCTTCGCTCCCACACCGCCCAAGTTGAGATAAGTAAGAATTATGAAGTAAGAATTATGAAGTGAAGAAAGGGCTCCGGGGGCTGTTTGTCATGCTTCTTAATTCATACTTTTCTTCTTTACTCTTGCGGATAAACCAGGATGCGGTCATGCACCAGCACGATCAAATCATTCTTCCCGTCGCCCGTGACATCGGCAATGACCGCTTCGCGCGGTTCCAGCGAGTCGTTGCGCCGCGAGCGAAATGTCCGCTCTTCAAAAACCTGCCAGCGGTTGGCCGGGACCAGTTTGTGCGGCAATTCGAAAGCGACCAAATCCAGGTAGTTTTTGGCCGTTTCCAAAAACACCAGGTCTTTGCGCCCGTCGTTGTTCAAATCCCCGGAAACGACATCCGCCAAATGGCCGTCCTTGATCGGCGTTTCATAGCTGTCCAACTCCGAGAATTCCCACACCTGCCCGCTCATGGCCATGGTGCCAACCTCATTGGCCCCGAGCAGCGCGATGCTGTTGAGCGTGGACGAGCCCAGCGCCACGGCGCGCAGCGCGGTGAAATCGCTCACCGGCAGAGGCACATTGCGCACCACCTGCCAGACGCCCGCCGGGTCCCGCTCGCACAAGGTCAGCGCCTTCCGCTCTGAGTCAAGCAGAAAAATAGACGCAATGGCGTTGGTCCCGTTGCGCAGCGCCGCCGCCCCGGTGATGCGCGAGTCGCTCGACGCCCCGTTGATCTGTTCCTTGACCACAAACGACCAGGCCGGCTTGCCGTTGGTTCCCTGGCCGGGCTCGCTTTTCAAGACGACGGCCCGGATGAAATTCTTTTGCGCCAGCAGCAATTCCGGTTTGCCGTCCCCGTCCACGTCCGAAGCGCTCACCCACGGCTCTTCCGTGCTGCCGCCGGGGGGTGGGAGGTCCACTTCTTCGAAGGTGGAGTGATCGGGTTTCTGAATAAGGAATTTGATTTTCTCGTAAGGGATGAGCACCACCAGATCGGCCAGGCCATCCTGGTTGGCGTCGTGCATCGTCATCGAACTGGGCGCGGCTTTAAACGTCTCGCTCAACTTTTGCGTGTGACTCCTGCCATCCGCCGTCATCGTCACCAGCACGCGGTTGGTGTCCTGTTCAACAATGGCCGCCAGGGTGGGTTTGGCGTTGGGCTGCAAGGGGCCGACCGCCATCGTCAACGGCCGGCCGTCAATGGGCAGAATCGTCGGGAATGCGATCCGGCCATTTTTGTCCAATTCCGTCACGCCGATTTGATGTTCATCGCTGCTCAGGAGGAAAATCTTCTGCGTGCCGTCTCCTTTCCAGTCGCTCACGGCAATTTCGCTCACGCCGGTCAGGGTCGGAAATGTTTTCGCCGCCGCCAGGGTGCCGTCGGGCTTCTGCAACTGCACGGTCAATTGCCCGCTGTCCGGCTCCGCCACCAACAGATCGGGCAGGCCGTCGCCGTTGATATCGGCCCACAAGATGCCGCGATGGGCCCGGGTCGTTTTGTTCAAGGGAAAAACCTCGAACGGCCCTTGCTTGAAGGCGCCGGACAAAGGCTCGGCGGGCTTGCGCACGAAGTTCCACAACTGTGCCCGCCCGGAATTTTGCGCGATGGTGACAATCTCTGTTTTGTGATCGCCCAGCAGATCGTCCGCCAGGTAGGCCCGGATCGGCGGCAGGGAGAAATAAATCTCCGGGCCGAGTTCGCCGTCGGAGTTTTGCAGCCGGAATCGAAACGGGTTCGGGCTGTCCCAGTTGATCAGCAGCAAGTCATCGCGTCCGTCGCCATCGATATCCAAAACCTGCACCGCCTTGACCGTGCCGGAGAAGGGTATTTTGCGCGGCTCGCCGAGCGAGTGGTCGGCTTGTTGCGGCAGGAAATAAAGGTTGTTCTCGCCCAGCAAAACCAAATTCGTCCGTCCCTGTCCATTGAGGTCCCCGGTGGCCAGCGCGTTGGGGGTCAATTGGCCGTCGTCAATTGGCCAGCGTTTCGGCGCGCTCCAGGTATTGCTGCCCAGATTGTAGAGCACCACCAACTCCTTTGGGTCCCCGTAATAGGCAATGTCCGGCCTGCCGTCGCCGTTCAAGTCCGCCACCACCAGCGAGTAAATTCTCTTTTCCGAGGCGATTGATTCAATGCGAAAACGCGCATCGGGCGGCAGTTCGTTCATTTCCAATTTTCTCCCGGGTTTGGCCGCCGCGAGGTTTGTCTTGCCCGTCTGATTGTAAAGCAGCTCGATCTTCGAGCGGGCGTTGTTGACCACGATCAAATCCATCAAGCCATCGCCGTCCAGGTCCGCGGCATGAAGCAGGGAAATTGAGCTGTCAATTGGAAAAACCTCCGGCCCGGTGAACCCGAAGGACGGCGGCTGGATCTCCTCCGCCGCCGCGCCAAGCACTGCGGCGCAGGCCAGGACGCCCCCGCATAAACCCCGGAAGATGGAACTACATTTCAACATAGCGATTCGAAAAATGCCATTTTCCCGAACACTTCGCCAGCTTTATTCGGGGGTATCATGGGCTTGACTGTTCAAAGCCTGAGGAGTTTGTCAGCAAACTATTAGTGGGATGAATGGGCCAGCGAGACTGTCTGACAGACATATTAGTCATCCGGCGCGATGGAAGGTTTTCCTCTCCAATCAAGACGGCCAGATTCGTGAAAACCAATGGTTGTCGGAGGATGTATTTAGGATCATAAACAGAAAACTGAAGAAGCATTCTCGTCGGCGCTAAAAGCTCGATGTCTGCCTTGGGGTCAGCCTTCATGCCCATCTCTTCCTCCATTTCATCTGCCGGACCAGTCCAATACACAACATAGATTGGAACAAATGTTTTTGTCTGCAATTTCTCCCCTTGGCGTATTCCGTTCCAATATGGGCTGAGTTCGACATGTACTTGACAGTCTCTATTCAATCCTTTGACATCCATCCGGGCTGCTGCCAGCCATTGGATTCCGAGTTGATATGCTCCGTTTGTGTCCAGTTGTTCTATTGGCAACACATATTGATTTTCATACTCGACACAAGTTTTCTGATAATTCGCTATCACCAAACGACTAAACTTGTTTCTCTTGGTAACACCATAATCATAATTTCGTGTGGTAATCCTCCCAATACTTTGCTCGTTGTAAGCAAATCCAAATGGACAAATAAATCCCCCTACGACGTTCGATTCCATGATGGGCAGTTTCTCGGGTAAATTAAGTTCTCTGGCAACTTGATTGGCCTCACGAAGCAGCAGCTCGAGAGCTGCCCTCTGGTAGGCCTGCGTAGTGAACTCATTTTTGTACTTGCCGAAAAACGTAAGCGGGCCACCTGGCACCTGCGGAAGTGCATCGGCACAAAAAGCAAATAATGTGGCTACGAAACAAAGCTCGAGCAATATTCGGCGAGCGCGGCCAATCGTGAAAAGCTCAGTAATAGGAAAATGGTTTTTATTCATCTCGTTCACCGCTTTCCCTCGACCGACGCTTGCATCACCCTGAGCATTTCGGCGGCGGAGGGGATCTTGAACCACAAACCCAGGGAGAGATACACCGCCGTCGCGGCAATTATCGGCACAAACACCTCGCCCAGTTTCAGCGCCAGCGTCGCATGGCCCAAATGACCCTCCCACAACAGGCGTCCGTTCCACGCCAGCAGCGCCGCGATCACCCCGGCCACGGCCAGGCGCGGCAATTGCGCCACTGTCTCCGCCATGTCCAGTGTGCGCAGTTTTTTGCGCAGCGCGAAGACGAGCAGCCCGAGGTTGCAGGCTGCGCTCAGACTGTTGGCCAACCCCAGCGCGCCGGGGCCAAGGCGCAATCCAAACAGAAAAAGCGCCGTGAAAAGAATATTCATGCCCAGGCAAAAAATACTGATGCGCATGGGTGTCTTGATGTCGTTCACCGCGTAAAAGGCCCGCGCATAAATATTCACCAGCGAAAACGAAATCAGCCCCGGCACCAGACAGACCAGCGCATAACTGACTTGCTGGGTGGCATGCGCGTCGAATTTGCCGCGCTCGAACAACAAACGAACCATCGGCTCGGCCAGGGTGAGCAACAGCACCGAGGCCAGCAGGTTGCCGAAAATCAAGTGCCCGACGCCATGGCGCAAAGTGGCGCGAAATTGGGTGAAATTCTTCTCCACGGCCAGTCCGGCCAGTGTCGGCAGCAGAAAAGTCGCCAGCGAAAGCCCAAAAACCCCCTGCGGCAATTCCATCAAACGCGTCGCCACCGCAAATTGGGCGACGACGCGCGCATTGTCGCCCCAGGCCATGCTTTGCGTCAGCATCACGTTGATTTGGTAAGCCGAGACGCCGAGGATCCCGGGCACCATTTTCGCGACGACATCCCGGACCGTCGGATCGCGCCAGGGCGAGACCCAATGGCAGCGGAAGCCTTCCCTGCGCAAGACCGGCATCTGGAAGACCGCCTGCGCCACACCCGCCAACAAAACGCCGATGGCCAGCGCGAAAATCTGCGTGTCCAGCCTTTTCCCCATGTGCGGCGCGAGCAACAAGACCGACGCAATCATGACAACGTTCAAAATCGCCGGGCCAAGCGCCGGAATGAAGAAGTGGCCCCTGGCGTTGAGCATGCCGATAAACACCGCGCCCACGCAGGCCAGAACCATGTAAGGAAACATCAAGCGCAGCAATTCCAGCATCAACCGTGTTTCGGGCTTCCACGACCCGCTGAGCAACAAGAGTGAAACGACCCCCATGACCAGCAGCGTCAACCCGCCTGACACCACCACCAATCCCGAAAGGACGGCATTGGCTGCCCGCCACATGCTGGCCTCCCCCTCGTTTTTTTCCTTGGCCTTGAAAACCGGGATAAACGCCGCCGTCAACGCGCCTTCGCCGAGCAGGCGCCGGAACAAATTGGGCACCATGTAGGCAAAAATAAAGGCCCCATAAACCGCGCCCGCTCCCATGAACGCGGTATAGACCTGTTCCCGCACCAACCCCAGCACGCGGCTGCTCAACGTCGCCGCGCCGATGCCCCCGGATGATTTCAACATCTGCGACATTTCTTGATTTCCTAAAAGCCGCCGTAAGCAGACTCTGATTCCCAAATCTTTCCAACAAAGAAAAAAGGGCGGGCCGGAACCCGCCTTCGCCGTAGCGGCTACGGTGGACGAGACGGCTACGGCGCGGCAAGCCCGCCCCGAGTCTGAAGGGGATTGGCTTGTTTTGACCATGTTTAACTAAGTTAATACTGGTTTGACCGGACCAAAGTTGTTTATTCTGCAAACTGTTCATTCTTATGGATTTGCATGGATTCTGGCCGCCAGCTTGACCAGCCACATCGGTTTGACCCGGTTTGACTGACCTTGACTGACATGGACATACATGGACATACATGGACTGGCAATTGACCGACTCGTCCGGGTGCGCGCAAAAATCCGGGGTGGCTCGATTTGGCCACAGCTTCAATTCCCGTCCGGCACCTAATCGGTTTTTCATAATTTCAGCCTTTCCATTCACTTTTGTCTTTCCGATACGGCCTTGATCGGCTATTCATCAGACGAACAATACAGTTAACATATCATATCGTCAACTGATTTTTGAAAGAATTTTTAAGAAAATTGTTATTTTTGATGAAAACCGATTTAAGATCTTGCGCGGCAGGGACTTAAGAAAAACGCAACAGACACAAGATGCGAAGGATTTTTGACAGGATGAACAAGATGGAAAGGATTTTAGGCGGCAGGCGGGCGGTGCGCCGCGTCCCCACCGCTTCATTTCCACCTGAATCTGACGCATTGCTTTGCCGTATTTGTTGGTGGACAGAGGGGGTGTGGCGCGGCATTCTCGTGGCATGACCGAAGCAAAGACGGACAAAAAAGCTATCGCTGGAAACTTGGAACATGAATTTGAGGACCGAACATCTTGCGCGCTGCCTTCAGACGCTGGAAAAATCCCTGGAGCAACTGAAACGCGCGCCCACGGACAGCATTGACTACGAGATTTACCGCAACGCCGTCGTAAAGGGTTTCGAGCTGACGCTGGAAACCGCCGGCAAACTGCTGCGCAAGGCGATCAAAACTTACACGGGCAACCCGCGCACGGTGGATGAATTGAGCTACAAAGAGGTGCTTCGTCACGCCGCCAAGCACGGATTGCTGGAGGCCGCCGCCGTGGAACACTGGTTCGCCTATCGGGACAATCGCAACAGCACGACCCACGATTACGGCAAAGGCTTCGCCGAGGAAACGCTGGCTTTGATGCCGGATTTTCTGCGCGACGCCCGCCGTCTTGAAACCACCTTGCGCGGAAAATTTGGCCATGCCGAAACTTGACCTGAAGCCAGACCATCTGCGCCTGCTGCTGGATGTTCTAAAGAGGCACGCGCCCGAGGCTGAGGTGTGGGCTTTTGGAAGTCGTGTGAACGGCGGCGGACACGACGGCTCCGACCTCGACCTAGTCGTGCGCAATCCGGCCGGCCAGGACCAGCCGCAAAAACAGCTTTACGCGCTGCGCGATGCGCTGAGCGAAAGCAACCTTCCGATGTTGGTGGATGTTTTGGATTGGGCGCGGCTTCCTGAGGACTTTCGGCGCGAAATTGAACGGCAACATGTGATTGTCCGCACTGTGGCAGCCGCCGAAAAGGTTTCCGCCAAATAAAAAACTAATTGAAACAGTTCAAAGCCATTGCCGCGATGAGCCAGAATCGCGTGATCGGGCAGGGAGGCAAAATCCCCTGGCATCTACCGGAGGATTTCAAATGGTTCAAAAAAATGACAACCGGACAGGTGGTGGTGATGGGACGCAAAACGTTCGAGTCCATCGGCAAACCCCTGCCGAATCGCACGACGATCATTTTGAGCCGCGGCAATTTTTCGCATCCCGGAGCGCGCACGGCGGCGGATTTGAGCCAGGTCGATTGGACGGACCCGGCCCTGGCCGGGCGCGAGGTGTTCATTTGCGGCGGCGCGCAGGTTTATGCCCAAACGCTGGCGTTATGTTCAGATCTCTATTTGACGCTGGTCAAACGGGTCGTCGAGGGAGACGTTTTTTTCCCGCCTTTTGAGCATCAATTCGAGCCGGTGGAAGAGATCATGGACTGCGCGGAATTCAAAATTGTACATTTCCGCAATACAAAAAGAAGTTAGGGCTCGACGGAGTCTCGCCCCACCGTATTTTACTTCTTAATTCTTACTTTCCCCCCAGCCAGGCCGGGATTTTTTCCGCCGCCCAAATGTCTTCAATGTCCTGGCGGCGGCGAACCAGCGCAGCCTGTTTGCCGTGGACCAAAACCTCGGCCGCAAGGGCGCGGGCGTTGTAGTTGGAAGCCATGACAAAGCCATAAGCCCCGGCGCTGAGCAAGGCCAGGCAGTCTCCCTCGCCAACCCCGGGCAACGGACGGTCTTTGCAAAAATAATCCGCCGACTCGCAGACCGGCCCCACCACGTCGGACGAAATCAGTTTTCCGTTCCGTTGCGCGACGGGAACGATTTCATGATAGGAATCGTACAGGGCCGGCCGGATCAGGTCGTTCATGGCGGCATCGACGATGACAAAGTTTTTGCGCCCGGTCCGTTTGACGTATTGCACGCGGGTGACGAGGATGCCGGCGTTGCCAACAATAAAACGGCCCGGTTCGACGAGGATTTTCAAGCCGAGCGGCTTGAGCAACGGCGCCAATCGCCCCGCGTAGCGGGCCGGAGTCAATATGCCCCTGGCCGGAGCGGATTTCCACCAGGCGGGCGAACCGCTGGCCAGGGCGGGATCATAGACGATGCCCAAGCCCCCGCCGATGCTGAAGAATTCCAGGCCATAACGGGCGGCGAGCCGCCCGACCAACGGCAGAACTTTCCTGACCGCCAGTTCGAACGGCTGGATCGCCGTCAGTTGCGAACCGATGTGCATCTGGATGCCGCGCAGGCGCAAATACGGCAGCCTGGAGGCGCGGGCATAAATGCCCTCCACGTCTTCGAGCTGGATGCCGAATTTATCCCTGTAAGTGCCTGTGGTGATCTTGGCGTGCGTGTGCGCGTCCACGTTGGGATTGATGCGCACGGCCACGGAGGCGATTTTTTTGAGGTGGACGGCAACCCGGCTGATGCGCGCCAATTCCGCCCCGCTTTCCGCGTTGAAACAATAAATGTTCCGGCGCAAAGCAAATTCGATCTCCTCCTCCGTTTTGCCGACCCCCGCGAAAAGGCAGGACTGCGCGCTGCCGCCGGCGGCGATGACCCGGCGGAGTTCGCCTTCGCTGACGATGTCGAAGCCGGCGCCGAGACCGGCCAGGACACGCAGGACGGCCAAATTTGAATTAGACTTGACTGAGAAACAAACACGGTGGTTGAGCGGCCGCAAGGCGCCATCCAGCTTTTGGAAATGGCTTTCCAGCGTCTGCTGCGAATAAATGTAGAGCGGCGTTCCGTGCTTTACGGCCAGCGCCTGCACGGAGATTCCTTCGCAAAAAAGTTTGCCGTTCCGGTAATGAAACGAATGCACGGCAGATATACTAAAATCGGGAATGCGAATTGACAACAAAAAATCCCGCCTGCCTTCCAGCCGGCGGGATGAATTGAAAACAGGCTTATGGCTCGGCGACGATCTTGGCGCGTTCCATGTGATACTGGTACGGCGTAATCTCGTCGGCTTGGTACCGGCGCAGCAAATCGGCCAGTTTTTGTTCCCTGGCGGAGAGCGCGTTGGTAGTGGCGGGCGCGGGCGCGTTTTGTATTTCCTTCTTTGGCGGTTCGTGGCGGGCGGCTTCGTCCCGGGCCTTTTTGCGGGCAGCGGCGTCGGCGGCTTTTTTTGCCTCTTTTTCTTGTTTGATTTTAAGCTCGGCCTGTTCCCGCTGCCGTTTGGTCGCTTCCGTTCGTGTCGCTTGATCCGTGACCACTGGTGCGGTTTCAGCCTGGCGCAGAGCTTGCAGTGCCTTGTCTTGATTCTCGGGCGGCGCTGGAGTGGCAATGGCGGCAGGGGCGGGCGTCACGACCGGTTCGGGCACAACGACCGGCGCGGGCACAACGACCGGCGCGGGCACAACGACCGGCGCGGGCACAACGACCGGCGCGGGCACAACGACCGGCGCGGGCGCAACTTCCGGTGTGGGTGCAACGGCTGGGGCGGGTGCAACGGCTGGGGCGGGCGCAACGGCGGGCGCGGGCACAACGGCTGGCGCGGGCACAACGACCGGCGCGGGTGCAACGGCTGGAGCGGAGGCAGTCGGAGCAATATGGTCCGGAACTATTGGCCCCGCCTCAGCTTGGCGAAGGGCCGCCAGCGCCCTGCTTTGCTCATCGGCGCTCGCCGCAGGAGCAGAAACAGCCGGTGCGGGTTGCGCGATGGCTGGACTCACTTCTTTGGCGGCATTTTTCTTTTGTGCGGCTTCGGCTTTTCTCGCCTCTTTTTCTTGTTTGATTCTAAGCTTGTCCTGTTCCCGTTGCAGTTTGGCGGCCTCCTTTTGTGCCGCGCGGTCGGCGCGGGCTTTTTCTTCCGCCTCTTTGTGTCGCCGCAGAGTTTCTTTTAATACCGCCTCATTATCCTGAGCAGTCGGCAGTTGGGATTTGCCTTCCGCAGTCGCCGGAACGGCCGGAGCGGAAGCAGCCGGGGCAACTTGATCCGGGACGATTGGTCCCGCCTCCGCCTGGCGCAATGCCTGCAAGGCCTTTTCTTGATCATTACTCCCGCTTGCGGCGGGCTGCGCGGTTACGAAAGTCGCCCAGCTCACGCCGACACAACAGGCCAAAATACACAGATCGCTGTTCCTCATGCCGACTTTCTAATCGAAACCACCGCTGGAATCAACTCCATTTGCAATCACGCCCGGCCTTTCATTTCCCGGCCAAATTGCCCCCGCCACGCGGATGGCCATGGATAGAGCAAAATCGAGCGGCCAATCAAGGCGCGGATTTCGGGCCGGCTGACTTTGACGCGCCGCGCCGGGTCAAGCACATTTTCATGGCGCAGCCTGCGCAGGGTGCGGACGCCAATGAGAATGGGCCACGCGCAGGCCAGGCGGAGCCGGAATTGCCCGGAGGGCAGGGCATTGGTGTAATCCCAGCCCGCGGCCAGATGGGATTCGGCCCCGGCCAGCCATTGATCGTATAACGGGCGAAAGCGGGCATGGTTGTCCGAAGAAAGCAAATCGGCCGGACTGAGACCCGCCGCCGCCAGCGACTGCCGCGGCAGGTAACACCTTCCCTTGCGCAAATCCCGCGGGATATCGCGCAAAATGTTGACCCATTGCAACCCCTTGCCAAAACGAACGCCGTTGCGCAGCAGAAACTCCTCGTCCAGGCGCGCGTCCGGAAAGAGATGTAGGCGGCAGGTCCGGGTCCAGAATTCTCCAACGCAGCCCGCCACACGGTAGGTGTAGTCATCCAGTTCGGCCTCGTTCTCCAAAGCGGCCATGGAGGCGGCATTCGCGCCGGCAAACCGTTTGAGGTCCAGTTCCTGCCCGCTCACGATGACGCGCAAGACTTCCCGAACAAGCCGCCGGTCCGCCTCCGGCAATTGGTCCAGCAGGCGCAAAGACTCTTCCACGCGTTCCAGCAAAATTCTTTCCGCCGGCAGGGCGCAGCCCTGTGACAGCAGCCCGAAATCCAGGGTGCTGCTCGTCGCGCCCAGAATTCTGTTGCGCAGCGCCTCCAGGGCTTCGAGCCGCCCCTGGACGGAAACCAATTCCGTATCGGCGATGGTGTCGGTGGTACGGGCCAGCAAATAGGCCAGGCTGATCTGGGGACGGATGGCGCGCGGCAGGACGCGCAATGTCAAATAAAACGAGCGCGAGGTTGCTTTGAGCAAATCACCCGGCAATTCTTTTGGCGCTTCGGACATTTGCTTTCAGATTAACCTGCCAAGGCCGCCACGTCACGCTTCGTCCCGAAGGGACAACTGGAAATTAGCCAGACACGAAGTGTCTGGAATCGGCCAATAAAAATCAATCCGATCCGGCGGGACGGTGGAAACATTCGCGCAAAAAACCGATTTGGGAATATCCATCGTCCTTTCAGGACGAATTCTCCTTTCCACCATGACCACCAGACACATCGTGTCTGGCTAATTTCCAGTTGTCCCTTCGGGACCAGCAGATAGTGCCATTTCACGAAAGCTGCTTCCGCCAGCGCGCCAATTGCTTCGCGACCTCTTTTGTCCCCGGTGCGCCGGTCAGATTTCGTTTGGCCATGGCGCGTGGCAAATTGAAGACGCCGAGGGCGTCGCGGCCAAAGTTTTTGTCCACGGATTTCAATTGCGCCAGCGACAGTTTATTGAGCGGTTTGCCGGCTTTTTCCGCCAGCGCCACAACGGCGCCGACGACGTGATGCGCCTGCCGGAAGGCAATGCCTTTGCCCACGAGATAATCCGCAAGGTCGGTCGCCAGCAACGCCGGGTCGCCCGCGGCGGCGGCGCAGACGGCGCGATTGATCGTGGTGTTCCGCAACATCGCAGCCATGAGCCGCGCCGCGGCGCGCACCGTGTCCGCTGAATCGAACAATCGTTCCTTGTCTTCCTGCAAATCGCGGTTGTAGGTCATGGGCAACCCTTTCAGCAGCGTGAGCAGCGACATCAAATTGCCAAAGACCCGCCCGGCCTTGCCGCGCGTGAGTTCGGCAATGTCCGGATTTTTCTTCTGCGGCATGAGCGACGAGCCGGTGGTGTAGGCGTCGGCGATCCTGATGAAATTAAATTCCGCGCCGGCCCAGAGAATCACGTCTTCCGCGAGCCGCGAAAAGTGAACGGCGAGCAACGCGGCGGCGGCGCAAAATTCGATGGCGAAATCACGATCGCTCACGGCGTCCATCGAGTTTTGGGTCAGCCTGGGATGTCCGTTGTCGTCAACGAAGCCCAACAATTTGGCCACCAATTCCCGGTCCAAAAGAAGGGTTGAGCCGGCGATGGCGCCACTGCCCAGCGGACATACGTTGGTGCGATAAAAGCAATCCGCCAGCCGGCCGCAATCGCGTTCGAGCATCTCGACGTAGGCAAGCAAATGATGGGCGAAATAAACCGGCTGGGCGCGTTGCAAATGGGTGTAGCCGGG
>Ga0181523_10002733_pt1 | contig 16715 bp, 13 predicted proteins | sample PEATcosm2014_Bin_43_FD_119752 | JGI IMG/M metagenome (GOLD analysis project Ga0181523, IMG submission 119752) | Peatland microbial communities from MTU Mesocosm Facility, Houghton, MI, USA - PEATcosm2014_Bin05_30_metaG | ecosystem: Environmental > Terrestrial > Soil > Wetlands > Peat | place...
CGAAGGGATCGAGCAGGGCGGCGATGTGCTCACGTTCAATGTCACTCAGGAGGTGTTCGGAGACGCCGTAGCCGGTCAAAAGCAGCAGCGCTCCCACGAATGAGACGATCTCATTTCGCGCCAGCACCGCGATGGTGAAAAGAATCGCGGCCATGAAGAAGGCGTTCGGCACCGCGAAGACGAGGATCCCCTTGAGATGGGCGCTCCAGATGACCCGTTCCCAGCGCTCCGGTTCCACCCAAGGCATGTATTTCGCCAGCAGGATTCCAATGGAAACCCCGAGCATTGGGATTGCCGACACCAGCGTGGCCCCGAAGAATCGACCGAGCAGAAAGTCGCGGCGACGGAGCGGCGTCGTGAAGATGATCTGATACGTGTTAAGGCTGAAGTCGCGCGCGGCCGCCGAATTCACGAATGCGGTCACCATCAGCAGGGCCAACAGCCCGCTGATCGCATAGTAGTTCTCGATCACGTATGGTGCATTGCGGAAAGTGTTGCTGAGTGCCCCACCGATCTGGATGTGGTCGGAACTAGTCGCGCCAAAGATCATAGCCGCAATAATCAGCGTGAAGATCCAGAGCATCCAGGAACGCAGCCAGTAGCGAATTTCGAACCACGCGATGTGGAGGAACATGGCTCAGTTCCACCCGCGGATACGAGCAAAAAAGACATCCTCAAGATCGGGGACACTGGGTGCGAAGCCATCCTCCGGCGACTGCGCGCTCAGAACGTGAAGATGAGGGCGGCCGCCTACGAGACGATTTGAGATCACGCGATAACGCAGCTCGTAGCCGGGCAAGTCGGCTTTAGCGATGGAACGTTGCCAGACCCGGTCCTTCAGCTGCGCGACAGCGTCATCGGGCTTGCCCTCATACAGCACGCGCCCCTCGTGAATGATGGCCATCTTGGTGCACAGGTCGGTTACGTCTTCGACGATGTGAGTGGAAAGTATAACGATGACCTGCTCTCCTACCTCGGCCAGCAGGTTGTAGAAGCGGTTGCGCTCTCCGGGATCGAGGCCCGCTGTAGGCTCGTCCACAATCAGCAGCTGCGGATTGCCAATCAGCGCCTGGGCAATCCCGAAGCGCTGCCGCATGCCGCCGGAAAAGCTGGTGAGAGATTTCTTGCGGAGATCGTAAAGATTGCACCGCTTCAACACGGCTCCAACCAATTCTTTCCGCTGTTTGGAGCCACAGATGCCCTTCAAGATCGCCAGGTGATCGAGCATGTCCTGCGCCGAAATGCGTGGATAGACGCCGAATTCCTGTGGCAGGTAGCCCAACCGCTTGCGCACTTCGTCCTTCTGTTTGAGAACGTCGATCTCTCCCAACCGCACGCTTCCCGAGTCTGCCTCTTGCAGGGTTGCGATGGTCCGCATCAGCGTGCTCTTGCCCGCTCCGTTCGGACCAAGCAGACCGTACATCCCGTGCGGAATGGTGAGGGAAACGTCATTAAGCGCTCTTACGTCGTTGGCATATGTCTTGGAAAGGCCGACGATTTTCAGTTCCATACTTGTCCTGGTTGATAATACGATGTGTTGGCGCGCGAAGTTCCGCGAAAAAACTGCCTCAGAAATGTGGAAATTCGCAGGAAAGTCGCCAAGTTGGCGCTGGCAGCGGTGAGCAATAGGCCGTTTTAACAAGACCTGGCGGGTGGGGCGATTTCGGGGCCTGAACGCCTATGCTCTTTGACTTCTCAGGGGACTAAGCCTACTATTGCGCCCACGGTGTTGGGGTATTTTCCAACTGCTCAGTCGGCAATCAGTTGAGCAGGTTCGTCATTTCGGGTGTCAGGGGAAGAGCATTGTTCACGCCACATCCCAATCTGAGCGATGACGTGAATCACAACATCATCCGGTCCGAAATCGAGGGTGGTGTGTTCCTTGACCGGCTAGAACCGCATAGCGTGCTGCAGATTCAAACTCAGCATCGTTGCTACACGGCGGTGATCCTGGGAGGAAGCCAAGCGTTGATTTCTGGTCATCCGGAATACTGCCCTGAACCGACATTGGTTGCCATCGCGGGATCAACTTGGGGTGGTTCCATGCTGAAACAGCGTTTTGTCGGTCGTGGCATGCACCTGGAGTTTTGTCATCCAAAGTATTCAGCGCCAATTGTCACGTCCTGCGTCCAGGAAATACGAGAGTGTTTAGAGCGTGCCCCATCGTGGGTTGGGACGATCCGCAGCGACACCCAGTCCGTGGTTCAGTGATACGGCATCCGATAGAGACTAGCTCCCCTACTTCGCTCCTAAATCGTCGCGCTCGTGATAATTCGGGTACGGTGGGCGCTTGATCTGCGGCAGCGGATGCTCCTTCAACTTGAGCAACACGACTTCGATGGCCTTGTCGAGCTGTGCGTCGTGGCCCTGGCGCCAGGCGGCGGGATCGAGGTCGACCTCGTAGTCCGGCGCGACGCCGTGGTTCTCCACTTCCCATTCGCCATTGAGGCCGTAGATCGCTGCGCGGGGCGCCATGACAAAGCCGCCGTCGATGAGTTCGGGATATCCGCCGATGCCCACCAGTCCGCCCCAGGTTCGTTTGCCGACCAACGGACCAAGTCCTGCCTTGCGGAAGTACCAGGGCAGCGCGTCGCCGCCGGAGCCGGACATTTCGTTGATGATCATCACTTTCGGTCCGTAGATGGCTTCGGACGGGCTCGACCAATCCTGGCCTTCGCGAGTTACCACTTTGCTCATCAGCGGGCGGCGCAGATAATCGATGATGTAGTCGGCGAGTTGTCCACCTTCGTTGTAGCGCTCGTCGATGATAACGGCGTCCTTGCCGACCTGCGAGAAAAAGTAGCGGTTGAAGCTGGTATAACCGGCGCCCGCGGTGTTGGGAACGTAGACGTAGGCGACGCGACCTCCCGTCGCCTGATCGACTTTGCGGCGGTTGCCTTCGATCCAGGCCAGGTGGCGCAGGTTTTCTTCGCTTTCGACGGGCACGACCGTGACCTCGCGCGCGTCTTTGCCGTCGGGATTCGCGCCGACTTTCAGCACCACCTGCTTGCCCGCAGTCTCTTCGAAGAAGCTGTAGATGTTGTCGGAGGAGCGCAGATCGCGGCCGTTCACGGCGAGAATGTAGTCGCCGGCTTTCACGTTGACGCCCGGCTGCGTGAGCGGAGCCTGCAGGCCGGGATTCCAGTTCTCTCCGTCGTACACCTTGGCGACACGATAGCGGCCGTTTTCAAGGCTGTAGTCGGCACCGAGCAGTCCGACTTTAAACTTTTTCGGCTGGGGCCGCTCGCCGCCGCCCACGAACATGTGGCCGACTGTCAATTCGCCGAGGCTCTCCTGGAAGAGATAAGTTAACTCCGAGCGCGACGCGATACCGTCGAGATAGGGCTCATACTTTTTCTTCACCCTGGCGAGATCAAGGCCGTGATAGTGCGGGTCGTAGAAGAAATCACGTTCGATGCGCCAGGTTTCGTTGTAAATCTGTTTCCACATGGCGCGCGGGTCGCTGTAAACCTCCCAGCCATCGAGCTTGAGCGGCCCGAAACCGGGCTTGGGCGGGCCTGCGGCGCCGGCGCTGGGCGGCTCTTCGGTGGAAACCGTGGCCCAAGCCTCGCCCTTGCGGTAAAGAATCTTGGTACCGTCGAACGAGACGACATCGTCATTCACTTCATCGAGAAGCTTGTCGACCTTGCGCTTGCTCAGATCGAATTTCTGGATGGTCTGTGGCAGGTTCGGAAAGTTGCTCTCGGCCAGGACCTGCGGAGCTTCGGCGAGGAACAGAAAGCCGGTCTTGCCCACGAGCAGATTGACGTAGTTCCTGGGAGGAATGGGAAGGGAGAGAATGCGCTGGCCGATGCTGTCGAGATCGAGTTTGACGACAACGGGCGCTTCTTTCTTTTCTTTGTCCTTGTCCGTATCCTTGTCGCTGTCGCCTTGGCCGTCTTTGCTCTTGTCTTTATCTTTATCCTTGGACTGATCTTTCGACTTGTCCTTATCCTGGTCTGGCTTCTTCTCGTCCTTCGGTTTCTCCTCATCACTTTCGGGCGCGAGCGGCGACTTCTCGTCTTTGCTGAGGACCGCCACGTACACGGCACGCGTCACGGGATGCTCGTTGCTCGACATATCAAGCCCGGCGGTGGTGAGCGCCACGTCAGTCGACGCCGTGAAGTAGAGGTATTTGCCGTTCTTGTCCCATGCAGGATAGAGAGCGTCGCTCATGCCGTCGGTGATCTGGGACGACTTGCCTTGCTCGACCGAGTAGACGAAGACCGCGTGCTGACCGCTGGGAAGCTGTTTCACGTAGGCGATCCACTTGTTGTCGGGAGCCCAGACCTGGCCTAGCTGCGGGGTGTCGAACCCGCTGAACAAATCTGTGTCGACGAGTTTGGGCTGGGGATGGTCGAGATCGACGTACCAGAGATTTAGACGCTTGTCAGAGTACGCGATCTTCTTGCTGTCGGGCGACCAGGTCGGTGTATAGAAAAATGACGGCGGATTGCCAAGATTGATGTGGCGCACCTCTCCCTCGCCGCTTTGCCTGCGAACCGCCAACTCGTATTCGCCGGACTCGTCGGAGAAGTAGGCGATCGATTTGCCGTCGGGTGACCAGGCAGGATCGCGGTCGGCCACGGCGGGACTGTGCGTCAGATTGCGGATATCGCCCTTGTCGGTGGGGACGGTGAAGATCTCTCCCCAGGCCTCGAACACGGCGCGCGCGCCGGTAGGGGAAATGTTGAAATTCTGAATGCGTTTGGGCTCGACTTTGGCGAAGTGCGGGCGCACGGAATCGATGTCACCGGTAACGCGAATGGAAATGTTCTTCGCCTGATGGGTGTTCAGATCGTAGAGTTTGATGGCGCCGAACTGCTCGATGACGATGCCATCCGGTCCGGCGGATGCGGTCTTGAAGTCGAGGCCGTCACTGTGCAGGGCCTCGGTCACCTGCTTCGTTTTCGTGTCGTAGGCGAACAGGCTGACCGGGCCGTTGCGGTCAGAGAGGAAATAAACTGTGTCACCGATCCACATCGGGTAGTGATCATTCGAATTTTCGCGCGGAACTTTGATGATGCTCGAATCCTTCAGATCGGCAATCCAGATGGGCGTGGTCTGGCCACCGCGGTAACGCTTCCACGCTTGCTCCCATTGGACGTAGGGCACATACGCCAGATGCGAACCGTCGGACGAAAACGCAGCTTCGATTCCGGTGGGAATAGGAAGTTGGGCGGGGAAGCCACCTTCCACGGGGACGGTGTAGAGCTGAAATTCAAAGTGGCGAAAACTGTTTCCCCAGGACGCGAAGAGAATCTTCTTGCTGTCCGGTGTCCAGCCGAGGACGTAATCGTCGGCGGGATGGAACGTAAGGCGGCGCGGCACACCGCCCGACGCCGGTACGATGTACACATCCTTATTGCCGTCGTACTCGCCGGTAAAGGCGACCAGCTTGCCATCGGGCGAGAATGCCGGAAAGGTCTCATCGCCAACGTCGGAGGTAAGGCGGATCGCATCTCCGCCGTCGCGGTTGACGATCCACAGATCGCCGGCAAAGTTGAAGACGATTTGCGTCTTGCTGACCGTGGGGTAACGCAACAACAGCGGCGGATCGCTCTGGCCTGCGGCGTTTTGCGGAAGTAGGGAGGTAACAATGACGATGACGATGATGCCGAACGTCACCGCGAGAAGTTTGCGCATGTCGGGCTCCTAAGGACGGCTGGTCAAAAGCGAAGGAGAATCTTAGTACGCCGAGTAGAAGGGGGCAAGACAGTCGCGGTTCCTTCGGTTCCTTCGATGGTCACTTTTGAGTTCGGGAAGGCGCCGGGTTGTTTCGACTAACTCGGGATTGGCTGGCGATTTTCCAAAGATACATGGCCGCGTAGGCTCGCCAAGGCCTCCACGCTTCGGCACGATGCTCAAGTTCGCGAGAACTCCGAAGCGCCATGGCGCGCAGAAGCCGAGATCGCCGACTGGAAAGGCGTCGGGTTCCGCGAGCGCTCGCATGGCCCCGTACTGTGCCGTCCATTTCCCAATGCCGGGAATTTCGCACAGTCGATGCAGGAAAGCATCGGAGTCCACCACCCCCTCAAAGCGGATCCGGCCATCGCAAACCGCGCGGGCGAGAGCTCGAATGGTCTCGGCTCGCGCCTTGGGCAGGCCAATGCTGGTAAGCTTTGCATCGGCAAGAACCTCAGGCTGCGGGAAAAGATGAGTGAGGCCCTTGGCCGCAGAGAACGGTTTCCCGAACCTGCCTACCATACGGCCAGCCAGAGCGGTCGCTCCCTTGACGGTGATCTGCTGGCCGAGGATGGCACGCGTTGCGAGTTCGAAACCATTCCAGCAGCCGGGAACTCGCAGCCCCGGATCAGCCTCAACCGGTCCCAATAACAGAGGGTCGGTTCTCAGACTTTGCACGATGGCCTCCCAATCCGCGTTTAAATCAAACATCGCACGGATACGCTTGATAATGAAGAAGAGGGAGTGGGGATCGCCAAACTCAATCCGCACGATCAGTGCGTCGCGCCCTTGGTCGGGTGAAACCTCAAAATATCCGTCGCGGCCGTTCCATGAAATGGTGCGGCGATAATTTCCAAACTCCACTACTTCGAGGCCGGACGTGGCGCGCGCGGCGAGAAACGCCAGAATACCCTCCCAGTGATAAGGAGGCCGGAAGTGAAGGCGGAAGAGGTATTGATTCTTTGACTGGATTTCCTTCTGTCGCGCCAGACGCCTGAGTTGAGTCGGGGTTCGGTTATAGACCTTGCGGATGCCGGCATTGAATCGCCGCACACAACCGAAGCCGGAAGCGAGCGCAATTTGACTCATGGGCAGTCTCGTCTCGTCGATAAGCTTTTTCGCAAATTGCAGGCGGCGGGTATGAGCTACCGCAATCGGAGTTGCTCCCACTGTGGTAGCCAACTAGGAAAAGCAGTATCCTGGTCGCGCTACCGCATCAGCCGTGAGGCTGAAACCCTGATTGGCTTTGCGCAACAGAGCGAGTCAAAGCCCGCATAGCTTCCCTCTTGGCGCGGCGGCGAGATCTCCGCGGGGCTTTAGAGAAATTGGGACGTCCGACAAACCGATATCCAATCGGATCGAATAGCCCGATGCCTTCCTTCGATGGCTATTGGTGGGATGGACGCTTCCAGAGAAACCGCTGTCGCCCGCGAAGTCTGCTCGCTGATCAAGAAGGAGGTCGAGCACCTCTTTTCCGCCTTGCCTTCGCACGATGTAATCAGTTGGCGCTAAGAACGCCCAATCTGCCCGACTAGACTTTCCCGATCCAGTTGACCACGCTACATCACCGGTGGCCGATTTGCCTACCGTTGTCCGACATCGCTGGCTTGACGGTGGTCCATTTGCCAGCATTGGTTTTGATCGTGATGTAGAGGGTTGCGGTGAGATTCGCCATGCGCTTAAACCCGCTTATTTGCTGGGTTTAAGTGTGAAGAATGGCTGGAAAAATGTAAAGCGAAATGTAAAACGCGGCGTAAACTATTGAAAACTTAAGTAATGGCGGAGAGGGAGGGATTCGAACCCCCGATACCCTTTCGGGTATGCCGGTTTTCAAGACCGGAGCCATCAACCACTCGGCCACCTCTCCGCGGCTCCTACTGTTTTACTACAGTCCCAATTCTACGGCAGGAGGCGGGACTGATCAGGAAGCGTGCGTTATTTCGAGGGTGATGCTCCCGCTTGAGAGCCTCCGGTGGATGGGGGTTCGGTCATCTCCATGGCCCAGATTGCGGCCGGACGCATGTACATCGAGGCGCGGAAGCTACCGTCGATTTCATACGCTTCGGGCGTGCGGAACCAGTATCCCTTAGTTTCGTAGATGACGTGGTACACGCCCCAGGCCGTGCGGTAGCCCTCGTCTTTGAGTCCATCGGCCAGCATAAGCGCGGCCACGCTGAAGGTGGTGCCGGTCCAGACCTCCTGTACCTGCTCGTTGGTCTTGATGATGGTGCCATCGGCGGCGATGCCATTGACCGCGCCCATTTCACCCTTCGCGAACTTCATCACGTTGAAGTCGAAAATCTTCTTCAGCGTCTTACGCTGCATGTCCATGGGGACGATATCGCCCAGGCCGGTCATGTGGGCGTACCATTGTCCGGCGAGTTGATCGGCTTGGATGTCATCGCGGTATTCGCTTCCCGTGTCGTAGCGGAAGTACTCTCCATTCCAGAGCTTGTTGATGTAGCTGGCCTGACTTCTCGCGAACAGATCGTGATATTTCGTCTGAGCAGTTGGGTCGTTCAAAGTTTTCGCGATCTCTTCGGCGGCGCGCAGGGCAGCGAGCCAGAGTCCGCCGCAGTAGGCACTTTCGCCCCGAACCACCCATACGTCATAGGTCTGGTCGGGGAAGCCGTCGTTCTCCGGGATGCCATCGCCGTTGCGATCGTACTTTCGGAGATAGTCGAGCGCGAGTTCGACCGACGGCCAGGTGTCGCGCAGAAATTGGGTGTCGGTACGGCCGGTGAAAACGTAGTCGCGATAGACCATCAATACAAATTTGGTATTCAGGTCTTTCCAGTCGTCGGTGTTCTGCCAGCTGAACTGGTTGACTTTGAAAAATGGATCTTCTTCGGGTGCGCCGAGGTCGTGAGGAACCGCTCCGCGGCTCTTACGGGTCCGAAACGCCGCTTTGTGGTCCTGTTCTGTTTTCCACTTCCAGATCAGCTTTTCGGGTTCACTGCGCGACACGGTTTCGGCGAAAGTGCGCATCTCCCGCTTATCCAGGTCGGGCCAGAATTTGACGAGCGGCATGGAACCGTAGAAGCGGACATCAAGCGTGGAATAGTAGGGATAGTCGAAGCACTCCAGAAAAGAGAACATGGGCGGAGATTTAAGATCGGCGCCAACTGGACGACCCCAGAACGATCCGCCGTCGGCGAGGGTATAGAGTTCGTTAAAGAGTTCGGCGCGATACCACTCCGGCTTACTTTCGTCGTTGATATACGGCGCCTGCCAGGCATCGATGGCATCGCTCCATTCGGCGGCGTGAGTCAGACCTTCTGCGGCGATCTTGAGTGCATTTTTTCCCGACGTGCCGAAAAAGTCGGTGTAGTGCCGGTACCATTTGCGGCCGGTGCCAAACTCCATCAGCGGGAGGTCCCAGGAGATGACCATAGGCACGACGCGTTTCTCGCCGGGCTGCAAGGTGAAGCGCACGGCGATAGCTCCGGCCAGCGTTTCTCCGCTGCTGATCCACTTAAAGTCGTCGTTGGGAAGGCGTCCGTCCTTGGAGAAAGAACTCCAGACTTGGTCGCCTCCAAGTTCGTCGGGGGTGAACGTGTTTTGATAAGTAATTTCCACGCCCGGGGATTCGAGAGATGAAATGGCGAACAGCCCGTCCCAATCGTCTTGAACCCCGCCGGGACGCATGCGGTCAAACACCACTGACTTCATGGCGCCGCCGTTTCCCAGTGGGGTTGAGACGACGCTGTTGTAGTTGCCGGAATTCATCTTCCCGTCAAAGTTGCGCGACGTGTCACGAAGCCAGCCCACCATATTTGTCCAGGAGATGAGGACCGAGACGGTTACAGGTTTATCGGTGGGATTATCGGCATGCCAGCGGTAGACAGCGAGCGGATAGCTGGTTTCGCGATAGTTGCCGGGGAGAATCGGAGAAAACTGCTCGAGCGCGACGTGAGCGGGCAATTTGTCCCAACGGTAGTCGTACCAAGATTTGGGATAGAGTGCGTAGTAAGTTCCGGCGCCGACGGGATAGTCCCACTTCCAGGAACTGAGATCCTTATTCTTGGGATGATCCGCGAGGAGGACCTGGGCAATGCCTTCGGACGCGCCGTCGGACTTTTCGTAGATAGCAAACTGGTTGGAGTAAACAGTTTCGTATTTATGAATTCCGGCCTTCAGGTGCCAGCGCGAAAAATCGCCGCGGTAGGTGCGCGAGAACGTGCCGGAGCCAAAACCGCCGACAGGTGCTCCTTGCCAGTAACCATCGTCAATCAAATCGGTCAGTGCAGCCTTGCGAGTGCCAGCGTTGGCGAGCGGCACGCCAATGCCTCGCTTCCAGGCAATGGTTGGAATGGCGTCGCCTGCCCACAGAGAAAGAGCACAGAAGGTGACGAGAAGAAGAACGACGCACTTCGAAAGGCGGAATTTCATGGAGCCTCGGGAGTTGGTGGCGGTTGGGTTCGACGAATACGTGGAGAGATCGTCGCAAAATGCCCCACGTTATTTCGTTCCGTTTGGATACACGAGTATCTTGCTCGCCTCGCCCGTTTTCAGGCGAGCCATGGCTTTGGAGAAATCTTGCAGCGGGATGCGGTCGGTGATTACGGGGTGAAGATCAAGGCGTCCGCTCTTGAGCAGAGCGGTCATCTGGTACCAGGTCTGGTACATGCGGCGGCCATTGATGCCTTGAATAGTGAGGCCTTTGAAGATGATGTCTTCGGAAAAATTCAGAGGAATCGGTTTCGAGGTGAGGCCGAGCAGAGACATGCGCCCGCCGCGGCGGATGATATCGAAGGCGGTGCGGATGGCGTCGGGATGGCCGGCCATTTCGAGAACCACGTCCACGCCGAGGCCTCCGGTTTTTTCGGCGACGATGGCCCGCACATCTTCTTTGGACGGATCGAGCGCGTAGTCGGCGTTCATCCTGGTCGCGAGCTTGCGCCGGTGTTCGTTGACCTCAATCGCGAAGATGGTGGTGGCGCCGACGGCTCGTGCCACGGCAATCGAGAACAGTCCGATGGGCCCGCAGCCGGTGATGGCGACAGTTTTGGCCGCGATTTCACCCGCCAGCACCGTGTGCACGGCGTTTCCCAGCGGATCGAGTATGGAAGCATATTCCAGCGGGATCGCAGGGTCGAGTTTCCAGATATTCGATTCGGGGATGACGACGTATTCCGCGAAAGCGCCGTCGCTGTCTACACCGATGATTTTTACGTTCTGGCAGATGTGGGCTTCGCCGGTGCGGCACTGTAGGCACTTGCCGCAAGCCACGTGCATTTCGGCGGATACGAAATCGCCTTCCTTGACGCTGGTGACTTCAGCGCCGAAGGCGACCACCTCGCCGCAGAATTCGTGTCCGGGAATCAGCGGGGGATGAATGCGTCCCTGGGCCCAGCGGTCCCATTCATAAATGTGGAGATCGGTGCCGCAGATGGAGGCGACTTTGACTTTGACCAGGACGTCGGTGCGTCCATACCCGGGGATCTTGACTTCGCGGATTTCCGCGCCCGGCGCGGCTTCCGGCTTAACCACCGCGAGCATGGTGTTGGGCATGGAAGCCCCCTTATGAGTACGGAATTAGAAGAGCAAACTAGTCATTCTACACCGCCGAACTGCATTGCCGATTTTCCGGATTGTTCGGGAGGGCTATGGATTCGGGATCACGATTATGTCTTGTATGTTCCGCGAGAATGCGTTTTCGGGCTGGCAGTTTTGTAGTCCTCGGACTTCCCCCGCGGAATGCTTAATGTCTTCCATTGTGCGGAGCGCAGGTGCTTGGCGAGGAAGACGATTTGTCCAATGTGCTGCGCGTAGTGGGCGAGTGAGCGGTTGAGCGCCTGCATGACCGTGTGCGGCTCCTGGCGTATGGTGACGGTGCGCTGCATATCTTCGGGCTTCAATGAATCCAGCGCGGAGAACACATGGAACCATGTCTGTTCCCACCAGCGCATAACGTCTTCGCGCGTGGTGCTTGCGGGGACCTCAAATTCCTGGTCGCGAAAACGGTCCGGCTTCTCGCCACCGGTGGTAAGGAAGTCGGTAAAGCGAGAGCGCGCGTTGCCGGAGATGTGCTTGACCAGAGCGGCGACGGAGTTCGATTCCGGATCGAGCGTGACAAAGAAATCGTCGTCTTGCAGCTGAGCCATGGCAGCTTCTCCCATGCGCTTGTGGCCGCGGAACTGGCGCTTCATTTCGTCGAGGTAGTGGGTAGCGAGGTCAGTCATAGAAGTTCTATTGCAGAAGTCAGAGGTCAGGTTGCAGAAGTTAGAGCATTGGTTTTCGGCAGTTCTTTTCTGCGTGAGGTATAACCTCTGCAACCTGACTTCTAACCTCTGACCTGCAATTGTACTTCGCATGCGACGCGGAACCCATAGTCCGCGTACTGGAACTCCGGAGGAATGCTGGAGCGGGCCGCGCAGCGCGACATCTTGATGTGATGACGCCAGGAACCGCCGCGAGAAGCTCGCCGCTCGCCGGCTTCCGGGCCGCGTGGATTGCGGTCGGGCGATACCGTGTAGTAGTCCTCCGCGTACCAGTCGCTGCACCACTCGTGCACGTTGTCACACATGTTGAAGAGGCCGAATGCGTTCGGTTCGGCGCGGCCTACGGGTTCGGGGCCCGTCTTCCAATAACCGTCGCAGCGATCGGCGTAACCGGGCAGCGACTGTGGAGGGGTCTCGCCCCATGGGAATAGTTCGCCCGCTCGTCCTCCACGAGCCGCGCGCTCCCACTCGGCCTCGGTAGGCAGACGGAACTTTCTACCTGTGCAGGCGCCGAGCCACTCGCAGTAGCGGATTGCGTCGTGCCACGATACTCCGGCGACAGGCTGCTCGGGATGGTTGAACGCGGGGTTGCTCCAGAACGGCGGAGGCTGGGATGAAGACGGCGTGCCGCTCAGGAAGCGCCCGTAGTTGGCATTGGTGATTTGGCGGGCGCCCAGCAGAAACTCGTCGACCCAGACACGATGCACAGGCTTTTCGTTATCCTGTCCGGCGTCACAGCCCATGAGAAACCATCCGGCTGGAATGCGGACGAGCGCGGGAACGTACTCTTCCGTTTGCGCTCGGTAGACCAGTTGCGTTGGCCGCGTTGAATACGTCGGATCCATAGTGTCAGAGCGCCCGCAGCGCGCGGACGACCTCTTCGATTTTATTCTCCTGGAACAAGCGGATGCCGGCAACGCCGGCGGCTCCAGCATTCAGGCACGATGCGGCATTGTCTACCGTGACGCCACCGAGAGCTAGAACTCGGATCTTCGCCTGGCAGGCTTCCTGCAAGGCGGCGAGGCCGGCGGGGGGCGTTCCGGCGGCGCCTCTTTTTCCGAAAACCGGAGCGAAGACAGCAAAATCGACTTTCTCGGATTCGGCGCGCAAGACATCGGCGATGGTGTGGCACGAGGCAGCCACCAGGAAGTGGTCAGCGGTCAGCGGCCGGTGGGCAGCCATTTCCAACACGCGGCGCACCTCATGAGGCGCGACATCATCGGAGCGCAAGTGAACGCCGTCGGCTCCGGCCGCGAGTGCAATGTCGGTGCGGGAGTTAACGAGGAGACGAGTTCTTGGTGCAGGCCCAGTTCTCAGTTCCCGGTTCTCAGTTCTCAGTGGAGCTCTGTTGCGCATGGCAGAGAGGGCATCGCTGGCCAGCATTTCCAGTTCTCTCGCGCACAAATCCTTTTCGCGGAGCTGGATGTAGTCGACACCAGCGCGCGCGGCTTCGACGGCTTTAGCGATCAGGGCGCGGCGGCGGGCGAGTTCGTCGCCACGAAACTGGCTACGGTCGGTGATGTAATAGAGCAGACAGCGGTCCGCCATCAGCTCTCAGCCTACTACGAGAGGCGTTGTGGATAGACCGCCGAGCCCTGCTCGGCTTGGACAGCCGAAGGCGGCTGTCCCTAACTGGGGCGCGGCGGAGCCCCGTCTCCACAGGTGCCTACTGCTGGTCGGTAAACAACTTCAAATTCTCAGCTTTCCAGCGCATTGCAGCGTAAATGCGATTGCGTCCGCTGGGGTGATCGAAGAAAACCCACTCCTCGATGGGACCGGGATTCATCTTGCGGTATTCGCCGAGATGGATTGCCGCCTGGGCGAAGCCGTCGGGCTGCCGGCTCGTGTTCAGTCCGTACATGTCGGCTTCGTATTCCAGAGTGCGGCCGAAAGTGTTCATGACGGGAGTGATGACGAAGATAAACACGAGGGCCAAGAGCACCACGAGCGGAACTACGGCCGTGTCGCCGACGCCGCGAATCTGCCACTTCTCACCCCAGCGCCGGAGGGTCCAGCGGAGTCCATAGTGCAGATAAGCGAATAACAGCACGATGACGATCATGCCAAACATAATGAACTTGTAGATGTGGTTCAAAACGTAGTGGCCCATCTCGTGTCCCATGACCGCCTGAATTTCTTCCGGCGAGCCGCGGCGCAAGAGATTGTCATTGAGCGTGATGCGCATCGTATTGGCGAAGCCGCTGACGTTGGCGCTCATCCGGGTCGTCTGCCGCGAAGCATCGATCTCGTAGACATCTTTGGCGGGGATTCCATTGGCCCGCGCCATGCTCAGGATGGGATCGACAATCTTCGGATCTTTGAGACGCGTGACTTTATTGAAGATGGGCACGATGTAGACGGGCGCGATCAGCACGGTAAAGATCAGGAACAGGACGGTCACGAACGCACCCCAGATCCACCAGGTTCGCGGCAGGCGGCGCACAACGCCGAACAGCAGCATCGCGAGCACGCCGCCCAGCACCAGGTTTACCCCCAGATCTTTCAGCTGGTCTCCAAGCCACGGGCCAAAGGTTTGCGTGGCGAGTCCGTACTTATGTTCGCGGAAATAATCTTCGTAAACAGTGAGCGGGAAAATCAGGATGCTGGTTAGAACAAGATATTGCAACCAGTACACGAACGTGTGCACCGGCTGGAAGCGAGTGACGCGCTCCGACAGATCCCGCATCCGGGCCGACCAGCGGAGATTCAGCAACAGCAGCGCGACCACGACGCCATAGAGAAATTCCCAAAGAATGAGCCAGTAGCCACCCTCGAAATAGGCGTTGGAACGGACCGTCTTGTCGGCTGGAATCTGCGCCAGGTATGCGTTGGTGGCCGCGATGGCATCGAAGTGTGGTGAGGCCTGCGCTTCCGCGGGAACCTGGATCACGGAGGGCATCTGGTTGGCGGCTGGTGGCTGGGCGAGCGCGGGAGTGGTGCAGAAAGTTGCGCAGAAACAAATCAAGCAACAGAACGCCACCGTCACGAATGTTCGTGTTATTTTCATTTTTCCCCGGAGAACACTGACCGCTAGGAGTGTATACGGAGCCGGGTGCTGGCAGTTTCAATCTGCAGTGAACTGGATCGCACCCGTCTCCCGCCGCTGAGAGGCCGGAAGCCGCGTCTCTACGGGAACATGGGCAGGCAGACCCGCATCACACGATTTACGGTCGCGTCTTGGCGATTTCGGGGACAGCCGGCTCGCCCGCGCGCTTGGGCTGTTGCTGGCCGAGATGATACTTCGTCAGTCCCGCTTTGAGGAACTCGAAGCTTTCTTCCGGTGAATCTGACATCTTGAATAGTTCGAGGTCTGCCGGCGCGATCATGCCAGCGTCGGCCATGGCTTCGAAATTGATGATTTTCTTCCAGTACTCGCTGCCATACATCACGATGACAATTTTCTTGGCCAGCTTCTCCGTCTGGGCGAGGGTGACGATCTCGAAAAATTCGTCGAGCGTGCCGAAACCGCCGGGAAAAATCACCAGTCCTTTGGCCAGGTATGCGAACCAGAACTTCCGCATGAAGAAATAATGAAACTCGAAGTTGAGCGAAGGCGTGATGTATGGGTTCGGGTTTTGTTCGAAGGGCAGGTTGATATTGAGGCCGATGGTTTTGCCTCCAGCTTCGTGGGCGCCAAGATTGGCGGCTTCCATGATGCCCGGGCCGCCTCCGGTGGTGACCACAAAGCGGTGGCGCTTGGCGGGGATCTGGGTTGACCATTCGGTCAGCAGGCGTGCCAGCCGGCGCGCGTCTTCGTAGTAGCGGGCCATGTCAACGGCGGCCTCGGCGCGTTTCATATCCTGGGCTTGCTGTGTCGGGGAGACGCGAGCACCAATGCCGCGGATCTCGGTCAGACGGTTGCTGGCGCTGTCGTGGCTGTGGATGCGGGCGGAGCCGAAAAAGACGACCGTATCCTGAATCTGCTCACGGCGGAAGCGCGAGAGCGGCTCGCTATACTCGGACAGCAGGCGCAAAATTCTGCCGTCAGGACTGTTGAGAAACGGTTCGTTCTGATACGCGAGCGGAGCGGGATTGAGCTTTTGATCAGTCATAGTATTGAGACATTAAATCATTGAGGTATTGAGTCATTGAAGAATGGAATCGTCAGGGGCTGGATTAATGATTCAATGACTCAATCATTCAATGTCTCAATTCTTTTCTTTATTCTTCTTCCCGGTATTGAATAGCCTCCCAGAACCCGATCCACACATTGATCACTCCCAGGCCGGTCGAGACGCCGCGCGCGAACCCGCTCGCCACCACGGCGCGAAGTTGCGGGTACGGCATGAGCAGCGGGTTGTCGGACCACTCCGGACGCCAGGGCAGGATCATGAGCATTACCCCCAGCGATGCGCACAAGAACACGAACAGAAGCACGCCGATGCGGCGGAGCCACAGACGTGCGAATGAAGGCGAAGGCCGGGAAACGGATTCTGGCATCGGCGCTTGTGCGGGAACGACCTGGACGCACGTCTCGGCCGGAGGTTTGAGCTCCCCGATACTGGTGGAGTTGCCGGCAAAGGGCAGCTTGGGATCGGAAATCATTGCACGCGTCGTTATTAGTAAGGCCGAGAATAAGGCCGTGGGGTGGCCGCGGGATCCAGTCGCATCCTCAACGCAAGTTTTGAACCCACTTCGTGCATTCTACGACTTCAGGGCCTGAATGCGCTCGGCTACGTCGCGATAATCGATATTGGAACCGTACACGCTGGTGAAATGCCGCAGTGCGGCGGGCTTATCCTGGGCAGTTTCGCAAGCCGATCCCAGTTCATAGTTAATGGCCAGGCGAGCTTCGTCATCGAGTCC
>Ga0181523_10002735_pt1 | contig 16711 bp, 12 predicted proteins | sample PEATcosm2014_Bin_43_FD_119752 | JGI IMG/M metagenome (GOLD analysis project Ga0181523, IMG submission 119752) | Peatland microbial communities from MTU Mesocosm Facility, Houghton, MI, USA - PEATcosm2014_Bin05_30_metaG | ecosystem: Environmental > Terrestrial > Soil > Wetlands > Peat | place...
AATCTATGAATGGTTGGCGAAATGGAATCATGCCCCCGAACCCTTCATCTGGAAAGCCACTGCCGACGTCATTCTTGACAAGGTACGCCGCTGTAAAGAATTATCTAGGACACCACACTAGGTCGTCGACGCGGACAAGGGGAAGCCGTGGCGAGGGCAATCCCTGCGGCAGAGTACCGAGCACGGACACGCCGGCATGTGTTGCGAGGTCGAAGGCCGCGACTGCAACTGTAGCGGCGGCCACGGCGATCAGAATGCCCGGGACGCGAGGCCAGCGCTTCAGCAACAGTATGAGGGCGAGCGTGCTGGCGCCGATCGTCAGCGCCACGACGTTCGTGCTTCCTGCGAATACCTTGTTGACAATTCCCAACGACTGGCGCAACGGGCCGTTCGCAGTGACCGAAAAGCCAAAGAGCTTCGGGACCTGGCTCAGCAGCACGGTCAGCGCGATGCCGTTCATGTACCCGTAGCGGATCGGCTTCGAGAGCAGCTCGGTAATGAAGCCCAGATGTCCCAGTCCCGCGGCAACGCACAGCACCCCGGAAACGAGCGCCATCATTCCGGCCAGCGGTACTGCACGTTGCGGCTGGCCCGCCGAAAGGGGCAGCACGACTGTGAGAATCACAGCCGCGAGCGCCGAGTCTGGACCTAGCACGAGAATGCGGCTCGGGCCGAACACGGCGTAGGCGAGCAGCGGTACGATGGTCGCATAGAGGCCATTGATACCCGGTAACCCTGATGCCTCGGCGTACGCGATGCCGACCGGCACCAGCATGGTCGTCATGACCAGGCCGGCCACCAGGTCGTGCCGCAGCCAGGACGACTCGTACCGGCGCAGAGTATTCAACCCGGGAAGCCAGCGTATCCAGCCGGTTTGATTCGCCTGCGTTACTCGGGCGTTGCGGCCAGGTTCTGGGGTGTGAGCGGAAAGCAATTCACTCATGGCTGATCGCTAAACGATGCTGACGACGTTGGCGACTGCATACTTTCAAAACACGACCTTAATGATGCGCATAATGAGTTCTTCCGGGGAGAATATCGTGAGCAAGAGAGGCACGAGGGGAGCCGCCGTAGCGGCGGCCAGACGGGCAATGTCCTGGAGCCCGAAGGGAACCGGACGCATTTCGCGGACAATGTCATAGCTATTGCCGAGATCGGCGAGCGACTGAATATCGGCAGCTCCGAGGAGTTCCTCCGAAGGGGCGGGATCGCGGACCCATTTCTGTTCGAAGCTCTCGACGTAACGCTGGGCGAGCAGGCCGTACTCGGCCAATCCCTTTCTTTTTGCGCGAGCCATCCGAGAGTAAACATCAAGAGCGGGCCGAGAAGAACGAGCACGAAGAAGGCCACAAAGCCGCCGGCCTGTAACTTGAAGGACAGCAAACTTTCGCCCCTGTAAAGGACGCGAGCGGCAACCAGGCCGGCGAGCATGGCCCCCTGAGCGAAAAGGATCGGACCGAAGGCGTAGGAACTTTTGCCCAGGAAGGCGAGACCGGCACACCGATCGGGGTGAGTCGCAATAAGGTTCAGCTCGATTCGGGAGACGTGCCACAAAAAGCGAAACCAGATGAAGAGCCTCAAGTACCAGCGCAGCAGGAGGAACTGCACTATGGGGATGCTGATGAACACGTACCAGAAGCCGGCGGGGGTCAGGTGCCAGCGTCCGCCGGGATTGGCGTACCAGGTCGGGACATCGAATGCAACCCGACCGTGCCAGAACCAAAGGCCAAAGGTGTAGACGAGAATCAAGAGTCCGACCTCGGCGGGGATGGAATTGCGCAGCCCAGTGGCTGACTCTATCGCGCTGTGAAATCGGGGCAGATCCTGGGGCAGAACAATGCGCCGCTCGATAAAGCGGCGTACAACCGGACGTATCCGCGAATGAACAATCAGCTCGGCAAGGATGAGCACCGGAAGTGCAACGAGGAATCGGACATGCACTTCAACGTCGTGAAAGAAGGAAAGGCGACCGAGGCTACCAGCCGAGGAGCCGAGCATGGAGAGGAGCAACAGCGGCAGCCATGCGACCAGCGTGATGACGAGCAGTCGGCGATGCAAGAGTTCTAAGCCATCTCCCGCGAGATGCGACCTCCGGAAAAGCTGGAAGATCGGGCCACCCAGTACCAAGGAGAAATCGGACGCTTGTTCGAGGTTGGGTTCCGTCATCGTGTGTAAGCCTTGCTCTCAAAGTGCTTTCGAATAGTTTCTTGGTCGCCTAAGAAGAAACCCGGCTCAAGTGTATTGATTGACCGCAGGCGTTCCCTCGAGCCAAGCGAGGAACAACTTATAACCCACCGACAAAACGATCGCGCCGACAAACAGGCCGATAATGCCCATTGCCACGAATCCTCCAATCGCGCCGAGAAAAACCACGGCGATGGGAACCGCCGCTCCTCGCCCCAGCAGGATGGGCTTCAGTACGTTGTCCATTAGCGCCACAATGATGCACCAAATCAAGAAGATCACTGCCTTGGTTGTGCTGGCGGTAGCAAATACGTAGATCACAGCGGGAACCAGTACGACAGCCCCGAACTGAAGTACAGCTGCGATGAGGAAAATCACTGCCCACAGGCCCACGCCAGGAAGCCCTACCACCAGAAAGCCAAGCGCGGCGAAAGCCGATTGGATGATTGCAACGCCGATAATACCGAAGGTAACGCTGCGGATGGTAGAGCCAACCAGTTCTTGAAACTCAGGTCCCTTCTCACCGAAAAGGCGATTGGTCAGGGAGCGGGTCATGTCATAAGCAGCCTGTGCGTTGGCTAGAATCACACCGGAAACCACGATGGAGAGAAGCAACTGCAGCACCGTGCCGCCTAATCCGGCGGTTGCAGAGAGCACTCCGGGAAGCGCGGCCTTAATTTGTGGAGCGAACTCTTTGAGCAACTCTGCCAGGTCTCTGGAAGCCAGGAGCCACAACTTTGTCAGGGGAGCGCCTATCAGAGGCCAACCGGCGATGCCGGGTGGTGGCGGAGGGACAATCGGGGCTCCCGACTTTACGTGCGCGGTCACGGCTTGAACACCCTCGACCAGGCTGCCTGCAAGCAAAAAGACCGGAAGAATCAAGACAGCCAGAAGAAGCAAGGTGAACAATACGGCAGCCAGGACGCCCCGCCCTCCCATGAGTTTCTGCAAACTCTTGAAAGCCGGGTAAGCAGCGACCGCGATGATAATCCCCCAAGCCAGCAGAGGGATGAACGGACGCAGAATCAAGAGGCAGGCGGCAGCCAGCAGAACAGTCAGGCCAATGTGGATGGTCGCTTCGAGGGCGCGGTTTATCTGGGCCTCGTCGTACGCAGGTTGTTCAACAGTCACGCCCGAGTCCTCCCGAAGACGCCAGCAATCTTACCCGGCACCTGAACGCAGTTGGTTTGGCCAACTTCTCCCTTTCATGAAGCGGTCCGGACTAAGGCCCGATCATACGGGCAGCCGTTAGATCTCACAACTGGGGATTTCCCTAGTACGCCAACCCGCGAAGTTCGAAGAAAGGAATGCCTTCAGGAAGACTCTTGTGTCTGCACAGGTCCAGAATTCAGAGAGGTCGCTACTGGGCTTGCTAACCGCGACTTGAACCCCTTGCGCAGATTCCACACTGGGCCTGCCTGCGTACCATAATCTCCAGTATCGGCGCCAATCCTTATCTGCTGGGCTAACGCCGTCGGCCTCCGCCCATTCTAGCGCCGCCCATTCGTGCTCCGCCATAACTGCGCGTGGAGTTGAAGTTTTGGGAGCGCTGCGCTCCTTGATTGCGCATCTGCTGCTGGCGTTGCAGGTTAGGTTCGGGCTTGTTCGCGGACTGCCACCCGCTGCCGCTGTTGCTTGACCAACTGCCGCTATCGCGGTTGTAGCGGTACACTGTGCCGTCTTTGCCTGCATACACATTGTTCTTACCGGCGGCAATGCCGGCGTTTGTGTTGGTGTTGTAGACGAACCCGCCGCGTCCCGCCGTTCCTTGTCCGCTGTAGATGTTGCCGACGTATCCGGCGCCGCCGCCCGCAACGATGCCGGTGTTCGGGTTGTAGGTCGCACCACCACGATAACCAGCGGTGTTGCCGGTGTAGATGTTGGTGTTTGTCCCGCGACCTGCAACTGTGGTCCTGCCGGTCTGCGTGTTGTGATAAGCGCCGCGACTGGCGGCTCCGTAGTTGCCGGTGTAGGGATTGGCCCACGCCGCCGCAGTTCGCGAGTAAGCCGTGTTGCCCCAGACGCCATAGACGTTGGCAACTGCAACACCACCCCAGGCGCCCCATCCGTAATAGGGATACCAGCAGCATCCGTAGTAGCCCATCGGCCCCCACCATGGGTAATACCACGGGTAATAGCCGTACCCATAACCGAAGCCGAAGCTCCATCCAGACTCGTCGCTGTACGTGAAGCCAGCTCCCACACCGTAGGTGTAAGGCCATCCATACCACACTGTCGGACTGATGTACGGCGGGTAGTACCAGCCGGTGCCGTAGACTACGGTCGTCGTGCTGGCGGAAACCACTGTGCCGTAATATCCCGGAGTGTAGCCGACGTACACCACCTCGGGCGTCGAGTTATACACCTTCACATACGTCACGTAGTAGAGCGGCGAGCTAGGAGGGATGTCATAGATCCCGGACGGCACGGTGTCGGCCACGCGCCACGGTCCTTGCGGAGTCGGCGACTTGAACCACACTCCGGCCTCGACGCAGTAGTAATTGCTATCGGCGACCTTGATGACGGGGGCGCTGGTGTTTTTCGCATAGGTCATCGAGGTGCCTTCAATCGGCACGAAGGTCGCTTCGCCGTCATACTGCACCGTCAGCTTGGCTTCGGAGCGGGTAATGGTCGCGGTCTGCGGAATCGAGTTGGCGATCAATGCGTCTTTCGATTCGGGTGTTCCTGGAACGGATGCCAGAACCGTCGCCTTGGGGCTGTCCTTCGGTATCTTCGCAAAATCCGGTGGAAATTCCGCTCCGCCTACGAAGGTCCAGGGCCCTTCCAGCGAATTACCTTTGAACCAGCGGCCCGAGATCAGGATGTAGTATTCGCTGCCCAGACGGAATACGTTGCCATTGGTATTTTCCGCGTATTCCAGGCTGGTACCGGGAATTGGCTTGTACACCGGCTCGCCCTTGGTCTCGATCAGTTCGGTTGGTCCAAACACAACATACACCGCGGGAATTTCCGCCTTCTTGCCGGCCTCTTTTAGCGACGCCTGCTGTTTCTGCTCCCCGCCTTCCGGGTTCTGCACCGGAGTATTGTTGACCACAAACTCTTCGGCCTTCTTCATGTCATCCGGCAGCTTTTTGGCATAGCTCCACGGCCCTTCCACATCCTTAGCTTGCAGCCACCAGTCCTGAACGCGCAGGTAGTAGTTCTTTTTGTCGTTCTCAAAAAGAATGATTGCTTTGGTGTTGATAACGCGCTCCAGCTTGGTGCCCTGGATCTCGCGCAACTGTGGCATGCCGTCAATCAGAACCAGCAGGGATGGCTTAGTCGCGATGATGACCTTGGGCGGATCGTTCTTGACATCGACTGCGTTGATGGCTTCGTCGTTCGCCTCCAGCGCTGCCTCCAGCCGGTCAAGTGACATGGTTTTCGTCGCTCCGGGCAGCTTCTTCTCAATCAAGGCGGCCAGCCCGGGCTCTTTGTCTGGCGCGACCGGGAATTTCACCTTGGTGAGCTGGGCCTGGTCGAGGGTCACCAGCCGGTTGAGCTTGTCCACCTCAGTCCGGGCGTGGAACCAAACCACTCCGTATTTCGCGGGACTGTCCTTTCCGGCTTTGAACTCGACGGCGGCGTAAAGGTCCACACGGTTCCCGTCCCACTTGTCCACTTGTGGCTGATAGACAACGAACGTGTCGGGGCCGCTGGTGAATGTACGAGGCCAGCCGCTGTCGGAGGGAGGATTGCTTTGTGCTGGGGCCTTCTTCTGCGCACTGGGCGCGTTGGGCAATGCTTGTTGGGCACTTGAAACACTCACTAAGAGCGAGACAACGATCAACAGGAGTAGCAACACGGGCATTCTGGCGTGTTCCGCAAATATAGGCTTCCGCAAGATGAGACCTCCAGCCGCATGGCGACACGCGGCAACATAAGCCGATCCGGTGACCTCTCCTTCCCCAGCTCCAAACACAGTGATTCTCATAACTTGCTCCTTTGGACCCGTCCGACTGTTTACCACTCACCTATCGTGATGGCATCGTCCTACAGTGGCGTTGCTAGTCGATTCCCTCAGGAACTGCTGTTGCCGCGGCCCGTTCAAGCCCGTCCTTTATGTACGCAACAGCTTCTTCCGGCAAATCGGTAACGCTGAGTAAATCAAGGTCCTCTGGACTGATCGTCTGTTCGGAAACGAGAGTGTTGCGCACGAAGTTGCGCAGTTCTCCCCAGAACTCGGAGCCCATCGCCACAATTGGGAAACGCTCCAGCTTGTGACATTGCACCAGCGTCAGGGTTTCGAATGCCTCGTCCAGCGTGCCGACGCCGCCCGGCATCACCACGAACGCGCGCGAGTACTTCACCAGCATGACCTTGCGCACGAAGAAGTGATTCATCTCGATGAAGCGGTCCAAATAGGGATTGGCGTGCTGCTCCTTGGGCAAAATAATGTTGCAGCCCAGGCTCAGGCCTCCCGCTTCCCTGGCTCCCCGGTTCGCCGCTTCCATGATTCCGGGACCACCGCCGGTGATCACGCCGTAGCCGGCCAGCGCGAGTTGGCTCCCGAGATCCCGCGCCATTTCGTAGTAACGGTGTCCTGGTGCAAACCTGGCAGAACCGAACACGGTGACGCACGGCCGATCGATGTTGCCGAAAAATTCGAAGCCGCGAAGAAATTCGAGAAAAATGCGCACGGCGCTTTCTAAATCCTGGCCGCGATCTCGTCTGCCGGATAAGAACTGTTGTTCGGTTTCTGACACGTCCGTCAGCAAGCTGGGTAACGATTGCACGGAAACGTTGGAACTGTTGTTGTCCATCGCTCGACAACCCTTTCTTGTTATGAGAGTAACGCGTTTTTGCTTCGCGGACGGAGTTGTGCCCTCTCGTCTTGCCACAGCCATTTACACGTCGTGTGCCGGCTGTCCGAGCAAATCGTACGCTCCCGTGAGCCCGAAAGACACCTAGGGATTTCCCTAGTTGTGTAACGAACGGCGCCGCCGTAGAAGAGTAGGCGTAAGGCGGGTTGAGCGCTAACGCGGGTTACGAAATCAGAAATGCGATTTCTTTCCCAGAATCGCGGCTCACGATGCGCAGCACAACCGCCACTGTCACATCGTGACAGAAGGAGCACAGGCCCATGAAACCCCATCGTGCAATCAATTGGAGAAGGGCTGCAGGTACCGCTCTAATGATGGTGGTGCTATCCGCGAGTTCCTTACAGCCTGCTCGTGCACAATCCCAGGGCGAACAGCCGTCTGATGTTCAGCAACTGCAAAAGAAGATCGAGCAAATGGAAAAGCAGATGCAAGAACAGCGGGAGCAGATGGAAAAGCAGATGCAGGAGCTGAGACAGCAGATCAGCGCCATGCAGAACCCCCAGGGACCGTCGCCCGACCTGACGATCGGCGGCGAACCCGAGCATGCAGTGACTGAACAGCTTGCCGTGACTGAACAGCCACCTAAAGGGCCGACGTACCCTGTGCACGGTACCTCGCTCGACTTGTACGGTTTTGTGATGCTCGACTCCGGTTACGACTTCGACACCAACAATCCCGATTGGTTCGATGTCATGAGGCCGACGAAATTGAATGCCTATCCGGGCGAGTTTGCGCCGGACGGAAAAGTCTGGTTCGGTGTGCGGCAGACAAGGTTTGGCGTGAAGACATCCACTCCTACGCCGCTCGGCGACCTCAAGACACACTTTGAGTTCGAGCTGTTCGGGACTGGCGTCGATGCGGGGCAGACCACTTTCCGCCTGCGACATGCCTATGGCGAGTTGGGAGCGTTCGGCGCGGGACAGACCTGGAGTCCGTTCATGGACATCGACGTCTTCCCGAACTCTCTTGAATATTGGGGACCAAGCGGCATGGTCTTCTACCGGAATGTTCAAGTACGCTGGATGCCGCTCCGGGGTGAAAGAACAAAAGTCGCGATTGCGTTGGAGCGCCCGGGCGCCACGGCTGACCAGGGCCAATACAGTGACCTTATTGAGCTGCAGAATGTCAGGCCGAGGTTCAATGTGCCGGATATCTCAGGAAATGTCCGCTTCATAAGGAAGTGGGGATACGTGCAGATGGCGAGCATCTTCAGAAAGATCGGCTGGGTTCAGACGCAGCCATCCCAGTTCAATCTGAGTGGCACTGCCTACGGCTGGGGGGTGAACCTGACCTCCAACGTCCAACTCGGAAAGAACGATGTAGGGAAGTTCGAGGTCGTCTATGGGCACGGTATCTCGAACTACATGAACGATGCTACGACTGACATCGGCATCCAGAACAACCCCGGTGATCCGGTGGCACCCATCAAAGGAGTAGCCGTGCCGCTCTTGGGCGTGGTTTCCTTCATTGACCATAATTGGAGTCCGCGGTTCCAAAGCTCAATTGGCTATTCGATGATCAACATGGAAAACCCGGATGGGGACCTTCCGGCAGCGTTTCATCAAGGCCACTACGCGCTTGCGAACATCCTCTTTCACCCGGTCAAGGCCGTCACTGTTGGAAGCGAGTTTCAGTTTGGAAGGCGGGTGAATTTCAGCGACGGCTTTAATACCAACGATTATCGCGTTCAATTCTCGTTCAAGTATGACTGGTCAAAGACTTTCGGCGGCGAATACTGACGCCGTGGGTTGCGAGCCACGAATTCAAAGTGAGGGAGATGTCATGGTTAGCAGCAAGGTATCTGTGAGACTTCTTATCGCGATCGTGGTCGCAGTCTGGTTCGTCCCGGCAGCGGCATTGGCCCAGTCTAGAAGCCCAGTCGCCCCAACTCGAGCGCAGGTAGAAGCAACGGTTCAGGAGGCTTTCCAGAAGTTTCAGAGTGACACAACTGGCAAGAATGCCGATTACATTCCCTACCTTGCACAAGTGGACTCGAAGCTCTTCGGAATCGCCATCGTTACGACTGACAACCAAGTATTGACGATGGGCGACGTGAAGTATTCGTTCTCCATTCAGTCGATATCCAAGGTTTTCACGCTGGCGCTGGCCATGGAAGAGCTTGGCCCCGATAAAACATTTCAGAGAATCGGATCTGAGCCGACCGGACGGGCATTTAACTCGGTTAATGCCGTTGTGGACATGCCCACCCACACTGGCAACCCGTTCGTGAATGCTGGAGCGATCGCCACCACCAGCTTGATCACTGGCAAAGACGAAGATGAGAAGTGGAACAAGATATTGACTTTCTACGGAAAGGCAGCCGGCGAGAAGCTTTCTCTGATCAATGATATCTACAACTCAGAAGCGGCGACGAATGCAGGGAATAAAGCTCTCGCGATGCTGCTGGCCAAGTATGAGCGCATCTATGCCGATCCCTTTGAGTCGGTCGATATCTACACGAAGCAGTGTTCCGTGGGAGTAAATGCGGTGCAACTCGCGCGCATGGGTGCGACGTTGGCGAACAACGGGATCAATCCTGCGACAGGCGAGCAGGTGATCAACCACGAGGACATTCCCTACATCCTGTCAGCTATGACCATGGAAGGTCTTTACGACGCTTCCGGAGGCTGGGCCTGGCATGTCGGTCTTCCTGCGAAGAGCGGAGTTGGGGGCGGGATTGTTGCGGTGGCCCCCGGTAAAGGCGCGATTGCTGTTTTCGCGCCAAGACTCGATGAAGCAGGAAACAGTGTAAAAGCGCAGAAAGTGATCGAGTATGTTGCAAATCATCTCAATTACAACATCTTCTCCCCTGGGTCAGTGGGACTGAAGTAGTGAATGTGCACCTGCATTTCTGGAGACAGTATGAAACGATCCTGCCTTATTTTTCTGACATTGGCCTGTGCTTTTGTAGCTTCAGCAGCGGACGGCCAAGAGGTCAGAATCGAGAAAGACCTTCTGGGACAGAAGGAAGTTCCGGCGAATGCCTACTATGGTGTGCAGACCGCCCGGGCCCTCGAGAATTTCCAGATCTCCGGCATTGAGATCAACCATTACCCGGGGTTCGTGGAAGCGTGGGCGATTGTGAAGTTGGCTGCCGCACAAGCCAACACCGATGTGGGCGCGATGAGCCCGGAGAAACTAGCTGCCATCCAGAAGGCGTGCCAAGCCGTCCTCGCCGGTAAGTATCACGACCAGTTTGTTGTGGATTGGTATCAGGGGGGCGCCGGGACATCGTCAAACATGAACGCCAATGAGGTACTCGCCAACATTGCACTGGAGCTGTCAGGGCACAAGAAGGGGGAGTATCAGTTCGTCGATCCGCATGATGACCTCAACATGTCGCAATCCACGAACGATGCATATCCGACCGCGATCAAAGTGGCGATTCTTCTACGAAACGAAAAGCTGATCGCGGAGTTGGAGAAGCTGGCTGCATCTTTCCGTACAAAAGGTGCTGCCTATCTTCGAATGGTGAAGATGGGACGCACCGAGATGCAGGATGCGGTACCCATGACAGTCGGCCAGGAGTTCTATGCGTTTGCGGCTTCGCTCGAAAGCGAGATCCAGTTGCTGCGGGACGCGGAGAAATATCTGTACACGGTCAATATGGGTGCGACCGCGATCGGCACAGGACTTAATGCGCCCAAGGGATATAGCGAAAAATGTGCGGCACGTCTCGCCGAGCTGACAGGCAAGCCAATCGTTCCGGCCTCCGATCTGCTCGCTGCAACCTGGGACCAGCAGGGATTTCTGGCGTATTCGGCCGCGCTCCGGAGTGTAGCCGTAAAGTTCTCGAAGATCGCGGGCGATCTGATTCTTCTGGCCTCGGGTCCAAGGGCAGGACTGGCCGAGATCAACCTGCCCGCAGTACAGCCCGGTTCCTCGATCATGCCGGGGAAAGTCAATCCGGTCATTCCAGAACTGGTGAATGTAGTCGCCTTTCGCGTGATCGGTAACGACTACACCGTGAGCCTGGCCGCAGACCATGGACAACTGCAGTTGAATGCTTACGAGCCCATCGAGGCTCTCGCTATTCTGGAGTCGCAAAGCCTGCTCTATCGCACCTCTATCGCTCTTCGGTCGAAGTGTGTCGATGGCATCACCGTAAACGAAAAGATGTTACAGCACTACCTGGAAACCACCGTCGGCATCGTCACCGCACTGAATCCGATTATTGGTTATGAGAAGGCAACCGAGCTGGCGACAGAGGCGTACAAGAGCAACAAGGGAATTCTGGAAATCATTCGCGAGAAACACGTCCTGACCGAACAACAAATCAATGAATTGCTCGATCCTGTGAAGTTGACAGGCCTGGATGCGAGCAAATACTCGAAGGAGAAGTAAGCCTGCCGGAAAGAGGAGTCAAACAATGCGACCGAATCGAAAAGTGGTTTCCAATCTTCTAGCACTTATGTTGCTGCTGAGCGCGTTATGTTCTGCTCAGCAGAGAAAGCTCCCCAATATCGTGATCCTCGCCACCGGTGGCACAATTGCCGGCGCAGCGGCCACGGGAACGCAGGCCGGTTACACATCAGGGGCTGTAACGATTGACGCAATGATCGCTGCTGTTCCTGGCATCAAAGATGTCGCCAACATCAAGGGCGAGCAGATTTCCAACGTTGGATCACAAGACATAACGCTGGACATCATGCTTACTCTCGCCAAGCGCATTAACGAATTGCTGGCGAAGCCGGAGGTTGATGGCATTGTGGTCACGCACGGCACTGACACAATGGAAGAAACTGCCTTCTTCCTAAACCTAGCCGTGAAAAGTGACAAACCTGTTGTACTCGTCGGTTCAATGCGGCCATCAACTGCGGTCAGCGCTGACGGGCCATTGAATATCTTCGACGCTGTTGCTGTTGCTGGCGATCCGAACGCCAAGGGACGGGGTGTCCTGGTGGTGATGAACGACTGGATCCACGGCGCTCACTCTCTGACCAAAACGAGCACAACAGCCGTGCAAACCTTCATGTCGCCGCTGCGAGGACTTGTCGGAGTTTCCACATACGGTAAGAATGACTACTATAACGCTCCGCAATGGAAGCACACGACAGCCAGTGAGTTTGACGTGACGAACGTAACCAAACTGCCGCGTGTGGACATCATCTTTGCCTGTGCGGACATGTCGCCGGACTTGATTGATGCGGCCGTCGCGAATGGGGCTAAGGGCATTGTGATTGCGGGCGTTGGCAACGGCAATATGAACAAAGCCTCTCTGGAAGCTGCCGGCCGAGCCGCAAAGAAAGGAGTGGTGGTCGTCAGAAGCAGCCGAGTTGTAACAGGAGCCGTCGGACGCAACGTCGAGGTAAATGATGATGAGATGGGCTTTGTGGCTTCCGACGAACTGAATCCTCAAAAGGCGAGGATTCTGCTGATGCTGGCATTGTTGAAACCGCGCAGCACATTGGAGATCCAACAGTTATTTCAGACTTACTGATGTAGATGGTTGCACTCGTCCGAGCCACCTCAAGGACGGAGAGTCATGATTTGGATCGAACTCTGCATTTTCCTGGCCTGCATTCTGATTGGCGCGCGCCTGGGAGGAATTGCCCTCGGTACGGTGTCCGGAATTGGGCTGGTCATTCTTGTGTTCGGCTTCAGGGAACCGCCTGGAGGGCCGCCACAAATCGTAATTGGCATGATCATAGCGGTCATCACCGCTTTGGCGACCATGCAGGCGGCTGGGGGACTCGATTATCTCGTGGCCGTCGCCGAAAAGATCATGCGCAAGCACCCGAGATACATCACTTTCGTCGCTCCTGTTGTCACTTATCTTCTGGTCCTTGCGTCCGGCACGACGCACGTAAGCTACGCGCTTCTTCCCGTCATTGCGGAGGTGTCTCGAAAAGCCGATGTAAGACCGGAGCGGCCAATGTCAATCAGCGTCATCGCCGGTTTTCAGGGGGTGATCGCTTCTCCCATCTCCGCAGCCACGGTGGCGATGGTTGGAATACTTGCAGACAGGGATGTATCCCTTCCCAAACTGCTCGCGATCACGATTCCTTCAACTTTCATTGCCGTCCTGTTAGGTGCACTGTCGGTGGCATGGCGTGGGAAGAACTTAAGTGAGGATCCCGAATACCAGCATCGGCTGGCCACTGGCGTTCTGAAGCCTCCTCAACCCGCGCCTGCGATCCAAGGACGGGAACTGTTCAACGCTCGCGGTTCGACAATTCTGTTCCTTCTGGGCATTGTTGTGATTGTGTTGATCGGCCTCTTTCCCAGGCTTCGTCCGGTGTACGAGACGGTTCAAAACGGTATTGCCGATACCGACCAGGTGAGCATGGGAATGGTGATCATGATCATCATGATTGCGAGTGCCGGTTTTATGATGATTGCGTTCAAAGCCTCCCCAGAAGCGGCTTTGAAGGGAAGCATCATGCGGGGAGGTATCGTGGCGGTCATATCGATCGCCGGTGTCTCCTGGCTGGGATCCTCTTTCTTCGAGGCCAATCGGAGCTTCATTGTGAGCGGTCTCTCCGACCTCATTCGCCATTATCCCTGGATGTTTGCCGCCGGCCTGTTTATTCTGTCGAACTTGCTCTTCAGTGCCGCCGCAACTGTCGTCATCTTCATGCCGCTAGGCTTGGCGTTGGGTCTGCAGTCATCACATCTTGTTGCGTTTTACCTGGCCGCTAATAGCGTTTTCTTCCTGCCGACATATGGAACCTTGCTGGCCGCAGTCTCCTTCGATCAGACCGGGACGACGAGAATTGGAAAGTACTTGCTTAACCACAGCTTCATGTTGCCGGGCATGGTGACCGTGGTCTCCGGTATCGTTATAGCGCTCGCGCTCAATTCCTTGGTTCGCCTTTAGTTATCGGCAGTCTTGAGGCGATCAACACGCAAGAGGGGGGATGAAGAGTTGATTCTTACAGGCCTGACTATCACGTTTCTCAAAGAGTTCGGTGCCGGCCTCTGGTTGACCCTCCCTTTGTTGCTTAGCTTGGGAGCCGCAATTACCCTGCTGGGGCAGTTCGTGGGGAAGAAGGAAGGCTGGTCGCACTTCGATAGTTTTTATTGGTCATTCGTCACAGCGACTACAGTCGGTTATGGCGATTTCCGGCCAAGAAGGAACTCATCGAGGCTTATCGCCATCCTGATCGCACTTTTGGGATTACTGATGACCGGTATTCTCATCGCCGTTGCGGTGCGTGCGGGAACAGTCGCTCTAGCGGCACATGGGGCGGTTGGGCAGTGACGTCAAGATACTGTTGGATGCGAGCGGCGGGGATTCTTGTTTGCTCCCATTAGTGAGGGATCAATTTTGAAAAGCAGAATCACAGATGGATCGGTGCCCGGGAGCGGGTGTCGCGCAGGAAGGGTTCCGAGAGTAAGACGGACTGCGAGGTCGCGCGCGCTTCTCGTAATCACCGGGAACCGGAAGAGCTCCGGGACACGCCCGCCTGTACAATGCCACCGGCTCGGATTCCAAAATAGCGGCCTGTCTTCCGTATGCTTCCTTTCTCTCTTAGCAATCCTTTTCGGCGCCTTCTTTATTCCTCGTTGTGCAGGCTACTCTGTCCTGACTCATGAAGCGATTATCGATGCAGCATGGAATGATGGGATCAAGCCGCTGCTGTTGCAGCGCTTTCCCGGCGCGACTCCAGAGGAACTGCAACGGGCCCATGCTTATGCCTATGGAGGCGCCATCATTCAAGACATGGGCTACTATCCTTTCGGCAGCCAATTCTTTAGTGATCTCACGCACTATGTTCGGAGCGGCGATTTCGTTCTCGCGCTTATCGCCGAGTCTCACGATCTGAACGAATATGCGTTTGCGCTAGGTGCCCTTGCCCACTACGTGGCCGATACCACGGGACATCCCTTGGCCACGAACCTCTCGGTTGCAATGATGTATCCCAAGCTTGCGAAGAAGTACGGGCCCGTCGTTACTTATGACGAAAAACCATCTGCACACTTGCAGGTCGAATTTGGTTTCGATGTGGATCAGGTCGCTGAGGGAAACTACGCGCCGCACGCCTATCATGACTTCATCGGCTTCGAAGTATCGAAGCCAGTTTTAGAGAGAGCGTTCGCCGATACCTACTGTATCGACCTATCGAGCATCTTTCTCAGTGTTGATTTGGCAATCGGCAGCTATCGCCACGCGGTTTCGTCGGTCATACCGAGAACGACCAAGGTGGCATGGCATATGAAGAGACATGAGATCCAGAACAGCCACCCCAATGAGATCCGGAGCCAATTCATCTATAACGTGTCGCATTCTGAATACCGCAAAGATTGGGGAAACACCTATGAAAAACCAGGGATCTCAGCCCGCATCAAAGCGTTTTTTTTGCGTCTGGTGCCGAAAATAGGACCCTTCAGCGCCCTTGCATTTCATCCGCCAACACCAGCAGTCGAACAGTTGTACATGCACAGTTTCAACGAGACCCTGAAAGCTTATCAAGGGATGCTAGTTGCACAACAGGAAGGCCACCTCCCATTGCCCAACGAGAACTTTGACACCGGGGAACTTACTGAACCTACGGCGTACCCGTTTACTGACAGAGCCTACGCGGAGCTGCTAGCCAAGGTCAGCGGGCACCCAATTTCGAACGCATTGCGGAGTGATATCCTCGCATATTATGCCGATCTCGAGGCACCATTCGCGACCAAGAAGGACCCCGCGGCTTGGCAAAATGTACTCGATGAACTGGGGAAACTGAAAAGCTTGCCGGCAACTGGCCCCGAGCCGGAGCATCCTGATTTCATCAACAGATAAGGGCTCCAGTGAGTGAAGGTTCTCGGCGAATCTACGGCAATCTCAAACTGACCTTCTTTTCCAGCGCCAGGTCTTGTGTGTCTATTCCTCGCTCCGATCGAGGATGTTCAATAGGCGCGTCCAGCATGGAAGGCTAGCGCGGAGGTGGTGGAATCATGACGAGTGAAACTCTAAGGTGCTGTTGCTCCTGAGTCGGCAACGATTGACCGGCTATATGTACTTCAAAATCGACCGAGGATGCGCCGCTTTGACTGTGCGATACCAGCGACACGCCGGGTAAAGCAGCACAAGCGTCACGGCCGCAGCCCCGAAAGTGGCCCGCAAGCCGTCGATGCCTCGGAGGCCGAAATACGTGGCCGGCACCTCGAAAGCCAGCCGATGCACGAGGTAGAAGAACATCGCAGTTTGCCCGAAAACGTACAACACGCCGTTCTCGCGGATGCCGATGTGCAGCTCGATCGTTCTGAGCAGCGCAAGGCACAGAAACAGAATGCCAAGCTCCAGCGCGTAGTAGGTGAGTGAGGGCGGGTACTTACTGACGTGCAGCCATTGCTGCCAGGAATTGTCCGCGCGGTGCAGGAACATGTCACCGTATCCGCCGATGCCACGCACGACCGCGAAGACCAACAGGCTTAACATGCCGCAAATCCACAAAACATTTCTTCCCGAAACTTTGCTCTGACCGGCGGCGAAACGAATCAAGTGCCGGCCGAATACCCATCCGAGAATCGAGACGGCCAGCCAGGGCACTAGTGGATACTTGATGATCATCGTATCGCCTCCGTAGTTCGCCACCGCGAAGGCGGCCCACACAGAGGAGTTGCCGGGCGGTGTCCAGAACCAGCTAGTTACCCAGATTATGCGCACACTTCGGCCTTTCCCGGGGCTTCCGATTGATCTCCGGCGCTCATCGGTCCTGCTGGTTCGGGTCTTGATGCTTCGCTGAGTTAGTCTGTTTTCGTTTTTTTGTGAC
>Ga0181523_10002737_pt1 | contig 16708 bp, 17 predicted proteins | sample PEATcosm2014_Bin_43_FD_119752 | JGI IMG/M metagenome (GOLD analysis project Ga0181523, IMG submission 119752) | Peatland microbial communities from MTU Mesocosm Facility, Houghton, MI, USA - PEATcosm2014_Bin05_30_metaG | ecosystem: Environmental > Terrestrial > Soil > Wetlands > Peat | place...
AGGACTAGGGGGAAGTCTGTTGTGTTGGGATATACTCGTGGCGAAATTGAGACATGGGGGTAGGTCGTTGCCCGGTGCCTGACGATGGCTGGAGCTACTAGCAGCAGTATCATTCAGAACGGATACGGCTATGGCATGTTTACCGGCGGAATGGGAATACATTACGGGTCACATAAGATCGGCGCTACAATAGTTCCAGTATCTGCAGGCAATACGAAGCGGCAGATAGACCTCATGCAGGATTTCGGCACGACTCTCATCGCATGCACGCCATCCTATGCCCTTTATCTCGCCGAGGCAGCCGGAGAAGACGGGGTTGACAGGAAAAAGATTAAACTGAGAGCGGGATGCTTTGGCGCAGAGGTGTGGACCGAAAAAATGAGGGAAGAGATTGAGTCCCGGTTCCGTATACTGGCTTTGAATATCTACGGACTTACGGAGATTATCGGCCCTGGGGTTGCTCATGAGTGCGACAACAAAACCGGACTTCACATCTTTGAAGATCATTTTTATCCCGAGATCATCTCGCCAGAGACGCTCGAACCACTGCCGGACGGCGAATGCGGAGAGCTTGTATTTACGACTCTCACGCGGGAGGGCATGCCCATGATCCGTTTCCGCACCAGGGACGTCACAGCGTTAAGGAGAGAGCCCTGCAAGTGCGGAAGGACCTTAGTGAGAATGGACCGGATAACGGGCCGCAGCGATGATATGCTTAAGATCAGGGGTGTGCTGATATTCCCATCGCAGATCGAAAGGGCACTCCTCGAAGTCAAGGGCATCGAACCGCAGTACCAGATCATTGTCACCCGGCCTCGCCACCTCGACGAGATGGAAGTCCAGGTCGAGTTATCAAAGAAGATGTTCTCCGATGAAGTGAAACATATCGAGGAGTTCAGGAAAAAGATAGAAGCGCACATTGAAAAGTCAGTCGGTATCAGGGTAAAGGTGACCCTTGTTGAGCCGAAGAGCCTTCCCCGCAGCGAAGGAAAGGCCAAAAGAGTCTTCGACAAACGCGAACTGAAATAGGAGATTGCTATGAAACTGAAACAGATTTCGGTCTTTCTGGAAAATAGAAAGGGCAGACTTTGGGAGGCCCTCGATGCACTTGCCAATGCAAAGATCAATATTCGGGCGCTTTCGATAGCCGACACATCGGAGTTTGGCATACTGCGGCTGATCGTGCCTGACCCCGACAGGGCTAAGAAGGTGCTTGAAAAAGGGAACTTTACAGTCAAAGAGAATAATGTGGTCGCCGTTGAAGTCGCCGACAAGCCGGGGGGACTCGCTGAAGTCCTTAAAGTGCTGAGCGATGCCGATATAAATGTCGAATACCTATATGCCTTTGTTGAGAAGAGCGGAGAAAAAGCAGTCGTTGTGCTTAGAACTGAAAATACTGATGCAGGCATCAAGGCACTAAAAACAGCCGGAATTGCTATTCTTTTGGCAGAACAGGTCTACGCTTTATAGTATCGTACAAAGTTCCGTAAGGCAGCCCGGTTGCCTGCAGAGAGAACCGGGCTGTTCCCTGAATAAATTAGTCAGCTCTTCTTCTTTGTTTTTCCGACGATAAGCGCGCAGGGCCTGCAGGAAATTATAACGTTGACGCCCTCTAAATCGAGCTTGCCCCGAATCATCCGCTCGGTGAGTTCGTGGTTAAATGGGTCTACGACTTCCAGTGATGTTACACCGCAGGCTTTGCATATTGCTTCGAGAGAGACCTTTCCTCCCTCTTCCCCCTTGGCAGTTATTCCAGTGAGAGGAGTGGGCTGGTGTCCGGTCATTGCCGTGGATGCGTTATCCATGATGACAACCAATATATTCGCCTTGTTATAAACGGCGCTTATCAGTGCGGATATTCCCGAATGGAGAAAGGTCGAATCTCCGATTACCGCAGCAACTCGTTTAACTCCCTGCTTAGCAATGCCTGCCGCCTTACTGATGCTTGCGCCCATACAGAGGCATGAATCCATGGCCCTTAGGGGGGGGGCAGAGCCGAGTGTGTAGCAGCCGATATCTCCGGCTGTAAAAGAAGGACCGGCCGCGACCAGTGCTTTATAGAATTCCCTGTGGGGGCAGCCAGGACACATGACAGGCGGTCGTTTAAGCAGATCCAGTGTGGCGAGTTTCAAAGGAGGAATCCCCCAAACATAGGAGGCGAGGGCATCCGGTCCAAGCTCACCTTCGCGGGCCAGATCGCCCGAGAGCTTTCCCTTTACGGAAGGGAAATATTTCCGGACAATTTCTTCTACAATGGGCTCACCTTCCTCAAGCACCCAGACCTCTTCAAGTCCCTCTGCAAATTCCTTAACGACATTTTCCGGAAAGGGATAGGAGGATATTTTGAGGAGTGCAAATTCATCCCCGTATTCCAGTGCATACATAGAAGCGACACCGCATGCAACTATCCCTTTTTTCTGTCCGTTTCTGAATATTTTATTCAGACCGGAGTTGCCCGACCATTCAACCAACTTGGTCTGTTTTTGATTGAGGGCTTTGTGCATTCTCACAACGTTGCTCGGGACGGCCAGCAGTCGCTCAGGATTCTTTTCGATCGAAAGAGGATTTTGATTTCTCGGTTCAGAGATTGTTACTGGTGAGGATGCGTGTGAAACCCTTGTCAGCGTCCGTACCATTACAGGCAGTTCCATCTTTTCAGAGAGATCGAAAGCGGCAATGACCATATCCTTTGCCTCCTGGGCATCTGCAGGCTCCAGGCACGGGATATTAGCAAACTTGGCGTAAATGCGCGAATCCTGTTCGTTCTGTGAGGAGTAGGCGCCGGGATCATCGGCGATAACGAGCACAAGACCGCCCTTCATGCCTAGATAAGCGGCAGTCATCAGGGGATCTGCGGCGACGTTCAGTCCGACATGCTTCATAGAGCAGATGGACCTCCTGCCAGCATAAGAGACCCCAATGGCAGTTTCGAGTGCTATTTTTTCGTTTATGGCCCATTCGGCGGCGCCTGAAAAATTATCAGCCAGGTACTGCAGAATTTCAGTGGCCGGCGTGCCTGGATAACTGATTGCAAGCGAAATTCCAGCCTCGATAGCTCCTCTGCCAATAGCCTCGTTGCCGGACAGCAATACCTTGTTTGCAATTTCGGTCTTTACCATAGTTCAGCTCCCTACATGTAATGTTTAGTTATTATGAGAGTCAAAAGATAACAGAAAACGTCGGAATTTCTCAAATGACTAGCCGGAGATATTGAGGCTAACCCAGGCACGTGCCGAGGTTAGCGGCGAGTTCGGCGGCCAGTTCTCTAATTGGGATCGACGTCCTCTCTGATATGGCCCTGAGGTCATCGTACTCAGGAGTTGCAGTTACGATCTTCCCGGCGTGCCGCGATATCTTAACCCTGACGATTCCGTACTGTGTGCGGATTTTCCTGATTTCCCTTTCGAGGGTCTTTCTCTCGGTCCTGTAAAGACGGAGTCCGATAGTAGTAGTCTCCCTGAAAATTATATCCGCCATTTTATCGACGTCGCCCTCTTTGGTGATCGATGTGAGTTTTATGGCGGGACGGCCTTTCTTCATGATGATATTTTCAAGGAAAACATCCAGAGCTCCTGCATCCAACAGCCGGCTCATCACGCTTTCATAGTATTGCGGACTCATATCGTCGATATTCGCTTCCATAATGACAACGGTATCATCAGGAAATGCTGTTAAGCCGGACGGCAGTTCTACACCGATCATGATCCTGAGCACATTCGGCAACCCGGATATATCCATATTGCCAGCCCCGTATCCGATGCCTGCAATAGTCATGAGGGGCAGTGATTGAGAATGTGAAGATATCGATTTCAGCAGCACTGCTCCCGTAGGGGTTGTCAGTTCAAATGGGATTTCGGAGGCGTAGACAGGATGACCCTTTAATAGTTCGATAGTAGCCGGCGCGGGAACCGGCAGCAGGCCGTGAGAAGTTCGAACAGTCCCCTGCCCAAGGTTGACAGGAGATGAAAAAATCTTCCCTATCCCCAGCAGGTCAAGACCTATTATGGTCCCGAAGATATCGACGATACAATCCGTTGCACCTAATTCATGAAGATGAACCGCATCGAAAGGAACTCCGTGGACTCGGCCTTCGGCTTCGAAGAGGGCTCTAAAGATATTGAGTCCTTTTTGTTTTAAGGAGTCATCAATAGAGGCAGACAGTATCAGTTTATTTATGTCGCGCCATTTTCGGGCATGAGCATCATGGTTCTTTGATTTTTGCAATACGACATCTACCTTGGTAGCTGCTATTCCGGATCGCGTGACACGTCTTGCCGTAAGTGTGTAGCCGGTCAAGGGAATTCCCTTCAATGAACGCTTTATTTTATTCAGACTTGCCCCTGCATCAACAAGTGCACCCAGACACATGTCTCCGCTGATTCCGGCTGCACAATCGAAATAGGCTGTTTTCATTCATCTATTTTACAGCAAACAACAGGAAGTAGATAGAGCTAAACTATGCCTTGCGCTGTCTTCGTTGACTTTTCGCAGCGTCGGCATATACTTTTAATTATCATGCAAATCATTTCAGAGAAGAAGATTGGAGATCGTATCCTCAGACTAGTTCTCGGTGACATAACTACGCGTGATGTGGACGTAATTGTCAACGCCGCCAATAAACATCTTAAGCACGGCGGAGGAGTTGCAGGCGCTATCGTGAGGAGGGGCGGCAGTATCATCCAGGAAGAGAGTGATCGTATAGGTTATGTTCCCACTGGAAACGCGGCCATGACTTCAGCCGGTATGCTGAAGGCAAAGTATGTAATTCATACCGTCGGCCCGCGCATGGGCGAAGGGGACGAGGACACGAAGCTAAGGCGGGCCGTTCAGCAGACCCTGCTGCTTGCCGCGGAGCATAATTTTAGAAGCGTATCGATGCCGGCTATCAGTTCGGGCATTTTCGGATTTCCAAAGGACCGGTGTGCTAAGATTCTGGTCAATGAGACTTTAAATTTCCTTCAAAAGAATCAGGAAACTTCATTGCAGATCGTAGAATTTTGTGTCTTCGACGAAGAAACACTTGCACATTTTAGGCAGGAATTTGATAAAATAGACGTTCATTGATGCCACCTTAGCTCAGCTGGTAGAGCAATTGATTCGTAATCAGTAGGTCGCCGGTTCGATTCCGGCAGGTGGCTTATTTTTCAATCAGTTATGATGGCTATAAAAAGGCATCTCGTATTTATCTCGTATTCACTCAATTGCATGGCGACAGTAACATACGATTCTATCTTGAGGCCGGAGATTCAATGGAGCGAGATGATTTCTCACAGTTAATGACACCGACGATGATGAAGAATATGGTGTGAAGTAGGGATGGAAATACTCATAGGGCTTCTCTCGTATTCTCCCCGAAATCGATGCGACCCTTTTTTGCTACGAGCAATTCGTTTCTATCTTTATGAGGTTCTGCCAGTCCCTTTCAGTGATGTAGCCGGGTTATTCATGTCCGCAGTGTCGGCGTGATATTTCGAAAGTAATCTGCATAAACCCTTCGGCTGTCAAATCGCAAATCCCTTCGTCTATAAAATGGAAGTATGCAGACCCCGGGCATAAACACAAGGAGGTGTCTCATGGTTGTTCAAGAAGCGATAGATCTCTTCAAACAGCATCAGAAGAGCACCGTCAGGAAAAGCACCTTAAAGAGCTACGGCAAATTCATGGACCACTTTCAGTCAAAGTTCGCCTTAAGCGAAGTCCAAACAGTCACATCGGAGGACATCGGCAAGTTTCTCGAAGAATGCACCGGCGGTCTTAGCAGGGCTACCCGTCATCTGCGATATGCTCAGATAAAAGCGTTTTTCAATTATATTATTGAAACGTCAAATCTGAACGTAAAGAATCCCTGCAGCGCCGGCGTGCTTTCGAAAACTTTCAAGAATGTCAGTCACAGGCCACGTAAGATTCTGGACAAGGAGACGGTGGACGAGTTGATCTTTAATTCCAGAACTGTGAGGGATCGACTTATACTGGAGCTTCAGGCTAGGTGTGGCTTGCGAATCGGAGAAGTTCTTAATCTTAGGGTTGCAGATGTCTCCGGCAGAAAGCTGACCATTGAGGAGCCCAAGTCAGGCAGAGATGCAGAAGTCGCCTTTATGCCTGAACATATTGCCAGCCGAGTGGCCGAGTATATACAGGCGAAGCAGCTGTCTCCCAACGACAGAATGTTTCCTCTCTGTTACACGGCGGTCAGAAACCTGGTTACCGGACTTGGAAAGAAGCTCAATATCAAAATAGCACCGCATGACCTGCGCCGTCACTCTGCGACTTATGCCAGCAGAAACGGAGTACCCTTAGAGATAATCTCAAAGGTCATATTGCGCCACCAGGATCTGAAGACTACCCAAATTTATCTGGGAAAGATCAGCGACACAGAGGCCATCAGGTGGATGGATATTCTGCACGGTAAATAAAGTAAAACAATGATGCCCGTTAAGGTCTGCAGATTATCTGTAAAAGTCTAGACTTGACACCCGGACATTGCCAGATTAAATTGGTCCTTTACAATTCTCTCCCCTTGGCAGGGTGCCCTTCAAGAAGAAAAGTCTTGGGATATTTTCCGCGCCCGCAGATCTTAAACGAGCCGAAATCCTTAACCCAATCACCATCCGGGGCGTCAGGCTCTGATTCACGCCAAAGCTTCAGCTGATAGAGGTCTTCCGCGGTAATTTGACGATCACGAAGTCGGTCCAAGAGATGATCACGCAGAGCAGGAGGAAGCTTGGACCACTGGATCTTTGGCACTTATTCTCCGAAGGTCATCCGTGCAAGCTCTTCTTTTAATCGTTGCTGTTCTTTGGGGTCCTTCGATGTGCTTAAGAGTTCCGCCAATTCCATAAATCTGCGTTTCTCTTCATCTTTTGAACGTAACCCGGTCTCGACAAGCTCCACAAGTATCCGGTTAGAGCTCACCTTCTGACTTTTTGCCATGGCGGTCACACGCCTAGCGACTGGTGGAGGAAGAGTTACGCTTTTGCGGACTGTTTTTTCAGTAATAGTTGCCATAGGTTTATTATACACCATCTTGCACCACATTGCACCATAATTGAAGACGAGACCTGATCGTGCATTGACTGTAAGGTCAAGTAGTGGCAATTATAGATTATCCTTGCTCAGCATTTTTTTCTCTCGAATGTCTAATCCACCGACTAACCGAGAGTGATGCGATTTTGCCACAATGATACTTTTCGAAAGAAAGCCTCACAATGGTGATGATACTGCCAGTGTTATGTGCATGTCGTCATCATCGTGGCAACCTCATCAAGCCACAAACTTCGTTGCTACTCCGTCGCGACATACGGGCCTCGGGGTGGAGGTTATTTCTGGCTATCACACACATCTGAGAGTCATTGTGCCATGGACAAGGTTGTTACCGGAAATTACGTTCAGATGTATCCCATAATGACCCATCCTTAGCACTTACTTTAATATTGACGGATGCAGTGCAATAACCTATAATTGCTACTGATGCGCGGTAAATCGGTGGCCGATAGAACAGAATATAAGAATTAACGGGTTAAGCAAAAAAGGAGTCTAATGTTTAATTGGCAGTTACGCACACTCATCAACAAAAGAATTACAATCACCAATTTGTGGCACATGATGCTTCTTTGGTGGATATTGGCGCTCACGGGAGGCGCTCTTTTGTGTTTATCCATGCTTTCTACCGTAGTCTCTTTTGAACTTATACCGACTAAAAAGCCTGCGAGTTTTTGGCAGTCGTCGGATTACTGGATATTGGGTGCAATAATCTTTTCCTTCTTCACAGCCCTTGTAGTTTGGAGAAAAGCTACTTTTACTAAGAAGGATTTTATCAGGGTCGCCAAGAAAGAAGGAATACAGATCAATAGGAAAGAGTTCTATTATTCATTGATAGAACTTTTCGGTGAGCATTCCTATGCCGACGGGTTCTTAGGTGAAATTTATGCTGTTGCTAGATTGGATATCCCGTTTATAACGTTCTGGCCAACCTTAAGAGTGCGACCACGAAAATCAAAAGAGGGTCTCTATCTACCCCCCGATGCAAGTCCAGGAACAACTTTAGAGCCCAAGTATATGACACAAGAAAGCGAAGTTGAACTATTCTCTTTGATCAGTGGGCCGTTTAATGTTAATACCGAAATTAAGATATTGGATGAGATAGGAGAAATCCCATCGACTGGTTGTCTGGAGATTGACACCATCCTTAAATCAACCCTTCTTGGAACATCGCATTTTCATGCGAAACTCTCATTCAATAGCCAATGGTTGAGAATGATCATTATAGGAGGTTCCTGGGAGGGGCTGAGATTCGAGAATAAAATAGAGAACGGGATTGCGATATTCAGACAATTGGACAGTGCATTGAGAAATCGATATCCGACAGCGGTTTGGAATAATTGCCAGGTTAAGTGGAACTTAAAGGACGAGCAATTTTACTTGGAGCAAAAGGAGACTAATCCATCTAAATAGACCATATTCTATCAATTATTTTCGTTAATCGATAGTCCAGTCGCGATCAGCAGAATGAATAGTTGCAAGTGATAATCAATGATCGTCAAGAACCGCTAGCATCGATCGTTTCTTGGTGAACTTATTGCCCAGATATTCAAAAAATGGATCACCCAGATCGATTGTTGCTGCATGTTACCTTCATATGTAAGATTCCAATTGGATATCGATTTTCAAAAGAATCTATCGCGTGTGGCGAAAATGCTACAGTGCGGATAACAGGAAGAACTGATTGAATAGCGGCTGGCTCTTTTTTTTTGTGGAGAGCTAATGGCCACTGGATAAGCCAATCGATGCAGCTACCAAAAAATATGTATACTCAACAGAACCGGATCCAGCGTTGCCTCACAAAGAAATCTCGCAGATACAGCATTTGAAACAGGGGTACTTCTGGCATTACAATAGGAACTGTTGAAAACAAAACATTGTGAGCATCTAAGGCCTAAATCGGGATATTATTGACAATATGGGACGATGTTCTATCTGTGGGATAGGCTTTTTTAGAGATTGCTAACTGCCAAGAGGAGAGAATGCCATGCTTGAAATTAAACTTACTCCCAAACATGCTGGCGTCGTTATATGGGGTGACATTTGGGCACTGAATGGGGTATACGAACTTATTCATAGGGTAAACGAAAACAGTCCAATTATTGAGAATAAGGAAGGATTCTTCCTTGGTCTTGCCTACGATCTCCGCAAAGCTTTCGAAGGGCAACGCAAGAAAGATAAAAGGGAGTTTTTTGAAGACCGTTGTCGTATTTATGGGGTGGAAATATTGTGGCCTGTAATTGTGTCCCAAGTAGGATTACTGCGTGCTTCCATGGCATTCATACCGACAACCAGGCATGACCAGTCGATCGCATATGAGTTAGAATCTCTAATTGAGAGCGCTGCAAGAGAGGCACTTCCGGGGCGAGGGGAACAAATTATGGAGCTTATGCGTCGGATCGGGGAAGCACAGACTCACGTTGAGAAGGTTATCGAAAGCCGTTGTCATTATTTCATCGACTTACCTCCCAAAGATCGCTTAAGGATGCTACCGGCAGTGCTCGATAGTCTTGACCCAATGTTTGAAATTATGGGTGGACGGAGGGTTAGTGCTGATCCCTCGGCTGCCATTCCTCGCACAACATTCGCTAAGTATACTGACGATCTCGAGTGGCCGGAGTTTAAATGGTGAAGAGAATGAGGGTGATACCATACAGATGGTGCGGTCTTATTCCGATCCCTGCAACACTGCCACAAGCGCCAAATAAATAAGCGAGGGAATGCATGACAAAAGCCGACATAGTCAACATATTGGCCGAAAAAGATGGGCTTCCGAAAGCTGATGCACAAGAAATTGTGGAGACTATCTTTCATACTCTTACGCAAACACTGGTGGCTGGTGAATCTGTAAAAGTGTCGGGATTTGGAACATTTTCCGTAAGAAAGAAAGCCGCCAGGATCGGCAGAAACCCGAAGACCAAGGAAGAAGTTGAGATAACGCCGCGAAGGGTTGTGACTTTCAAGGCGAGTGACTATCTCAAGGAGGTAATTGAAAAGAACTGATCGCGATCGAGGCTCCACCTCCGAATAACTTCCTGTACTCCTCGCTGTAGCTTTTTTACCACAGGTGAGAGATTCTTTGGGAAAAAGGTAGTCAATGGGAAATCTGTCATATTAAGGTAACGTGCAGTAATATCCAGTTTGCATGATCTAAATTCCTCTGTAAAAGGAGTGCATGTGCTAACATAAGTCTCCAATGTTGATACACATGATCGCGATGAAGCTTTGGAGTGGAAGTCATCGGGCGTGAGTATCTAAGCGCCCCTGTACAGAACGTATATCAGAGGTTATTTCATCTGTAGCCTTGACAGTCTTTTCGGCAAGCTTTCTCACTTCATCTGCAACAACAGCAAAATCGGTTTGAATTTGTTCACGGCTAATACCTCGTCGATATGTATTTTTATCGATAAGGGTAAAGCCGGGGGATTCGATAGGGGGATAGTCTATTTGTACGTGTCTTATTGCCGAAAGTGGGGAAAGGCAGCCACTTGGGGGCTGCCCCAATCAGGATTAACGCAGTTATTATTGTTTCCGGTAAAGGTTGAGGCGGGCCTAAGCTTCAATACTTACCAGATTTTGTCGGTTTTTTTCGATTGTCCTGGGTGCTTCTAATTGCATCATTAAGATGTCTTCTGTGACTTGCAATTTTTGTGTATTTTGAAGAAAAGTTGCAGCATTGGCGGCGTCTTGGCTTATGCTAACTTTGACACTGGCTTCTCCAACTTTTTCTATCAGGCCCCTAACTTGCTCCGTAATGTTCGATAGTGTATCGTTTGCCAAAGGACGAATGTTGTTATTAATGCCGTCGATCGCCATTTTTTTGACCTGTTTTTTAGCTGTTTTTGCCTTTTTGTTTTACTGATTGTCCCTATATTTGGCTGTTAATTTTGGCCATAGGTTTTTCCTTATATAATCTAGCCAAACAACTTCAGCACTGATTGTGCGGACTGAGATGCAAGGCTTAGGGCCGTTGTGCCGAGAGACTGCTGTGTCTGGAGCATCAACATGTTGGCACCCTCCTGGTTCGTGTCTGCGTTTACGAGGTTGCTGGAACCGGTCTGGAGAACGTTTTCCATGCTAGTTGAAAACGTCTGCCTGTCGGTGATGATGCTCAGGTTGCTTGACAGGTTTGAAGAATAGTTGTTAAGAGTGGTGGTGGCCGCATCGATTTTTGCGATGTCAGTGTTGACGTTTGCATCTGTGCCCCAGTTGGCGGTGATCAGGTTAGTTCCGAGGCCGGTTGAAGATGCATCGATACCTGCGAGTGCCAATCCGTCGCCAGTGCTTGAGCCGAAGTTGATGGTAACTGCATTAGGGTTAGTGCCGCCCAGAAGGTTGATGCCCTGGAATCCGGAGTCTGCCGCTTCCTTGTCGATCTGATTCATGATGCCGGTATACTGCGCCATCAGCTGTGATAGTGTGTCATTGGCAGGGTTAATGCTGATCGTTCCTCCCGAAACGGCAGGTCCGAGGGCGCCTGCCTGAACATTGGCAGTAAAGCTTCCTGACCCTGCAATATCAGCCCCAGTAAAATTCGAGCCATTGCCCGAGGCAATCGAAATTTGATTCCCTGCATGCGAAACAGCAACGATGTCTTTAGCGCTGGCTACCATGTCAGCCGGTGTCGATGTTGTGGCGGCCATAAGAGCAGCAAGGTTGGCGGCGGCAGTGGTCATGTTTTCGGAGCCCGCCGGACCAATATAGAATAATCCGGTGGCGGCATTGAATCCGTTGGCTATGGCTGTGGGGTCTGTGCTGGTGGCGGTGTACCAATTGAAGGCCGGCATTCCTTCGTTGTTGACCTGTATTATGTCGCCATCGACCACTCCGTTAAGCGTTATTGTACCCGTCGGACCGGCGCTGCCGCTTGCACCCCATGCGACGTCGGTATTAAGGATGTTTACAGGGGTAGCGGCTTCCGAAGCAAGGTTAATGGTGCTGCCGGTGACACTGGTTGCCTGAATGTCTTTTGCTCCTGCTGTATTCAGTCCGGTGTTGTTGATGGCGGCCGCAAGGTTTGCAGCTGCCATGTTGTCGTTCTCGGAACCAGCCGCGCCGATGTAGAACTTGCCGGCGGCTGTCTGGTCGGCCATGGTGTTGCTGGCGGTGAATGTTACGCCGTCAACAGTTATATTATCGCCAGCCAGAATACTCGAGAGCGTTACCGATGCGGAGTTCATGGTATTTACCGCGCCAGTGTTGCCGATAGCTGACTGTGATACGGACTTTGCGGAAGCCAGCAATCCTTGGATACCAGTGATACCCGTATTGGCGGACTGGATCATCTGGATGCCGTTAGACATACCGTCAGCCAGGTCGGAGAGGCTGCTAGCCTGCGACATCATGTTCTGGCTGGCGAAGAATTCTGTCGGGTTGTCAAGTGCGCTGTTAACTTTCTTGCCTGTAGCAAGATGCTGCTGGGTTGTGGCTGTTTCTGTTGCGATGTTCTGAAGACTGATAAGGTTGGCCCTCATCCCTGAGGTTAGAGAAATAGCATCGAGTGACATAGTGTTGCTCCTTTACTCCTTCATATACTGCCAATCTGGCAGCTTATTGCATTGACAAATACTACTTGTTACATATGCTGATATTTTTAACGTCCTTGCAATCCTGCCGCTATATGAAGGTTGATGTCTATCAGAATAGGCAGTTTTTCTTTTGCAGGGGCGGCCATAATCCCCAATGTTTGTTTGCCAACGAAATTAGCAAGTCTGATAATGTTGATTTTTATGTCATTTGGTAACTGGCATTGTGCATTGGAGACCTCGCTCTGAAAAAGTAGCCATACTTTATGGTTGTTCCTGAGAGCGTCTGACATTTTTGCTGAAGTCTCCGGTTTGTCCCAATTGTCAACACAATCTTTAATCTTCATGGCGCATTTTGTCAGAACCTGTGATTCGAGATCTCTGCCACTCACGGTTTGTTTATGAACCGATGCGTATGCTGCTGCTGCGTTTGCCTGTACCATTAGTTATTCTCCAGTGATTGATCATTGCTCTCAGGAACAAGAGGTGCGATGAGGTGTGCTTCGGCCTTGATAAGGTCTGACGTCTTCAGTAAAGCCCTGTAGTATACTCCGTCGTGGATGTATTTCTTCACGTCATCTATCTCTTTTTTAAGACTGGGTGCTGCTTTTTCTATTGCGGCAATCTGGCGCTTGTATTCTCTGTGGTGGATGTCTTTGTTCTCGTGATCTATATAGATAAGCTGTATGGTGAAATATAATTTCTTGCAAGGAGTATCGGCCTTTTCAACCGTCATTACCATATTGCCCCTTAAAACGCAGACTTTCGGAGCGTTTTCTACTGCAAACCGGATACTGACCTGTTTGGGATTGACAATTACTGCACCATCAAGAATACATCTCTCTCCTGGTTTTAAATCGATGAATAGTAACGAAGGTTTTTTTTCAGACAGTGTTTCGGATAATGTTTTAGAGAGTCTCTGTGCCGGTTTCTGCGATGTTGTCTGTAGTAGTGCCATTTACATCTCCTGGTCAATTTAGTTTGTCGCCTCTTCAGAGGCGACAATTTTCTTGGTTAGGCCTTAATATTCAACAGATTTCCTGCCACTGATGAGTTGTTTGATTCTGTTGTCTGAGTTAGTGCATCCCGAAGGCTATAAAGCTTTCCTAATGCATCACCGATCTCATTGTCATTTGCATTGTCGGTCAGTGTCTTGCCTGATACCTTTTTTTTCAAACTCAAGTCTATGGCTGAGCTTTTAACCGTACTGGTAATGGACCGTATTTGTTTGATCATATCCGGTCTTGATGAATGCCCCACTGGAAACCACGGTGGAAAGGAATCCATATAATCCTTCAGTTGCTCCTTGATGTAATTCACACCTTGAATTATACCCGATGAGTCGCTTTGGGATTTACCAGTCGACGATGCCTTTGCCTGTGCAGCTTGATTCGCGGCTTTATTCGGGCTGCTTGAAGTATATGTCGTACCCGAAGAAAACTGATTTGTTACAGCTATAATATCCATGGCCTCCCTCTTAGAGGTAAGGAGGGGAAGATTGCTCCCCCCCTCCTGTTAGTAAGGACCTACAAAAGACTAAAACGATCTAGCCGAACAACTTCAGCACTGACTGTGCGGACTGAGATGCAAGGCTTAGGGCCGTTGTGCCGAGAGACTGCTGCGTCTGGAGCATCAGCATATTGGCACCTTCCTGGTTCGTGTCTGCGTTTACCAGGTTGCTGGAACCGGTCTGGAGAACGTTTTCCATGCTAGTTGAAAACGTCTGCCTGTCGGTGATGATACTCAGGTTGCTGGACAGGTTTGAAGAATAGTTGTTAAGAGTGGTGGTGGCCGCATCTATTTTTGCGATGTCGGTATTGACATTGGCATCCGTTCCCCAGTTGGCGGTGATCAGGTTAGTTCCGAGGCCAGTCGAAGATGCATTGATACCGGCTAGTGCTAATCCGTCTCCAGTGCTTGATCCGAAGTTGATGGTAACTGCATTAGGGTTAGTGCCGCCCAGAAGGTTGATGCCCTGGAATCCGGAGTCTCCTGCTTCTTTGTCGATCTGGTTCATAATGCCGGTAAACTGGCTCATCAGCTGTGACAGCGTGTCATTTGCGGCATTAAGAGATACGCTACCATCGTTGTTACCTGCTGTTGCATTGGTGAATGTAACATCGGTATTAAGGATGTTTACGGGGGTAGCGGCTTCGGAAGCGAGGTTAATGGTGCTGCCGGTGACGCTGGTTGCCTGAATGTCTTTTGCTCCTGCTGTATTCAGTCCGGTGTTGTTGATGGCGGCCGCAAGGTTTGCAGCTGCGAGGTTGTCGTTTTCGGAACCGGCTGCGCCGATGTAGAACTTGCCGGGTGCTGTCTGGTCGGCCATGGTGTTACTGGCGGTGAATACTACGCCGTTTACTGTGACTGTATCACCAGCCTTGATACCCGTAAGGCTGACTGATGCGGAGTTCATAGCGCTTACCGCGCCTGTGTTACCGATAGCGGACTGTGCTACGGACTTTGCAGATGCCAGTAATCCTTGAATAGCGGTGATACCAGTGTTAGCGGCCTGGATCATCTGTACGCCGTTAGACATACCGTCAGCCAGGTCGGAGAGGCTGCTGGCCTGTGAAAGCATGTTCTGGCTGGCGAAAAATTCCGTCGGGTTGTCAAGTGCGCTGTTAACTTTCTTGCCTGTAGCAAGATGCTGCTGGGTTGTAGCTGTTTCTGTTGCGATGTTCTGGAGACTGATGAGGTTGGCCCTCATCCCTGAGGTTAGAGAAATAGAATCGAGTGACATAGTGTTGCTCCTTTACTGATTTTTTTGCTGCCAATCTGGCAGTTTTTGCTGCGGTACTCCGGGAGCTTCTATCCGGATAGTTGCTCCCTTTGTATATGTTGTAGTCGGGTTCGGTCAAAACTTTAGGAGTAAAAAGAAGAAAAAGTGATTTTTTTGGCTTTTTTTTTTGCGATAGACCTTTTTTTGATAAATAATGCCTTGTAATTGATGCTTTTCGAGGGTTAGGTTGTCTAGACGATTTGGGACATGCCGCTATAGGTATTGGCGGAGGTGTCCATATTATTGCCGTAGGTGTCCTGGCCTTTGAACTGGAACTTAATGTGTTTGGCATCTATAATGCCGTTTCCGGCAGCGTTTTGCGTTATTGAAAATTGGAGGGTTGCAGTGTTTGTTTTTGAATCGTACGTAACCTTGGTGGGAGTCAAAGCGATATTTACGTCTGTAGGGCTGGCAATTCCCATATTATAGGCTCCGCCGCGATCTGCAGAAGTTGCTTTGCTGATTGACCAGTTCGCTGTATTTTGTACCGATGTGGCATTCATGGCTTTATTAAACGTGAATGTCATTGAAAATATGGCTGTTGAGTCAGCTTTGGACAGGGCACTATCCATTTTGGACAATTGGACCATGGGGCCTGCTGTTGGAGTAAAATCAGAGGTGGATGTCGCTGCTATTATCTCTGGTTTCGATACTTTGTTCATGTATGCCTGAAGCAGTGATACATCACTTGATGCGTTTGACTCATCATCTGTTATGGCATTGCCTGAAGTGCTACTTGCCGATGGATCTCTTAATGCAATATTTTTCAAGCCTGTAATTATCTTATTGGCATCTGCAGTATCATTTTGATCAGCGTATACTTCACCGAGTTCGAGTAATGAGTTGGAATCGTTCTGGTTGATATTGATGGCTTTTTTCAGTTCAGTGATAGCTGCCCCGAAATTTCCCATTTTGTGATAGGCTTCGCCGAGTGCGTAATGCGTGCTGTAGTCGTCTGGGGATTCCTGTATTGTGGTCTTGAATTGTGCTTCAGCAGCAGTATAGTTCCCGTTTGCGAGATATGCCTGACCGAGTGAGTAGTTATCCGATTCATTGCCGGGATTCTCAGCGGCTGCTTTTGAGTATAGTTCAATAGCGTCTTTATAGTCTTTTTGCCCGAAATAGATATCACCCAGAGCACAGTCTATTGTGTCACTTTGCTGAAACGCCTGCTGCGCTTTTTTAAGGAGGGTGATTGCATCGCTTGTTTTGCCCTGTGATGTGTAGATTCCAGAAAGAAGTTGGTATGCCTGCACCGTATTGGAGCCCTGCGGAGAAAGAGCAATAGATAACTGATAGTCTGTCTCCGCCTTGCTTGTATTATTTGCTTTTTGGGCAGTTATGCCATTAGAAAGGGCAGAAT
>Ga0181523_10002738_pt1 | contig 16705 bp, 15 predicted proteins | sample PEATcosm2014_Bin_43_FD_119752 | JGI IMG/M metagenome (GOLD analysis project Ga0181523, IMG submission 119752) | Peatland microbial communities from MTU Mesocosm Facility, Houghton, MI, USA - PEATcosm2014_Bin05_30_metaG | ecosystem: Environmental > Terrestrial > Soil > Wetlands > Peat | place...
GCCTGCACGGCTTGGAGAATGCCAATAGTGGCCAGCGCAAAATAAGCCCCACGCAAGCGCAAAATGGCCAATCCGAACAGGAATCCGCAGAGACTGACCACCACACCGGCCACCAGCGCCGACAGCACCAGGTTCCAGCCGCGTACTGTCGTCAAGTAAAGTCCCACGTAACCGCCCAGTCCGTAAAAGACGATGTGGCCGAAGTTTACGTAGCCGGTGTAGCCGATCATCAGGTTCAAGTTGCTGGCCAGGATGATGGCGATGGCGACGAGAATAAGATCTTCCCGCAAGGAAACGTTGTTGCCATGCAGCGGCGCGTAGATGAACCCGCCGGCGATGAGCAGAATGATCCAGAAGAAGGACCGGCGCAGGATCATGCCGTCGCCCTCTTTCCGAAGATGCCCTGCGGAAACGCAACCAGCACCACCACAAACAACCCGAATTCGATCAGAGGAATCCAACTAACGGCGATGAACGGCGTGACCACTCCCTCTAGCAACCCTAGGAGCACTCCGGCGACCAAAGCTCCAAACGGCTTGCCCAGTCCCGCCAGAATGGTTACCACGAAGCTTTTCAACTGGTACACCGCGCCAGAAAGAATGGTGAAGGGAAACAAGGTGGAGACCAATGCCCCGGAGGTACACGCCAGAGCGATGCCGATCGCGAAGGCGATACTCAGCACCGCCGTCGAGGAGATGCCCATCAACTCGGCAGCTTCGCGGTTGTCGGCCACCGCGCGGATGGCTTTGCCCGTCCGTGTGCGATAAAGAAACAATTGCAGCGCCAGGGCGATGACCACTGCTGAGATAGCGGCAGCGATGTGGTTTCCGGTGAAAGTGTAGGCTCCCATGGTGATGCCCGGAAGAACGAAGTTGACGTTGTACGGACTGGTGCTCCACACCGCCGTGCCAATGCCGATCACCATCATATTCACGGCGAAGGTGGAGAGCAGGCTCATCAACATGGAGCGGCCCACCACCCAGTGCACCGCCATCCAATAGACAACAACTCCGATGATCAAGCCGAAGCCGATCGTGGGCAGCAGCAACAAATAGGCGTTGATCCCCGTGGCGGCATACAGCAGATACATGCAGAACATGCCCAGCGCTATCATGGCGCCGTGGGTAAGATTGATGACATCCATCACTCCCCAAATCAGACTCAAGCCCATCGCCGCGAGTCCGTACACCGCTCCGACGAGCACGCCGTCGATCATGGAAGCTAGGATGCCCGACATATCTCGCTCTCCGCGTTCGTGCTGGTGCGGGGACGGGCGCCCTCGCCCGTCCAAGCCGAGCGAAGCTCGGCAACTCCCTGCGGCCAACGCAACTCTGGATTCGCTGTGGTGCCCGCCATTATCATCCCCAGAGCTGGGATGATCGGATCATCCCGCGATCTGGTCCAAAATCACAATTCAGATGACCCGATGATGCGATGACCCGAATGTCCTCAGTGGATCGGATACATCAGGTTGGCGCTCTTGCCTGCCAGCGGCCACACAACTTCTTTTAGCAGTTTGCCGGACTTGTCCTTCTGCCATTGCGCCAGAACCATGGAATGGCCTACCTGCAAGCCATGTTCGTTAGTGGCAGTCGAGAACTTGGTCCGCCCGTAGAAGGTGGTGACATCGGTAGCGTTCAGGGCCTGCGCCACCTTGGCCGAGTCAATGCCGCCCGCCTGTTCGATGGCCCGCTGCAGAATCAGCCCGCATGCGTAGCCACCAGCGGATTCGTAGCTGGGCGGCGTATTATACTTCGCGGTATACGCCTTGGCGAAATCTGGGCCGCTCGGCCCGTACTCCGCCTTAAACGCCGATGGCGGTTCCCACTGCGACGGTACCAGCACCCCCAGCGCCGCATCGCCCAGCTCGATCCACTGCGGACTGTCTGGCGCCACCAGCAACGACAGCATCTTCAGCGGAACTTTGTGGCCGGAAAGCTGCCGGGCCAGCGTCGAACCGTCGGCATAGTGTCCACCGCCCAGAAGCACGGTCGCCTTGGACGTAATCACCTTGTCGATGATGGCGCTGAAGTCGGTGGTGTTGGGAGCATAGGCTTCACTGAACGCCACGTTGAAACCGAGCTGCTGCGCATAGGCCTTGGCGGGGGTCACCACCGCTACCGAGAACGAGGAGTCTTCGTAGACGAAGGCGACTGTAGCTTTCGGGTCCTTGACTTTCAGCGCGTCGAGGGCAACCTTCAGATATTCGGGAGCGGGCGCGAACATCTGGAACAGGTCCTGATTGCCCAGCGTGTAGGTTTTTGGTTCAGCCGCACCCGTGGTGAGCATGATCTTCTCATACTGCTCCGTCACCACGGCGGCGGTTGCGGTTAGCGGGGACGAGTAGGGACTGAACAGGAAGTCGGCCTTGTCCTCCAGAATCATGCGGCTATAGAGCTGCTGCACGCGCTTGGAGTTGGATTCGTCGTCGTAGCTCGCGAACTGCACCTTGTAGCTCTTGCCACCGGCCTTGATGCCGCCAGCATTGTTCACCTGGTCGCGCCAGAGTTCAAACCCGCGGTCTTGTTCCAAGGAATCGACGTTTAGCGCACCGGTCCTGGAGACGGTGAATCCGATAGTGATTGGTTGTTGAGCGAATCCCGAGATAACCAAGAAAACCAGAACAACTGCGATCAGAGTCAGTTGCTTCACGATCCACCTCGTATGTAAAACGTTTTCAAAGCGCGTCGCTAACTGGAATCTCAGGGGCACACAGGGCCGTGGCGACGATTTATCCCTTCCAGGAGTTCCCAACGCGGACCCGCGCCGTCGGCTAGATTTAGCACACCGGGGAGAGGGCCGTTTGCGACCGGGATCACCGCTGGTTGTGACCGCTGTCACAACGAGCCGCGCGCGGGTCCGCTCCGATGCTCGGTATCGAGACTTGTCAGGTCGCCGACGCGGGCAGAATCGTTCCACAGCAACTGCCCAGTCCGATGCGGCGGAATCCGTCCCGTTCGCAGGATCCGCGGAGGATGACTTCGTCTCCGTCTTCCAGGAATTTCCTCTGCTCGCCAGTTGGCAGCGCAATCGGATCCTTGCCGCGCGAGGTTAGCTCCAACAGGCAGCCGCGCGCGGTCGTGTCCGTTCCCGAAACGGTGCCGCTCGCCAGCAAATCGCCAGCCCGCAGATTACATCCATTGCTCGCGTGATGGGCCAACATCTGCGCCATGGTCCAGTACATGTCGCGAAAACTACTTCGGCCCAAAACCACGGGAGCAACGCCGGCTTCCCGCATGCGGACCGACAAAAGAGAAACTTCCAGCCACAAATCGAGACCACCCTGCTCTTGATCGCTCTGGTCGAAAAGATAGGGCAACGGCGCGGGATCGCCTTCCGCGCGCGCAAAAGCAGCCGTGCGAAACGGAGCGAGCGCCTCCATCGTCACCACCCACGGCGAAAGAGAAGTCGCAAAACTCTTGGCCAGAAAAGGTCCCAGTGGCTGATACTCCCAAGCCTGTACGTCCCGCGCCGACCAATCATTCACCAGGCAGATTCCGAAAATATGTTCTTCCGTTTCCCGGATTGGGATGGCCTCTCCCAACTTGTTTCCAGCGCTCACAAAAAATCCCACTTCTAGTTCGTAGTCCAGCGCCTTGCTCGGGCCGAACTGGGGAGCAGCATCGCCTTCGCGCGTCTGTCCACAAGGGCGCCGGACCGGCGTTCCCGTCGGAACGAGCGACGACGCGCGCCCGTGATAGCCAATCGGGACATACTTGTAATTTGGCAGCAGCGGATTATCGGGCCGGAAAAGCCTCCCAACATTGGTGGCGTGGAAAATCGATGCGTAAAAATCCGTATAGTCACCGACCACCGCAGGCAGAAGCATCTCCACATCAGACTGCGCGACGAGACGGCGCGAAGCGGCCCGCCGCTCGGAGGCAGGCGCGTCCTGACGCAAAATGGCATGAAGACGCCGGCGCAAAGCGCGCCGCGGCCCAGCTCCGAGCGTCATCAGCGCATTCAGCGAATCGGATGCGCAAGCATCGGCCGCGAGCCGCACACCCTCGTCCGCAAGCAAACCCTCACTCTGCATTCCGGCGAGGTCAAGAACACGATCTCCGATTGCAACCCCCACTTTCGCCGTCGAGCCGGCATCGCGGCGCCGAAAAACTCCGAAGGGCAAATTTTGAATTGGGAAAGCCGAGCCGGCAACGTTAGCGGATCCAACCCAGCTTTGCACTTTGGAGTCGTGAGTCTCGTCGAGAACAGGTTTCATAGCGGATGTTCTTATAAGAGGTGGAGAGATCTTAAGTCGTCAATCGGTTCCGCAAATGAGCACGACCCAAACGAAAGCGCGAAGCCCTGGCGCGCAGAGGCAATCTCATTCCGATTGAGGCGACGTTGTCGCCAGCCGACTCCATCCAAATCAAAGTAAAATGCCGACGCACATTGCTCTTCGAGTAACTGAACCGCAATCCCGGTTTCCATTCTCGCCCGCAAAAATGCGGCCGCCAGAAAAACATTTACAAAACCGTGCATGATTCCCGACGGGCTCTCGGGTTGATAAGTAAAAGGGTGAACCGAGCGCAGCGGATGGTGCAGTCCCGCTGTCGCCTTGAAGGCAACATTGGCCGCCGCACACAGGCGAATGAATTCGATCACGCTCCCCGGAGCAGGAAACTTGTCAGCCGTCTCGCCGCCCGTTCGGATCTTGGCGCGGCGTCTGCACCCGGCCACCGCCGCAATGCACTCCGCGCAACTCGAAAGCGGAACTTCGAAATAGCACTCGAACTCAGATGGGATGATTCCGGACAGCCGCCTGACCTCCTCGGCGTTCGCAACCTTCACCTCAACCGACTCGACGGCCGCCCTTCTCCCGGAACTGGAGCCCGCCATCCGAGCGTTGAACTCACGCACATGAGCGACGTCTGCAACCGGATCAGAACCCAGAAGAACAGACAGCCGCCAGTTCGTGAAGCCTTTCCCGCGCACCGCAGTTGGCAATCCGGCAAACGCTTCTTCGAATTCATCGAGCCGCGCCACCGGAACGATAAATCGTCCGAGAATCCAGTTCCACTCCGACCGTGAATATGCGTAGTAGTTAGCCACCGACGCAGCCATGGCCAACGATGCCGGAGGAAATAATCCCGCATAGTCGATCAAGTCGCGCAACAGAACGCCGGCAGCATCCACCGTGTCCGCGGAATTTCGCATCGTCTGCGACGCCTGCAAATTCATCGCCCACCCTTCTACAAAGCCCACGTAGGGAGAGCCGCCCCCGGCTGTCCAGGTGAGCGCCGCTCGCCGTGGTTTCACACATTCATCTCTGCACTCAAGAGCGTGGAGTGAACCTCTTCCGCAATCCCTGCCAGCACTCGAAGTACTGATGATCAAGCTGCGAAGTCTCCAGCGCAAACTTCGTCGGCTGGCACACGAACCGAGTCTCGAACATAAACGCCATGGTGTCGCCCAGAAAAACCGGCTTCAGCTCCGCCTGGCTCGCCTTCTCAAATGTTTCAGCGTCGGGCCCATGACCCGCCATGCAATTGTGCAGGCTGGCACCGCCCGGCACGAAACCCTCCGCCTTGGCATCATATTCACCGCGGATCAGCCCCATGAACTCGTTCATGAAGTTGCGATGGAACCACGGCGGACGAAACGTATGCTCCGAAACCATCCATCGCGGCGGAAAAATTACGAAGTCAACATTGGCGGCCCCCGGAACTTCCGAAGGCGAAGTCAGCACCGTGTAAATCGATGGGTCGGGATGATCGAAACTCACCGTGTTAATGCAGTTGAAGTTCGCCAGATCATATTTGTAGGGCACGTAGTTCCCATGCCACGCGACCACGTTCAGCGGCGAGTGATCGATCACCGCCGCCCACAGTCTTCCCTGAAACTTGGCCACAATCCGGTAATCGCCTTCGCGATCTTCAAACGCCGCCACGGGAGCCAGAAAGTCGCGCGGATTCGCCAGCCCATTCGCGCCAATCGGCCCCAAGTCCGGCAGACGAAGCAGCGCGCCGTAGTTCTCGCAGATGTAACCGCGCGCTTCTTTCTCCAGAAGTTCGACGCGAAAACGAATTCCCCGTTGAATCACTGCAATCTCGCCGGGGCCCGCTTCGAGAACACCCATCTCCGTGCGCAGCAGTAGCCGTCCCTGTTGCGGCACGATCAACATCTCTCCGTCGGCGTTGTAGAAAAAACGATCTGTCATCGAGGCGTTGGCGACATAGATGTGAATCGCAACGCCCGCATGGGTATGAGTGTTGCCATTGCCCGCCATGGTAATCAGGCCGTCGATGAAGTCGGTGCGCTGTGAAGCAGCCGGAATCGGAATTGGCGTCCAGCGCAACTGGTTCGGCGGCGTCGGCACCTCGTCAAACGGCGCGCTGCGCAGCCTTCCCGCGCTGATCGGTTCAAACGGCTTGTGCGCCACCGACGGACGCATCCGGTAAAGCCACGTCCGGCGATTGACGCCCCGCGGCGTGGTGAAGGCCGTGCCGCTCAATTGTTCTGTGTACAACCCATGCGCCACTCTCTGAGGAGAATTCTGGCCGCGCGGCAACACACCTTCCACCGCCTCGCTCGCGAACTCGTTGCCGAATCCCGATTGATACTGATACTGATATTGATAACGCAACTCGGTCTTCCCCGGCGTGTTCGCTTTTGCGCTAGGCGTTTTTACGGTAATCGTTCTTCCATTAGTCGCTCTTGGGTTAGGCATGCTTAAAGGTTCCCTGGTAGCGCCTGCTCCATCTCGATCGACTCAAACAACGCTTTGAAATTCCCTTTGCCAAATCCGCGGCTGCCCTTGCGCTGGATGACTTCGAAGAACACGGTCGGCCGATCCTCCACCGGCTTCGAGAAGATCTGCAACAGGTAGCCTTCTTCGTCGCGGTCCACAAGGATACCCAGCGAGCGCAACTCTCCAAGCGATTCCTCCACCGGCCCGACCCGCGACGGTAGCGCCGCATAATAAGCGTCGGGGACGCGCAGAAAATCAAGCCCGTTGCGTTGCAGTTTCCCCACCGTGTACACCACGTCCTTGCACTGCAGCGCGATGTGTTGCGCCCCCGCTCCTCCGTAGGCTTCGATGTATTCCTGAATCTGGCTCTTGTTGCGCGCCGCGGCCGGTTCATTAATCGGAAACTTCACCGAATGCGAATCGTCCGACATCACAATGCTCATCAGCGCACTGTACTCGGTCGAAATATCCTTGTCATCGAACGTGATGTAACGATGGAAACCGAAAACTCGCGTGTAGTAATCGGCCCAATACTGCATTTTGCCGAGTTCTACATTCCCTACGATGTGGTCAATGCGAAGAATGCCGCAATCGTCGCCCGCCAGTGGAGCCGCCATGTACCCCGGCAGAAACGGCCCCTTGTAATCCTTATATGAAATCAGCGAATGGATCGTGTCGCCATAAGTGTGGACCGCAGCTCGGCGAATGGCGCCGTGTTCGTCCTTGATGTCATGCGGTTCCTCGGCCGGCTTCGCTCCTCGACGAACCGCTTCGGCAAACGCCTGATCCGCGTCCTCCACTTCCAACGCGATATCGCGCACGCCGTCGCCATGCTTGCGGATATGCTCCGCCGCCAAATCGTCCGGCGTCATCGGCGTAGTCAGAATGAAGTTCGCCTTACCCTGACTCATCGCATAAGAAGCACGCTGACGCTGGCCTGTTTCCAGTCCGCTGTAAGCAACCTGAGAAAAGCCGAATCCCTTGCGATAGAAGTAGGCCGCCTGCCGCGCGTTGCCCACCCAGAATTCGACGTGGTGAATGCGTTTCAGCTTGAGCGGATTTTCCATCCGAGTCCCCCACACTGATATTTTATCGCCAGCTCTATCGCCATTTCCCAGCTTTATCGCTATTTCAGGTCTGCCGGAGCGTCGCCCCCCGGCGCACCCTACCTGGATGCCGAAGTCCCCACCGTTGCTTCTTCCGCCGCCACCCGATGCAGCCAATGAGCCCACTCGCGAGAAGCGCCCGTCTTCGCGCGATCAAATGCATGACGAATCTGCTCGGTCACCGGCCCAGGCGAGACCCGTCCGATCCGGCTACCATCCATTTCTGCCACCGGCACAATCTCGCACGCCGTGCCGCATAGAAAAGATTCATCTGCGTGGAGCAGGTCTTCCACCGTGATCGTAGTTACCTCAACGTCGAAGCCTTCCGCCACCGCCAACTGAAGAATCGAGTCCCGGGTAATTCCCATCAGTATCGACGAGTTTTCGCCGTTGGTGCGCAGTGTGCGTCCGTTCACCAAAAAAACGTTCGCGACCGCGGCTTCCGCCACATTTCCATCGATGTTGAGCAGCAATGCCTCATCATAGCCGCGGCTCGATGCCTCCATCGTGGCCAAACGCGAATTCAAATACTGCCCGCAAGCCTTGGCGGTCGTCGGCATCATGCGCGCATCGAATTTTCGGAATGGAGAAACGGTCAGCCTGGCGCCGCGCCGCCGGCTCTCTTCCCGGATGTGCACCATGTGCGTCCACGCCAGAATCGCCGTTTCCGTCGAGCACTGCGCGCGAATGCCGAGTGTTTCCGCGCCCATATACGCAATCGGCCGAATGTAGGCTTCGGTCAGCCGGTTGCGGCGAATCAATCCGCAAATCGCTTCCGCCAACTGCTCCCGCCGGAAAGGAATCCGCATGCCATACACCGCCGCGGATTGGTAGAAGCGCTCCAGGTGAGCGTCCAGGCGAAAGATCGCCGGTTCGCCGTCCACCGCATAGCTGCGAATGCCTTCGAACACTCCCGTCCCGTAATGCAGAGCGTGCGTGGAAAGCGGCACGGTGCTCTCCGCCCAAGGCACAAATTCCCCGTTCATCCACGTCCACTGGATGTTTTCAAATGCCATTCTGTGCCCCCTAGATGGAACAGCCGTTGGAACTATTTTTGGGGGAAGCGAAGGATTAGTAAATACAATATGTTAAGCGATATCGCATTTATACTATGTTTTATAAAGTATAATGCTATGATGGCTTTCGATAATTCGATACTTGACGATACCGGATGGCACATTCTCGAGGAGCTGCAGCAGAACGGCCGCTTGTCATTCGCCGAACTCGGACGTCGCGTCGGCCTGACCCTTCCCGCCGTTGCCGAACGCGTCCGCAAGATGGAAGACGCCGGCATCATCACCGGCTTCCGCGCCGAGGTTAATCCGGCCAAGATCGGCCTGCCCATCGCCGCTTTCATCCGCATCAGCGTTGTAGGTGACGTCTTCTCGCGCATTGCGAAAGCCGTCCGCGACATGCCTGAAGTTCTCGAATGCCATCGCGGCACCGGCGCCGATTCGTTCACTCTGAAAGTGGCCGTCGAATCGGTGCAGCATCTCGAGCGCCTGATCGACAAACTGACACCCTTCGGCACAACGTCGACTTCCATCGTTCTCTCGACTCTAGTCAGGAGCCGATCTCTTATGCGCATGCACCGCGCCCCCAACGCCCGAAAGAAGTGACTTCGCTCGAATCGCAACCGCTGCTCTACAATTTGCCGATGCGCGCACTCGCCATCATCTTCGCCGTCATCATTGCCCTCCGTCTCTTCACTTCGGCGCAGTCGTCGCCCATCCAGACCACCGGCTTCGACAGCAATTTGCGCGGCGTCAGCGTGAGTCAGACGAACTCTGGAAAATATGTCGTGTGGGCTTCCGGCACAAAAGGAATAGTCTTGCGCTCCTTCGACGAAGGCAAATCATGGGAGCAACTCAAGGTCGGTGGCGGGGCTGAGCTCGACTTCCGCGACATCGAAGCATTCGGAGCGAATACTGCCTACGTGATGTCGAGCGGTGAGGGCGAGAAGTCGCGCATCTACAAGACCACAGACGGCGGGAAATCCTGGATGCTTCAGTACACCGATAGACGCTCCGGCTTTTTTCTCGACGCGCTCGCGTGCCCTTCCCCGAACCACTGTTATGCGCTCAGTGATCCCGTCGATGGCAAATTCCTGATCCTGACCACCAGCGAGGGCCAACACTGGAAGCAACTGCCGCGCGACAAAATGCCCGCAGCACTTCCGACCGAAGGCGCGTTCGCCGCCAGCGGAACCTCCGTCGCTCTTTGCAACAATAATAATGACATCTACTTCGGCACGGGTGGCCCCGCAGCGCGAGTCTTCCACTCCGCCGATCGCGGACGCTCCTGGACCGCGGTCGAAACACCCATAGCCAGCGGCAACGCTTCCAGCGGAATCTTCAGCCTCGACTGCCGCGGCCGCTACGTCGTGGCAGTCGGTGGCGATTACAAAAACCCCAACCGCGCTGACGGCGTTGCTGCCTACTCCAACGACCGTGGAAAGACGTGGCATTTAGCGGATCATCCGCCATCAGGCTATCGTTCATGTGTCCGCATCGCGTCGGGGACCACTTTTGCCGTGGGGCCGAACGGAGAAGATACCAGCCTCGACTACGGCGTAACTTGGAGGTCTGTGGATACTCTAACCCTCAATGCAGCCGCACTCACACCGAGCGGAACCGGATGGGCAGTAGGCTCAGGAGGAACATTCAAACACGTCGGAACAGCGGGTCCTTGAAGAGGATTTGATCCATCGCCACGAAGAGGATGTGATCCATCGCCACCATCAGCGAGAGGACGGCGTCCGCTATCAGTAGAGGCGGACACCTATCGTACTTCAACCGAAACCAATTCCCCTTGATTTTTTCCCACCGCGCGATAATTCACGGACACCAGACGATTCTTCCACTCGCACGAAAACTGGTCTACCCCGATCACCACCAGCGATTTGTAATCCGAAGCATGCATCTTATAAGTCGTCATGCCGCTCAAGATAGTAACCGTAGCCTCGGGAGGCTTCGAGCAATCACTACTTACGATCTTGCCTTTCAGAAATTGCACCGGCCCAGTCGTAACCGGCTTGGGAGCCACCGGCTTTGGCGCCGCATCCCCGTCCTCGTCTTGATCTTGCACCGCCTTCGCGGTTCCCGAAGCCGCGCTAGTCCCTGCTGCAGGGGTGCTCGCCGCCCCCGCCGGCGGAGCGCTTTCCCCCGCGTGCTGCGGACGCACTCCATACTTCTGCAGTGTCTCCAAATCGTCCAACTGCTGCTTGGCCGCGGACGCCGCCACTCGATCCGGTCCCGCCTTCAGCCGCGTAAACACTTCCCGCGCCAGATCCCATTTCTTCCCCGCCACATAAATCTGCCCCAAATTAAACTGATACTCCACATTCCGCGGCGCCAAAGCAATCGCCTGCCGCTGCGCCTCCAGCGCCGAGTTGATTCCGCCTCCCTCCACTCGCGCCATGCCCAGCATGTTGTAAGCGTCGGCGAACTCCGGATACCAATCCGCGACCGCCCGCAGATCTTGCATCATGTTCGCCAGCCCCTGCATATCCTGGCGCGTCGCCTGCGCCCTCCGATACTTCAGCACCGAACGGTAATACCAAATCCACGGATCTCGCGGATTCAATTCCGTCGCCTTGTCCAGTTCATCCGCCGCTGCGTCGAACTTCTTCTGGTGAATATCGTCCCAAGCCAGTCCGCGGTGCGCCGCCTCATTATCTTTTGGATCCAAGATTAACTGCTGCAAATCACGCAGCGCTTGATCGCGATGCTCCGGAATGCGCGCCATCACGTCGGCAATCACCGCTCGCGCTTCCTCATCTTGAACTGGAGTAACCGCCATCCCGATGTCGTCCGCGTTAAATGGAAGAGCAAGATGATCTGGCTGCTGGATGTCCATAGGCGCTGCCACCGGCTTCTTCGCCTGATCGAGCGCAATGCCCAACCCGCTCAGTGTCTTGAAATAAGTCTTGACCGCCTCTTCCATCTGCGCCGGCGTCATATCAAAAGCCTGCACCATCGCCTTATCCACCGGTACGTTCTGATTCACCACCAGATCGAAGTACGTCCCCGCCTCCGGCATTTTGTTCTTGTTCAATAGATAGTGGACCACCATCCACGACTGCGCGTAGTAAATAGTGTTGTGTGTCCCCTCGCGCGTCCCCGATCCGTCATGTTTCATCGTGAACAGGTCCACCATCGACAGCCATACCGGCGAACTCACCAACTGCGTCAGCGACTGCGGAACATTCGGGTCGCGCCGCATTCCAGCCAAGTCATCGAAAGCGTCCTCGTGCCATTCCGGCAACAACTCCGGATCGCCCCCCAACTCCACTTGCTTGCCGATGTAGATCGACCCAAAGTATTCTGCCAGTCCTTCGTCAAACCACCCCTGCGTCGGGGGATAGTTGAAATTCAACAGATAATGCGCCAGCGGATGCGCCACCGCCCGCCATGGATCAGCCTCAAAAAGATTCAGGACGATATAAACCCGATCCGTTCCCGGCACATAAAACCCAGCTGCAGTGCTCTGTTTCGCCGGGGCGACCATGCCATATTGTTTGTCGCTCTTGAGCGCAATGACGGTAATAGGCACCGGCATTATCAGCTTGTTTTTCAGAAGCAGCTGTCCAAAAACCGCCCGCATCTGCTCCATCCGCAAAGCGACTTCCCGCCCGCGCTTTTCGCCCGCATCCGTGATCACCGAAAAATGCGTGGTGTGCACATCGATCCACTTAGGCTCATCCTTAGCGAATGCAAGAGGCGAGAAACCACCCCCGATCAGCAGACCCAAAACAGTGGTGCCGATACCAAACCAGCGCTTCACGTGGATTCCTTCCCCAAAAATGCTAGCACGCCTCCGTTCGACACGCAGGAGAGGATATTGCTCGTAAGGGTTAGCGGAGGAACAAACGGGGTGCCCCACTTCTCGCGCTTTTCGAGAAGTCGGGCCGCCCGACGGCCAGTACCAGAGTGGCGTGCCCGCTTCCATTGTTTCCATCTTTTGCGCTTGCTGAAAATGACCAACCGGCGGAGAGACGGGCGCCCCCGCCCGTCGCCTTTTATCTTTGCCCCACACCCGCTCGCACGTTACACTCTCGTCCGTGACCGCGGCTCTCTCTTCCCGTGTCGCCTGGATCGACTGGATGCGCGGCTTGGCCTGCGTCCTGATGTTTCAGACGCACTGTTACGACGCGTGGCTAGGCGGCAACGCCCGCAACACCAGCTTTCTCAAGGGATCGCAAATCCTCGGCACGCTGCCCGCCCCACTCTTTCTATTCCTAGCCGGAATTTCCTTCGCGCTGGTCACCAGTAAACTCATGCGCAAAAACCTGACCCCCTCCGAAATCACCCGCGCCATGCTCCGCCGCGGGGCTGAAATCTTCGCCTTCGGACTCCTCTTCCGCCTGCAGGAATTTCTCATAGCCTGGGGATGGGCTCCATGGTCCGACTTACTCCGCGTAGACGTGCTCAACATCATCGGCCTATCCATGATGCTGATGGCCCTGCTCTGCGGATTGGTCCTGCAAGTGTGGGGACCGGCGCCCTCGCCCGTCCAAGCCGAACGAGCCGGGGCCCCCGACAAGCCCGGTGTTGGCTTGACGGGGTGGAGTAGCTCGGCAGCCGCCGGTGGCTCCAGCAGCTCTACGTTCGCATTGGTCGCCGCTGCCATCGCCACCGTTGCTTTAATCGCCCTGCTAACTCCGCCCCTTTACACCACCTGGCGCCCAACCTGGATGCCCTGGCCACTCGAGTCCTACATCGACGGGTGCCACAACCTGGGAACTCCCCAGTCCTGGCTCTTTCCGCTCTTCCCCTGGGCGGCCTTTGCCTTCGCTGGCCTGGCCGCCGGATTCATTCTCTTCAGCGACCAAGCGCGCTCCCACACCGCCGAAACATTGACTATGTTCGCCGCCGTCGGTGCCGTTGCAATCCTTGCGGCCCGTCAACTCGACCACTCTTCCTTCCGGCTCTACTCGACCTACGATTACTGGCACACCAGCCCGAACTTTCTAATGATGCGCATAGGTATGTTGTTAGTGATCTGCTTCTTGACTTACATCTGGTGCCGCTGGGGACTGGCAACCCGAGGATTCAGCCCACTCATCCAGCTAGGCCAGACGTCCTTACTCGTTTACTGGGTCCACATAGAATTCGTCTACGGACGTTTCTCCATCCTTCCCAAACGAGCCGAATCCATCCCGACGGCATCGCGAGGATTGCTGGAAATTACGCTCTTCATGCTACTTCTTTCCCTGGTCCGCACAAGAATCGACTGGAACAGGTTTGACTGGAAGAGGATCAACTGGAAGAAGATGACCGGCCGGGTTCAACCCGCGTAGGGTCAGGTCGTGTGGTGACGGGGCTTTGCCCCGTCCAGCTCGACGTTCAGCCCGCATAGGTTCACCCCACCCCACGCGCCGACATCTGCAAGATCGCGTTCCCCACCAGCTTCAGCCCGACTCCCCAATTCAGGCGCGCGCTGGCATCGTCGTTTCCGTAGCCGCTCACATACAGAGTGAAGTAATAACCTTCCCGGATGCCGCCGTCCCCCTCGTAGTAACACCGCCGCACGCACACTGCTGCCGCCGAGGGAGTCTCCGGCGTCCGCCGCAGTAACTCAATCAGTTTCCTTACGAACTGTTCGTGAGCGGGTAAGGATAACCACGCATCAATTTCCGAAAACACTACATCCACATAACTCGCGAACTTATGCGGCGCCCCGTAGATTTCTTCCTCCGGACTCAACTCTGTAGTCGACCACACATCGCACTTCGCCGTCTCCATCATGCTCCGCGCCGAGTTCATTGCCCGAAGAAACTCTCCCAGCTCGGAAAACTTGCCCGCCTCCTCGATTCGCGACATCAACTCCGGATGCCGCTTGATGTCAACATAAGCAAGCGTTCCGGCCGGATCTTTCCACGGAAAATCCAGCACCGGATCGTCCCGCCCCAGTTCAATCGACAAATCAGCGTCCATCAGAACCCATCCATTAGAATCGACGCAGGAAGTTCACAATCTCGTGTTCCGCCCAATAACCGTCGTCATAACTACTATGCCCGACCTTCCCCGTCCTAACGGGCGATTTCGCGGGTGAACCCACAGGTTGTCCGATAAACGCGCAATGCCCGCCATCCTCCGTTTCGACAAAGCTGATGTTGTGGTTCGACGATATTTTCCGCCGCGTCTCCGCCGTAATGCGAATGAACGGATCATTCGCCGCGTACAAGATCAGCGTCGGCACCGCGATCCGCTCGACCACGTGCGCCGCCGAAGCACGGTCATAGTAATCGTCAACGCCCGCGAAGGCGCAATAGTAAGCCGTCACCTTGTCATCGAACTCGCGCAAGCTTCGGATGCCACGCAGTCGCCTGACGTCGAAGTGTTCAGGAAAGAGCCGTGCCTTCTGCAGCATTCGCCGATGCAACGCCCACAGGAAATATATTTCGTAGATTCGATTCACCGGTTGGTGCAGTGTGTCCGCCGACTTCGCCAGATCAATCGCCGGACAACACGTCGCAACTGCGCAAAACTGCGGCGGCGCTTGCGACCCCCACTCCCCCGCCAACTTCAGCACGATGTTGCCGCCCATCGAGAATCCAACCAGCGCCAGTCGCGAAACGCCGTCGCGCGCGATGACCTCGCGTGCCACCACCGCAACGTCATTCGACAATCCAGAGTGATAGAGCACCGGTGCGAGCGCGTCCGTGCCGCCACAGTTGCGCTGGTTGTAGCGGACCACATTCATCCCCGCCGCCAGCGCCTTCTTGGTGATGCCGAGCATGTACTGCGACTCGCTCGACCCTTCGAGTCCGTGAACGATAATGATGGTCAGTGCGCGTGTTCGATTCGCCTGCCAGTGGCAGTGGCAAAGCACCTCGACGCCGGGCTCCACTTCGATCAACCGCTCCTCGGACGCAGGCAGATGAAGGCATCGCGGAATCAAAAAACTGGCAACCGTCTGCACGTGTCCGCCGCGCAACCAGCGACGTGGTCTGAAGGGAAGCGTTTCACCGGGTGTTTGCGAAGTACCCACACTTTGATTTTAAATAGAAGACAGCAGTTTTCTTCGTGGAGTTTTCTTCATGCCCATCTTTGAGTACGTCTGCAAGGAATGCCAGCACGAATTCGAGGCTCTGGTTTTCGGCCAACAAAAAGCCGAGTGCCCGAAGTGCCAAAGCAAGAAACTGGAGCCACAGCTCTCCGTATTCGCCGTGACGGCGAAAAGCGGAGCAGGGACCCAGCCGTCTTTCTCGGCAGGGTCGGTCGGGCCATGCGGATCGTGTGGCGACGCTCGCGGCCCGGGAGCCTGCTCGCTGAAAGACCTCGACTGAATCCTTATTGTTTGTGTTGCGAAGACGTTTCATGTGAAACACAAGTGCTTATTGCAGTATGTAGTCGCATGCCAACGACGGCTATTCCCCTCGCTTATTTCCTCGGTAATGCAACGTAACTTCGGGAACTCTTTGTCATGTAACTGATGTGACGTTTCGCTTAGAAGCATCCGTGGTTATGATCCGTTTGAAATCGTTAGAGCGGTACTCGGAAGGTAAGAAGGTAAATGGATCGGCGCAGCGAGCGACGTTTTAACCTGGAGTTGCCGGTACGCATCTGGGGCGTGGACCGGATGGCGCGGCCTTTCGCCGAGCTGGTCCGGGTGCGCAACGTCAGCAACGGTGGCGCAGTTCTGCTCGGCGTGCGCTCGAAGGTCCAGACCGGAGAATTGCTGGACGTGCAACTCGGCGAGTCGCGGGCACAGTTTCGTATTGTGTGGATCAGTCTTTCGGGCGAGGCCGGCATACAGGCTCTGGCATCTGAGCCTCCCATCTTGGGGATCGGCCTCCCCAAAGTTTATGAAATGGTGGGGACCGGATAGGCCTATGCCGAACGGCACTCCATCGGCCAACTAACGTGGATTCACGTGGCCGGTTCCCACTTTTTCTTCAGCA
>Ga0181523_10002741_pt1 | contig 16701 bp, 16 predicted proteins | sample PEATcosm2014_Bin_43_FD_119752 | JGI IMG/M metagenome (GOLD analysis project Ga0181523, IMG submission 119752) | Peatland microbial communities from MTU Mesocosm Facility, Houghton, MI, USA - PEATcosm2014_Bin05_30_metaG | ecosystem: Environmental > Terrestrial > Soil > Wetlands > Peat | place...
GTGTTACCCTTTTTGAGAAAACGCCCATTTATCAGGCTTTGGCGACTTTCGATTACAAAGAGGAAGAAGAGACCCAGTGTAAACAATTGTATTTACTGGATTAACATTGGGACACCAATGATTCCAGATATAAATTAAAAGATTTTCGCGCCGCATCAGGGGTCTCATCGAGCACGATGAAGACCTGCATCCCGCCGCTTCCGGATGAAGCGTCAGCCATAAGGCCCCTCCGGAAAAAGGGATATCCAAGTAAGCTTTGCGGTATGTATCGAACGCTTTTCCTTACAACTGAAGGTGTCACGAGAACATCTAGCTCTTTGGGCTTGCCATTATCTGCCGGAAGGTTGTGCGATATTGCGCGGGCACACGAAAGAAATACCTCTTTGTCGATGCTTAAGGTTTCGGTCGCCTGAAGCCTGACAAAGTACCTGTCCTGATAAAACATGAGCTGTGAAGGAGCTATCGTTCCGTCGGCGCCGATCGAGGCATCTTCGTCATCAGATCTCCTATAGTTGGCATAAATTCCGAAAGCATCCAGCGGAGAGCCCATCTTATAAACATCGGCCTCTACCGCGTACTGGGTGTTTTGCTTGCTTATATATCTGGCGGATGCCATCAGATCGAAACCGTACGGGAAATACATCTCCGCCTCTCAATCGATACGGTCGAAAAGATTGTCCTTTGTGTAAAGCGAGATCTTCTCCTGCAGGCCCCACCCCGCCGTGCACGAAGGAGCAGGCAGAACCTTTTCGAGCGTGGTGCCGTCAGCAAATACCGGCATAGATGTGAACGTTGTAATCATGATCAATACAGCGACAGTTGCATAATAACTTTTCAAATATTTAAAACTTCCCTTCTTAATATGGTTTCTCATCGCATTATAAAAACTTTAGGCATTTCTCCCCTCTCGATTTTAACTCAACAATCTCCTGGCTAGGCCCATCTTTGCCGATATATCGATCCCGTTGATGCATCTCGCAGCACAAGCGCCTATGTCGGCCGAACAGTCGAGACACACGTTGGCAGAGGCAGAAAGAGGAATCTCACGATAAGTGGCCAGTGCAAGTTCCTTGCTCTTGTAAGCCCCTTGAGCATACATCAGGGACCTGTTGATTGTGCTAATCTCTACGCCCATTGGGCAGGTTCCCTCGCACTTGCCGCAGAAATGACAGTATTGGCCTTCAACAGCAGCGCTGTAACGCTTCAGAATACGGTCATCGGCGTATTTGTAGGGCATGCCCATGACAGCGATATCTTCTTTGAGCTGGGCCAGATCTTTCATGCCTGGGATCGCAGCGGTCACATACTTATGTTGAAGCACCCATTTAAGCGCTTCCTGATGGGGGCTAATCTGCCCCAGGGCTTCACTGGCATATCCACCAGCCTGTGTCTTCATCGCGATGATCCCGATATTCGCCTTGGCAGCCCTTTCCATTGCGTCGGCCACTGGCTTCTCGCTCTTGAAGTTAAAGGCCACGAGTCCAGTATCGAAGAAGCGGTCGCGATCGTCCACAAGGGCGTTCAGCACCTCGGACTGGTTCTTGTGTGTGGTCACTCCAAAGAAACGCACCTTGCCCTGCTCTCTTAACTTTATAAGTGCCTCGCGTGTCTCGGGAGTGAATATTCTCTCTTTGTCGGTAAGATTATGAAGCTGGATTACATCGACATAATCGGTGTCAAGGGCCTTAAGGCTTGCCTCGACATCTCTGATTATATCTTCTTTAGAATGAGAAGACGGCTGTGTTTTGGTCGCAACGTATATCCTGTCGCGCCTGCCCTTCAAGGCTTTGCCCACTATCTCCTCATTCTTGCCGCCCATATAGCGTCGCGCAGTGTCGACATAATTAACGCCGAGATCGAAGGCTATCTTGATAACTTCCGGTTCTGGGGTCAGCATAGCACCGAAACTTACAGCTGTGATTTTCAATCCTGTCCTTCCCAATGTCCGGTAGACCAGCTTCGGAAATTCGAAAGGTCCGGCCTCAGATGATGCATAGCACCGGACGGCCTCGGAAATAGCGTTCAGCCCAAACAGGGCTGAGGTGGTCCCTGCCAGCCCGATCTTGAGAAACTCTCTCCTGTTCACGGCGTCAAATTCTTTTCCCTCGCTCACGGCTCCCACTCCCTCCTCACGGCGAAAAGCAATAGACAGGTTTCTACTGGGTTCGGGCATCTTCTTTCTCCTACTAGTAAATCAGCTAATAAGGCTGAAGAATGCTGCAACTACATTTTATTGTATAATATTCACATTTACTGAAATAATAGCGGCTCTAAAAGGGGTTGATATGACTAAAAGTTTCAGAATTGCATCGCTGTTGCTCTTTTTTTTATTATTTGGTGCATGCGGCATATCTTTCGCAAAAGAACCGTACCGGATCGGTGTAGTGGTGGCGGCGACCGGAAGCGCGTCCTTCCTTGGCGAACCCGAGAGAAATACCTTTATAATGCTCGCTGAACAGATCAACAAGGCGGGCGGCATCAACGGCCATCCGCTTGAGATGATCATCGAGGACAGCAAGAGCGACGAGACTCAGGCAGTGCTTTCGGCAAAGAAGCTCCTGGATAAAGACAATGTCCTGGCGATATTGGGGCCTTCTACGACCGGTGAATCGATGGCGATAATCCCGATTATGACCAAGGCTCAGACGCCCCTTATTTCGGTGGCATCGGGCGCTGTGATAGTCCAGCCAATTCAGGAGAGATACTGGATATTCAAAACACCCCAGAACGATTCCAGCATGATCGAGACCATATACACCTACATGAAAAAACATGGTACTACAAAAATAGGTATTATGTCGGTCACTTCGAGTTTCGGCGACTCGGCTAGGAAGGCCCTTCAGGACTTCGCCCCAAAGTACGGCATCACCATTGTTGCCGATGAAAGGTTCGGACCTAAAGATTCCGATATGACGACGCAGCTCGTAAAGCTGAAGGCAGCAGGTGCACAGGCGATAATCAACATGTCGATCGGTCCGTCACAGGTCCTGGTCACAAAAAACTGGGCATCCCTGAAGATGGGCATGCCTCTCTACCAGAGCCACGGCTGGGGAAACAGGAAGAATATAGAGTTGTCAGGGAAGGCTTCGGAGGGAGTATTGTCTCCATCGGGCAGATTACTCATATGGCATAAACTTTCGGACAAGAATCCCCAGAAAAAACTTCTCAAGAAGTATGCCCAAGACTATACAGCCAGGTTCCATACCGAACCGGCCATTTTCGGCGGACACGCCTATGATGCGTTTATGATGGTGGTGGAGGCTCTGAAAAAAGTGGGACCGGACAAGAAAAAGATCAGAGACTACGTCGAAACAAAGATCACTAACTGGCCGGGGACCGGCGGCGTCTTCAAAATGTCCCCCAATGACCATTGCGGCCTGGATAAAGATTCAATGGATATAGTAGTCGTCAAAAGCGGTGAATGGGAGTTTGCAAAGTAGATACAATCGAGATCGGCGATAAGCGACACCGGCTTGAGCGACTTTGCAAGGATTCGTTCACTGTTCTTGGCGAATGCGTCAAACAGACGTGACTGTCTGAGTCCGCCTAAGGCTGGCGAGTTTCACGGTCGTAGCCAAATAAGCCTAGAACAGTCGAACCGCAGCGCAGGAGCCAAAGACTGTATCGCTTATCGCCCCCCGGCTCAATATGCCCTGCTGTCGAATACTCTCCTGGTCTTCTTTTCGGAGCGCGGTAGGCTGCCGTACGGCATGATCTCGACAATACTCGAAACCATGAGCCTGTTCTTCAATTTTTTCGCGATTACTTCTGCAATTCCTTTATCTCCGCTCTCGTGGATATTCTCTTCACGCTCCACCTTCAGAGTCATGTAGTCCCGTCCGTCAGAGCTGTGTTCAAGATGCAGCTGGTATTCACTACCGGCCCCCTTGATGCCGGAGAGCACCTCGTCGATCTGGCCCGGATAGACGTTGACGCCTCTTACGATAAACATGTCGTCGGACCTGCCTAGTATCTTGTCATGCCGCGGCAGCAGGCAGCCGCAGGGGCATTCGTCAGGCACTATTCGCGTCAGGTCTCTTGAGCGATAACGGATAAGAGGAGCCCCCTCCTTTCGCAGAGTCGTGAAGACCATCTCGCCTATTTCGCCTGGCCCGACAGCTTTTAGGGTAACGGGGTCAAGGATTTCGAGGATGTAAAAGTCCGCCCAGTAATGGACTCCGTTATTATATTTGCAACTCAGGCCTGTACCGGGGCCGTAAAGTTCGGTCAGGCCTGTGATGTCATAAACTTCTTCGATTCTTAGCAGTTCCTTTATCTTCTTTTCCATCGCGCTGCTGGTCCGTTCAGCGCCCAGTATAATTTTCCTGAGATTGATCTTGTCCTGCAGGCCGCGGCGGTGGACTTCCTCAGCCAGGAGCAGCGCCATCGACGCCGTGGAGCAGACTACTGTGGATTGCATGTCAACCAGGAATGTGCATTGAAGCTCCATGTTGCCCGGTCCTATCGGGATAGCAAGCGCGCCGAACTTTTCGCAGCCGAGCTGGAACCCTACTCCCGCCGTCCATAATCCGTAGCCCACGCATATTTGCACGCGGTCTTCGCGGGTCACACCCGCAAGCTCGTAGCATCTGCCGAACATATACGCCCAATCGTCTATATCTTTTTGGGTATATGAGAGGATCTTCCTTTTGCCCGTCGTGCCTGAAGAAGAATGTATCCTGACGATGTCGGGGAAATCAGCCGCCCTGAGCGGAAATGGGTATTCATTCCTGAGGTCTTCCGCCGTGGTAAATGGCAGTAGCTCGATGTCTCCGATACTTTTTATATCTTCCGGCCTAATCCCGAACGCATTGAGGCGTTCCCTGTAAAATGCCGAGTGGGAATAGGCATGCCCTACGGTCCATTGCAAACCCTTTAACTGGTGCTCACTCAGCCCTTCCATCATGCCGGCCAGAGGCGGAAATCTCCGGGGAGTAGATGCTATGTTCATATTTCCGCCTCTTGTCCTCGAAGAATTCCGAGGTCGAATGCATTCAGGGATGCCTGAAGGATTTTGTCGCGGCCAGCCATTTTTTGACAGAGGACCGCCCTAATATCGTCGGGGCTGCAATATGGCCGATTGCCTATCCTTGAGAGGGTCGAGAGAGCAAAGCCTGTTAGAATGAGGTTAGCGGACTTCGGCTGTTGGATTTCTTTTGCCAATGAAGCGGCATCAAGGCTGATAACTTTCGATGCTTCATTTCCATCGGGCCGCAAAACCGAATTGACAATAACAATACCTCCATGAGCAAGGTAATAAAGATGACCTTTCAGATTTTCCTCGTGCAGCAGCAGGAGTATATCAGCCTTGCCCGGCCTGATAAGCGGGCTCGAAAAGCCGCCCACCTTGAGATGGGACATAACTATGCCTCCGCGCTGGGCCATACCGTGGGTCTCTGCGGTCAAAACCGATAGACCCTTATAGATAGCCGCTTCGGCCAGAAGCCGCGTGACGAAAAGAATGCCCTGGCCGCCTACCCCGCTGATAAGGATCTGCTGTTTTTCAGAAGATGAGTTCACTGCACCTCTACCTTTTCTATCGCCTTCCTAGGGCAGACATGGATACATATGCCGCAACCGCTGCACATTAGCTGATTGATCCTTGCCCTCTTGCCAGCTTGATCAAATTCTATGGCCGGGCATTCGAATTGCTTGATGCAGTACGAACATCCGTCGCATGCCGAAGATACGGAAACATCAATACGTTCCCGCTTCATCTCTTTCACGCGCTTATCGACAAGACATGGCCGGCGCGAAATCACAACGGAAAGGCCTTTTTCCAGCGCGTGCTTGCGGGCCGATTTGAGAAGCTTGGTAAACTTCGGCATATTGTACGGGTCTCCGACCCGGCAGAACTTTACGCCGCAGCTCTTGACGAGCCCTTCTATCGAAATCGAAGCGCACGGGTTGCCGCAGGCATCTATCCCCGTGGCGGGAGTAGGCTGATTTCCGGTCATTGCTGTCGTAGAATTGTCGAGCACTACCAAGACAAAACGTGCGTCCTGGACAACGGCGTCGATCAGGGCGGGGACCCCGGCATGGAAAAAAGTAGAATCGCCGATGGTAGCAACTATGTCCGTCTCCTTGCCGCCAAGCTTGAAGGCCTGGTAAAAACCGGCCGCCTGGCTGATCGAGGCACCCATGCAAAGCGCCGTATCTATTGCGCCGAGATTCAGGCCTAATGTGTAGCAGCCGATGTCGCTGGTATAGATGGCTCCGGGTACGGCCCTCTTTATCGCGAAGAAACTAGCACGGTGCGGGCACCCGGCGCAGAGGCTTGGCTTGCGTCCGACGGCAGCGGGGATATTAAGCTCAGGCTGTGAAATCGCGCAAAAATTCGAAAGGATGCCTTCTATAACTTCCGGTAGCAGTTCTCCGGCAGCGGGGATGGCGCCATTTAGACGTCCATTCACTTTGTGTCTGTCCGCTATCTGCATCTCGATGACGGGCGCGCTCTCTTCTATCACGAGTATCCTTTCATATCTGCCGAGGATTTCTTCAATGAAAGCCGAATGCAGCGGGAACGGCTGGCGAACCTGATAGAGCGCAACACTATTCAACAGACCAAGATCGGCCATTATTTCCTGCGCATGGGCGACCGCAACGCCTGAGGCAATGACAGCTTCTGAAGATACCGTATCGGGGTTGAGAAGTCGCGGCTTTGTATCCTCGTTGGCAGCTATGGCTGACAGTTTCTCATTTAGCTTGGAATGGAGGAGATAGCGAAACTTGGGGGTTGCCGCCCACCTGGCAGGGTCTCTCTTGAAGACTGCTGCCCGATCCGAAGGCGTCACACCTTTCAATTCAACATCCTGGCCGCCGTGGCAGACTCTCGTGGTTGGCCTGAGCATTACCGGCACCTCGAATGCCTCCGAAAGTTTGTAAGCGAGCCCGACAAACTCCCTTGCCTGCTCAGGGCCGGCAGGGTCCAGCACCGGCACCTTTGCGAACATGGCCATCAAACGGCTGTCTTGTTCCGTCTGTGAAGAGTGGGGTCCTGGGTCGTCTGCGCTTATAACGATGAACCCACCTTTTGCGCCCATATAGGCGGCGCTCATCAACGGGTCGGATGCGACATTGAGACCAACCTGCTTCATGCTGACGACTGTGCGCAATCCTGCGATGCTACCGGCGTAGGCGATCTCAAATGCTATTTTTTCGTTTAGGGCCCACTGGATATGGATCGGCAGGGAGAGCTCCGTCTTCCATTTGACGACCCCGGGGAGGATCTCTGAGGCAGGCGTGCCCGGGTATGACAGGGCCATCGAACAGCCGTTTTCCACAAGGCCTCGGGCTATTGCCTCATTGCCGATCATAAGTATACGGTTATTCACTGATTATCTCGTTCTTGACTTCAGAATTTAGAGCGCCGAATAGATATACTAAATTCAGCCGTAAAGGTCTGTCAACCCGCATACTTATTTCCGGCCTGAGATCAGGAATACAGGGAATTCTTTCTTTCCTCCTCCTTCAATGTCCTTGATAATAACAGAAGCCGTTGTATCGCACTGATCTGAAAACCCGACATCTCCAAGGAGTCTCTTCAGTCTCTCCCGGTCGAAGCCCATGTGATGTACGCCGGTATTGTCGCTGTGAAACGACCCATCTTCTGAGTCGAGATCGGCGAAGCATACTCGGCCTTGAGGCTTGAGGAGATCGTGCCATAGCCTGAAAAGAGCAGCGGTATCCGGCACATGGTGCACCGTCATATTGCTTACGATCAGGTCGTACATGCCCGCCAAGCGTTCTCCCTTTTCGAAATCCACTAACTGAGTCCGCACATTGTGAAGTCCCTGGTATTTAATCTTATCTTCAAGAATGTTAATCATGCCTATTGAACTGTCAGCGCCGACGATATTTCCCACGTGGGGCTGCAGGCGCAGTGTTACCAGTCCGGTACCGCAACCGAAGTCGAGCACATCCATCTTTTTTGAAAGATCAACAGTTTTCACTATCGCATCGGCAACATCCTGCGCAAGTTTAAGTCTCTGGGGCTTCTCGTCCCACTGTGCAGCTTCCTTATCAAAATCTCTTTTTTCTCCTTTTTTCATATCTCCCTCAGTTCCTGACCGATAATATATGCACAATTATATCATGCTTTGGTTGGCACGACTTCAGGCGTTTTTACAGAATCCGGAGCAACTTTATCAATCCCCTTCCGCAATACCTGTAAAAAACGATTTACTTCGCTCTCAGAGTTAGATACAATTACATTATGCTTAGACGTGGTTTTTATCTGTGATGATTACGTATTATCGTCTTGCCGGAAGGAGAGTACTATGCGCTTTTTCGAAAGTGGAATCAGTCAGAGATGGGATGATCCTTACGATGAAGAGAGATTTTGGCCGAGATTCAAATGCAAGGTGAACACTCAGATATCCGACGATTCCGGGGCCAAGTGGGATTGCGATATAATAGATGTGAGTGAAAGCGGCGTCTGTATCGTTACCTCTGCTAGACTCAAAAGGGGCAAGACGGTAAGTATTGCAGATCCGATGATGAAAGCAGGTGTTGTTTGGGTAAGGAACAACAAGGCTGGCCTTATGATTTACGATTAGTCTCTGACATTTCTGCTATAAGGTCTTGATTCAATGAACCGTTCAAGGGAATCGATCCGTGCCTACTCAATTATCGTAACCCTGTGCCCGTTCTTGCAAAATATCTGGCCGCCCCTGGTACGCATTTTAGTCTCTCCGCATTTGGTACACTTAATCATCGATTTTGTAAACTGCTTCTTTACAGATAGAACGGCCCCTATACACAGGACCGTAACCCCCATCGAAAGCAATCCCATATTAGGCAGTACCACGTTGCGCCTCCCGGGTACTTATAAATACTCGTCTCAATACCCTTAATCTATTTATACCCCATTATTGCGCTCCGGTATGTGATGACGCGCACAAATCAGCCGCGGAAGTCAGACGTTGAGCCGACCATGACTGCCAGGAATGGAGAATACCTTGGGGCCTTTCCTCCCAGCCGGGTTAGGCACACCGAAGGTTACAGATATTTTATAAGTATATCGTAGGCAACATCAGAGCACTCTGGAACGGAGCAACCGTCACAACCGATTTTCCCCTTTGACACTGTCTTGCCGGTTTTGACCATAGAACTTATTATCTTTGTGAAATCAAAGTTGCCTTCTTCACACTCCGAGCACAGACAATGCATCTTGAAAATGGCCGAACTGCCGGGGTAGAAATTAACCGCTCGCGACAAGGGTTCCAATACCCCTGTCTTGCTGTACGTCATACTGATAGCTATTTTCTTAACTTTTGGGAAGAGATCAGAAACTATGCCCGCGTCCAATTTTTGCTGCTTCCTTTCTGCCTTCGCCGCTGTCATCTTCGATCTGCGACTCATATTACCTCCTCCCCAAGACCTCTTTCAACAGGCAAGGGCATCCATTCGTATGTTTATTACAAAAATCTTTCTTCGCCAATTATATCATTCTCTCAAGAATTCGGCAGGCAAATCGTACTCTGCCGTGTATACCCAACTTCGCGTCAGATTTCACAGACGATATTCGAAAGTTCCTTTGAGAAAGTCTCATAATTAGGTGAATAGTCTATCGGGCATTCGATAATGACAAGTTTCTTCATTGCAAATGCTTTCCTCATTAGATCAGAGAGGTCGTCCCCGCTATTTACTTTCATACCTATAGCCCCGAAGCTCTCCGCGTACCGGACAAAGTCAGGATTCGAATAGTCTAGTGCAAAGTTCGCAAAATCCCTGCTTTGCTGTTTCCACTTGATAAAGCCGAAGGCGTTGTCGTTCAGGACAAGGACGACGATGGGAACATCATAACGCAAGGCGGTTTCGATCTCGCAGGAGGTCATCATGAAACCTCCGTCTCCAACCACCGCCAGCACATTGCGGTCCGGCCTGAGCATCGAGGCCATGATAGCCGACGGGAGCCCCCCGCCCATCGCTGCAAGCGCATTGTCTACGATGAAGGTATTGGGAGCATAAGTCCGGTAGAGCCGAGAAAACCAGAGTTTGTATATCCCGTTGTCGAGGACGATGATATCTTCTGGCGACATTGCCTCGCGCACATTCCGCACGATCTCCTGCGGCGTCAGCGGATATTGCTTATTGGAATCAAACGCAAGTTTACGGTCAAGAAATCGTCGCACTGCTGCAAAGGTCTGGTCATTACCTCTGGGAGTAATCAGCCCCCCCAGCTGCATCAGCGAACGGGAGATGTCGCCTACGATGTCGATGTCCGGATTGTAGTATTTATCGACCTCAGCCTCCGTAAAATCGATATTGATAATCTTCTTGTCGAGATTGGGATTCCATACGTACGGCGGATATTCTACGATATTGTATCCGATAGTAATGACCACGTCGGCCCGGTCGATTCCGCAGTTCACGTAATCGCGTCGGTGGATCCCTGCTGCGTAAAGGCTGCATGCCGATTCATCGCTCAGGACACCCTTTCCCATCTGAGTATGCACGGCATATATCCCTGTCCGCTCGACGAACTCCGTCAGGTGTCGATTGATCATGTTCCTGTTCGCACCGCAAGAAATGATGATCAAAGGGTGTTGGGCCTCGTTAACCAATGCAGCGGCCAGTTCTATGCCCTTGGGATCAGGCGAAGGATTTAGCGCGTAGCCGCGTTTTTGTATCCGCGCATCGGTCCGGCTGTCTGCAACATCCTCGGGCAACTCTATATGCACTGCGCCAGGCCGTTCCGCTTGGGCCAGCCTGAAGGCGTTACGCACTATGGTGGCGATAGTGCCCGGATCTACAATAGAGACCGATTTCTTGGTGACAGGCTCCATCACCTCTATAACATTGATGAGCTGGAACCTGGCCTGCCGATTCTCTCTGAGGGCTTTCTGCCCTGAAATCGATACGAGTGGTGCGCCGATCAACTGCGCGTGAGCAATGCCGGTCACGAGATTCGTAGCGCCGGGACCGAGTGTAGAGAAACAGACACCTGCCTTCCCTGTGAGTCTGCCGTGTGTAGCCGCCATGAACGCGGCGGCCTGCTCGTGGCGGGTAATTATCACCTTGATAGACGAGGTGCGGAGGGATTCGAGAAAGTCGAGATTTTCTTCCCCCGGCAGTCCGAAGATGTACTCTACTCCCTCTTCCTCAAGTTGCCTTACGAATAGATCGGATGCCTTCACTCTTGTACCTTTCTTATTTCGTATATCGGGCAACCACCAGGGTTGCCGCTACTCCTTAACAATAACACTCTTGATATTCACAAATTCCTTCAGCCCGTAATGAGACAGCTCTCTGCCGATCCCGGATTTCTTCACACCGCCGAAGGGAAGGCGCGGGTCGGACTTGACCATGTCATTGATGGCGATGGTTCCAGATTCGAGACGAGCAGCCAATCGGGTCGCCCTCTCGATATTTCTGCACCAGATGGATGCGCCAAGGCCGTACTTCGTGTCGTTTGCGATCCTGATGGCCTCGTCTTCATCCTTCACAATGATGACTGGTGCCACCGGGCCGAAAACCTCTTCGGTCAGGACCTTCATCTCCTTCGTTGGATTATATACGGCGCAGGGTACAAAGAAAAGACCCTGGCTGAAGGAGTTCTCCGTTTGTATAACTTCGGCGCCCTTTTCCCTTGCATCCCTGAGTTGTTCGTTAAGGGAGGCAAGTATGTCGGGCCTAGCGAGAGGACCTATATCGGTAGACTCGTCCATGGGATCGCCGATCTTAAGTTCTTTGAGGCGGTCGGAAAATATGTTCTTGAATTCGTCGCCAATCTTTTCATGAATGATAAAGCGTTTTGCCGCAATGCAGCTTTGGCCTGCGTTGATCATCCGGGCGCTTACCGCCATCCTGCACGCTTTTTCGACATCCGCGTCTTCGAGCACGATGAAAGGATCAGAGCCTCCAAGCTCTAGTACGAGCTTTTTTATCACTGCCCCGGCATGAGCTCCAACCTCCTCACCAGCCTTATTGCTTCCTGTAAGTGAAACCGCATCCACCTTGTCCTGATCGATAAGTTTAATCGCACTCTTTGCATCCATAAGCAGCGTGCTGAATACATGGTCCGGAAAGCCTGCCTTTCTAAATACTGCCTCAATGGCGAGCGCGCACGTGGGTACGTTCGACGCGTGCTTAAGGACAATGACATTCCCAGCGCAGATTGCGGGGATGCCGAACCTGAAGGCTTGCCAGAAGGGGAAATTCCATGGCATGATCGCAAGCACGATGCCCAGAGGCTCGAATGTCACGTAACTCTTCAACGCCTCGGTTTTTACATACTCGGTCTCAAGAAACCTCGGGGCCGCATCAGCGTAATAATCGCACAGCCATGCGCATTTTTCAATCTCAGCCAGCGATTCCCTGATGGGCTTGCCCATCTCTCTGGTCATCAGTTCCGCATAAGTCCTGTTTTCTGCCCTGAGCTGGACGGCAAGCCGTTTTACATGGCTTGCCCGTTCTTCGACCGGCGTGGACTTCCAAGCTGGAAAAACATTCCGTGAAAGGGTGATTGCTTCACTGATTTTTTTTGTGGAGAGCAGGTTGAACTCCTGCATCACTTCGCCGGTGAAAGGATTGATAGACTGTATCTTTCTGGTCATTGGCTATCTCCACGGATTTTTTTTTAGGGCAACCACATGGGGTTGCCCTAAAATCTCTGCTCTATCGGCGTGTATGCACATCCGATCCTACCGCAGTACTGGCCGACATATTCAGACGATGGCCGGTAGAGTGCGGGCTTTTCCTGCGCGTCTCCGAACTTCTCCTCGATGATATGGGAGGTCCATCCTGCAATCCTCGACACTGCGAAGACGGCTGTCATCAGGTCATGTGGGATCCCCATCATATGGTAAACCGGTGCGCTGTAGAAATCAACGTTCGGTTTGATGGTAGTTTTGCCTCGCTTCGCAAATTCCGCTAGCGCGCTTTCTTCGATTGCCGACGACAGTCTGCACCAAACTTCTCCGCCGAGTTTTTTCTCGAGCCTGAAGCACATATCCTTAAGGAAGGCGGCCCGGGGGTCGGTTGTTTTGTAGACTGCGTGGCCCATGCCCATAATCTTCCTGCCGCTGTCCAGCTGATTTTTCACCCATCCGGTGATGTCCTTTTCGCTCCGCAGCTCTAAGAGCATCTTCATCACTTGCGCGTTAGCGCCGCCGTGAAGGCTGCCTGAAAGTGCCCCGACACCTGCTGCGACCGCCGCGTACATGTGTGCGCGTGCGGAAGCCACCTCGCGGCACGCAAACGTTGATGCATTGAAGGAATGGTCTGCATGGAGAACAAGGATGGTATCGAGGTCACGCGCTACATCCGGGTCGGGGTGCATGCCCGTGAGCTGCCACAGGAAATTTTCGGTATGAGAGAGCAGATGATCCGGAGCCACGGGCGCGAGGCCTTTGCGTATCCTGTCCCATCCTGCCACTATGGAGGAGATTCGGGAGATAAGCCTGACAGCCATATCAATGTTTGCTTCGCGCGTCTCCGTTTCCAGCTCGGCATCGGTCATTGCGAGGAGAGGAACAGCAGCCTGAAGCACATCCATCGGGCAGGCACCCTTGGGCAGCAGATTCAAACTCTCAAAAACAAAGCCGGAGACATCCCGTGCTTCAGTCAGCAGTTTCTTGAATCCCTCCAGTTGGTCCGCTGATGGAAGCAAATCGTGCAAGAGCAGATAAGCGGTTTCCTCGAAGGTAGAATGCATAGCGAGGTCCTCGATCCGATAGCCGCGGTAAATAAGTATTCCGTTGGTTCCGTCGACGTGACTGATCCTTGTATCCGCTACTGTAACGCCACGCAGACCTATGTTCTTTACATGATCCGTTTCAGTCATTTATTAATCAAGCATCAGCCTTAGAAAGTTAATACCTGCGACTCTGCGGCGAGGCTTATAAGCTTTGGCGCCTTCTCGAACCGTGCGGACGCAACAAGATCGTCCGGTCCGATCTGCCTGGAGTTGGCACAGGGCGTGCACACGAGGATCGGCACCTCGGCTTTTATGAGATAGTCCAGCAGCGGTTTTAGTTCGTCGCCGGTCGGGGATCTCATATAATCTACCATGCCGATCTTTGCAATCGTCACCCCGTCCTCGATCAGAAAAATATTCACTTCATGCCCTTCCTCTTTCGCGACCTTTGCCAGATGAATGCATCTCGTGGCCCTCACCGGATCGTCCGTGCCCCTGCTCAAGATAAAGAGAAATTTCGCCATCTCAACCTCCTTAATATGTCGGTCCAATGTCCGAATAATTTCAACGGGCTAATCCCGCGTAATGATTTCACTCTTTACATAATTCAGCGTTCCACCTGCAAGCAGATGCCTTCTCTGTCTTACGGACAGATCCAGGACTGTAATAATAGTCCGCCCATTCACCTCAACAGGGATTTCTCGGTCGCCTCTCTCTATTTTCGTCTTGATATCTCGGAACACCACCTTGGTACCCTTCCTGAGGATATCATATTCTTCGGGATCAGCAAAGGTGAGGGGGAGAATGCCGAAGTTACAGAGGTTTGATTTGTGTATACGGGCAAAGCTCTTTACGATCTTCGCGCAGACACCCAGATAGCGCGGGGCCAGCGCGGCATGCTCGCGGCTCGAACCTTGGCCGTAATTCTCCCCTCCGACAACGACCGCCTGCACTTTTATTCGGCATTCCGTTGCAAATTGAGGTGAGATCGCTTCAAAGACATGTTCGCTGATCGCAGGGATGTTCGAACGGAGAGCAAGAATTTCATAGCCTGCGGGCATGATCGTATCGGTCGAAATGTTGTCACCGACCCTGATCACAACCTCCGCCTCAAATGTATCAGAAAGCGATGACAGTTCGGGTAAAGGCTTGATGTTCGGTCCGCGAACCACCAGTGTCTTCATAAGTTCGCATGATGGAAACACGATTGATCTCTCGTCGATTATGTAATGAGCGGGGTCCTCTATTGTCGGATATTTCATTTCGACTGCAAGGTCGCGCGGGTCGGTGATTCTACCCTTCAATCCTGCCGCGGCAGCCGTTTCCGGTGAGCAGAGATACACCTTGTCATCCTTCGTCCCCGACCTGCCAGGAAAGTTTCTCGGGAACGTCCTGAGGCTCACCTCGCCGGTCCCGGGGGCCTGGCCCATGCCGATGCATCCTTGGCAGCCCGGTTCATGCAGCCGCATCCCCGATGACATAAACGCCATCAAACCGCCCGACTGGGCGACGTTTTCGAGCACCTGACGGCTGCCGGGATTAACATGGAAGCTGACAGCTGGATGAACACGGCGTCCTTCGAGCATCTTCCCCGTTACCATCAGGTCCCTGAAAGATGAATTAACGCTGCTCCCTACGATCACCTGGTCCACCTTGATTCCAGCCACTTCATGGACGGAGACAACATTACCCGGAGACGATGGGTTGGCTATGAGCGGTTCGATCTTTGAAAGGTCGATCTCATCATGCTCGTCATACTCAGCTCCATCATCTGCGGCAAGCGGCATCCATGCCTCTCCCCGTCCTTGTGATACCAGATACTCCCTCGTCCTCTCATCGGACGGAAAGATGGAACTCGTTGCGCCCGTTTCCGTGCCCATGTTGCCGATGGTCTCGCGATCTGTTGCGGACAGTGATTTCACTCCGGGACCGTAATATTCGATGATCATGCCGCCGCAACCTCCGACGTTGCGGCGTCTGAGCATCTCAAGAATAACGTCTTTGGCGCTAACCCAATCCGGAAGCTTGCCGATGAGCCTAACCCCGAGCACCTTCGGACAGGGTAAAAAATAGGGATACCCTGCCATGGCGAGGGCCACGTCCAGGCCGCCAGCGCCCATTCCGAGCATGGAAATGCCGGCAGCCCCAGGGGTATGACTATCGGCGCCTAAAAGCGTTTTGCCCGGGACGCCGAAGCGCTCCATATGAACCTGGTGAGAAACCCCGTTGCCAGGCCTGCTGAAATGGATTCCGTACCTCGCGGCGGCGGTCTGGAGAAACCTGTGATCATCGGCATTCTTGCTGTCTGTCTGCAGCAAGTTGTGGTCGACATACTGGGCCGCCAGCTCGACCCTCACCCGATCGAGACCCAGGGCCTCGAACTCCAGCATGGCCAGAGTCCCGGTCGCGTCCTGAAGCAGGGTGTGATCTATCCTGACGGCAATTTCCGCATCTGCGTGCATATTGCCCTCTGCAAGATGGGATTCTAATATCTTATGAGTCAGGGTTCTTTTCATACGTTTTAAACGTTCGAAATCCTGTTTTGAAACAAACAGTTTATCGCTCAATTTCATGATACCGAGGGTCTCCCGCAGATGCAAGATTTAGGATCACCCCCAAGTCATAGTCCTGCCACCCAGGTATGCAAATAATATTCACATGTTGCTCCTACTGGTTTCATATATTTCTTAGACTCCAGTATTGACAGACAGTGTGCAAAGTGCTACATTTGCATAAAGCTGTAGCACTTTTTCGGTCCGGAATTGAATATCAATTACATCTTCTGACGGGCGAACGGAAAAAGAATGAATATCCTCTCTCTTGTTGCATTTTTCGCCTTTATCGTTTACCTCTTCCTCGGTATTTACACTTATCGTCTGGACCGACGTTCATCGTTGAACAGGATATTTGCCCTACTTTGTTTGGATTTTGCCCTCTGGGCCTTTGCGTACACCTTCTTTTATTCGGCACCAGACAAGCAGACGGCCTGGTTCTGGTATCATGTCTCTTCGCCGGGCTGGTGTTTTTTCCCTGCCCTGACATTACACTTTTTCCTGATA
>Ga0181523_10002746_pt1 | contig 16677 bp, 11 predicted proteins | sample PEATcosm2014_Bin_43_FD_119752 | JGI IMG/M metagenome (GOLD analysis project Ga0181523, IMG submission 119752) | Peatland microbial communities from MTU Mesocosm Facility, Houghton, MI, USA - PEATcosm2014_Bin05_30_metaG | ecosystem: Environmental > Terrestrial > Soil > Wetlands > Peat | place...
CGGAGTTAGAACACACCCTAGGAACCCCGGAGGCGGGCCATGACAGTCATTCTGATGCTTACGATGTTCGCGATCTTCCTCACCATCGACTATATGAGGAAGCGCCATCAAGTTTCTCACACTGTGGAAGTGAAAGAAGAAACGACGGCGATTTCGCCGCGTATGCTGCCCAGCTTTGTTGCAGGTTTTGAATTGCCGGATAATCGCCGCTATCACCCCGGCCACACCTGGGCGTTGCAGGAAAGCCCCACTTTGGTTCGCGTGGGACTCGATGATTTTGGCGCTCGGCTTGCCGGCAAGCTCGATGGTCTGGTGCTCCCGAAGCGCGGCCAGTGGCTGCGCCAGGGCCAGAAATTCGCCACCATTATTCGCGATGGCCAGCGTACCGACCTGGTTTCCCCCGTCGAAGGCGAAGTCACGAACGTGAATGAAGCCTTGGTATCCAATACATCCTTGGCCAACACGGATCCCTATGGACAAGGATGGTTTGTCTCCGTGATCTCGCCCGATCTACAAATCAGCTTCCGCAACCTCCTGAACGGCAGCCTGGCGCGCAAGTGGATGGCGGATGCCGCCAGCCGCCTGCAGGTTCGCATGCCGGCCCTCGCCGGCGTAGTGGCACAAGACGGCGGCCCAGCGGTTCACGATCTGACTGCCCACATGCCCACGGAAAAGTGGGGAGAAATCACCCGCGAGTTCTTTCTGACCTAGCAACATCCTAGCGAACTCCAGCCAAGGCCCCGGTCGAACGCGGATCGGGGCCTTGGCGTCTGTATAGGCTCGTTATGTCAACGAAATCAACAGCTGAAATACTCCATATACCCACGTGACGCAGGTCACTCTCCGGAGTGTCGAACCGCACATGAATGCCGCCTCCCCTACTCTATATTCATCTTGGGTCAGCGACTGCGCCGAAGGTTTCATCTCTGACGAGGTCACCCTCGTTGAACTTTTCTACAGTTCACGAACATCGCATTCCGTCGCTTGCCCCAGATGTTCGGGTTGACCCTCCGCCGGTCTTTGGGCCCTTTCGCGCCGATGGATCGATCGCCAAATATCGATCCGAGCCACCTATGAAATTCGATGGACTGCCCCTGGTTATTCTCCTTAACTCCGTGCACAGGGGCGTTGATAGCCACAGGGAGCGTTTATGAGCAAGGGTATTCTCTACGACGCGACTCTCTGTATCGGCTGCAAATTGTGCGAAAAAGGCTGTGCCGAGCGTAACGGCCTCCCCTACGACGACAACATTGCTGCTGAACAGAAGCAGTCCGAACATAAGTTCACCGTGGTCCTGACCCATCAGGACAAGTTCATGCGCCGTTTGTGCATGAATTGTCAGGACCCCAGTTGTGTTTCAGTGTGCCCGGTTGGCGCATTCCAGAAGACAGCTGCGGGGCCCGTAACCTACGCCGCCTCCAAGTGCATGGGGTGCCGGTACTGCATGTTGGCGTGCCCGTTCTTTGTCCCCAAGTATGAGTGGGGAAAGACCTCTCCGCTCGTCCGCAAATGTGATATGTGTTCCGACCGCGTTGCCCAGGGCAAGCAAACCGCCTGCGCTGATGCCTGCCCAACCGGCGCAACCAAGTTCGGCGATCGCGACGCCCTGATCGCCGAAGCGCAGCAGCGCCTCAAGGACAATCCGACTAACTACGTCAACCACATTTACGGCCTCAATGAGGTGGGCGGCACGTCCGTCCTGCTTCTTTCCAGTGTCCCCTTCGAGGAGTTTGGGTTCCGCACGGACCAGATCACCGAGCCGATGCCTAATCTTACCTATCGCGTTCTTACACACGTTCCCGACGTCGTGACGTTGGGTTCCGTTCTGCTAGGAGGCATCTGGTGGATTTCCAATCGCCGCGTTGAAGTGGCAGAGGCAGAGGGAAACTCCCAACATCCCCGGCCTGCCACCGGGAAATGAGGATCAAGAGACCATGGCAAAGACCAAACTGACTTTCTGGAAAACGGTACTCGTCGTCATCTTGATTCCCGGCCTGTATTCCTTGATCTACCGGCTTACTCACGGCCTCGGCTATTCCACCAACCTGAACGATGAATTCCCTTGGGGCCTGTGGGTTGGCTTCAAACTCTTTTCTGTCGCCCTCGCCGGAGGCGGCTTCACGCTCGCCGCGGTCGTCTACATCTTCAATCTGAATCGCTACCGTCCCGTCCTTCGAGCGATGATCCTGACCGCCTTCCTGGGCTACTCCATGTTCATTGCTTCCTTGATCCTCGATCTGGGCAGACCCTTGCGCATCTGGCACCCCATCATTATGTGGAACCACCATTCGGTCATGTTTGAGATTGCCTGGTGCGTGATGCTCTACACCACCGTGCTGCTCTTGGAATTTCTGCCGGTTGTGCTCGAACGCCTGGGCTGGAAACGCCAACTCGCCTGGATGCATACCATCATGATTCCCCTGGTAATTGCCGGCGTGATCCTCTCTACTCTCCATCAATCTTCCCTCGGCAGCCTCTATCTGATCGTGCCGGGTAAGCTCTATCCACTCTGGTATTCGTCGCTCGAACCGGTGTTCTTCTTCATCTCCGCAATCTGCGCGGGCCTGGCCATGACTCTCTTTGAATCCTGGCATGCGGACAAGTCGTTTCATCAGCGCGTCGAACTGCCACTACTCACTGGCCTTGGCCGCGTCCTGGCTGTTGTGCTTTCCTTCTACCTCAGCCTTCGCGCCGTGGACCTCGCGCGCCGCCATGCCCTGCATCTGCTCTTGCAGCCGCGTCCGGAAACCTATCTTTTCGCGCTGGAGATTCTCTTGCTTGTCGTGCCAATGTTCCTGCTGTTCCGCCGCAGCATTCATACCAATCGAACTTATTTGTATTTGTGTTCAGTTCTAACGCTTCTTGGGATTGTTGCCAACCGCATGAATGTGGCCATCACTGGGATGTTGGCCTCTTCCGGCAACAACTACTTCCCGAAGTGGACGGAAATTTCTATCACTCTAGCGATCATTGCTTGCGGGTTCCTGGTCTTTGCGCTGGCGGTGAAGTATCTCCCGATTTTCAGCAGCCTCTCGTCCCACGAGCCGGTAGCAGAGCCGGAGACCGTAAAGGGCGAGTTTCCGGAGCTTTCCAGTGTCGAATCCTGAAGACAGATCGGGCCTGGTAACTCTCAGGAAGCAGATCACGGGTAGCCTCAGTTCCAAGCTACTCCTGTTGCTCGTTTCTTCGATGGCCCTCGTTTTCGGCGTGCTGGGCTACCTGAATATCCAGCTCCACCGCAGGCACCTGGAGCGCGACGCCCTGGCGGACGCCGCGCGCACCAGCAGTGTCATCAAGCGCAACACCTCCTACTACATGCTCCGCAATCAGCGCGACGGCCTCTATCACATCATCACCGAAATGGCCGACGAGCCAGGAATGGTGCGTATCCGCATCATCAACGATCAGGGCCGCATCAGCTTTTCTTCGGACACCTCCGAGATGAACAAGTACGTGGACCAGAACATGAAGGCCCACGACTACACCGTGCCCGGTAGCGCCCTGCGCATCTCTGACATCAGGCAGAATTTCCGCACCTACAAACTCCCCAATGGCGAGCGCGCCTTGGGCGTCATCGACCCCATCGAAAATGCTCCTGCATGCAGTAATGCCGAATGCCACGCGCATCCGACTGAAGTGAAGGTCCTCGGGGTCCTCGATACCAATATCTCTCTCGCCAGTAGCCAACAGAATGTCGCGGAGAGCACCCGCCAGGTGTTGCTCTACACCATTCTGGCGGTTTTCGGCGTTGCCCTCCTTAGCGTTGCCTTCGTCCGCCGCATGCTTCAGGGGCCGCTCACTGCGCTCACGGAAGGCACCAAGCGCATCGGATCGGGCGACCTTGGCTACCAGATCAAGATCCCCTCGCACGGTGAATTGGAGGATCTCGCCACATCCTTCAACACCATGAGTTCGCAGCTCGAGGAAGCCCACCAGGAAATCAACGCCTGGGCGCGGACATTGGAAGCGCGCGTCGAAGAAAAAACGCGCCAGCTTAAGGGCGCACAGGAAGAAATGTTGCGCGTCGAGCGCATGGCTTCCATCGGTAAACTTGCCGCCGTTGTCGCCCACGAAATCAATAATCCTCTCGCGGGCATTCTGACTTACGCCAAACTGCTCAAGAAGCGCCTCTCCCGCGATGTGGCCTCTCAACAGGAAAATCAGAAAGAAAACATCGAAATGCTCGATCTCGTCGAAACGGAAAGCCGCCGTTGCGGGGAGATCGTCAAGAACCTCATGACCTTCGCTCGTCCCACCTCATTGAGCCGCGAGCCTGCTGACTTGAACGGTGTCATTGATCGCTGCGTTCGCCTTGTCCAGCACCAGTTGGAATTGAAAAACATCGAACTCCATCTCGATCTTGCCAGCGATTTCCCGCTTGTTCGCTGCGATCCCGGCCAGATCGAGCAGGTCATCCTGGCCTTGGTGATGAACGCCATCGATGCGCTTTCGAGCGGCGGAAACCTGACCCTGATATCTCGCCAACTGCGGGATTCCGGCAAAATCCAAATTGAAGTCCGGGACGACGGGGTCGGCATGCCTCCGGATGTCCTGGCAAATATGTTTGAACCTTTTTTCACCACCAAGGAACACGGACGAGGGCTGGGCCTGGGTCTGGCCATCAGCCGCAACATCGTGGATCGTCACGCCGGCAAGATCGAAGTGGCTTCAGAGCCCGGGCGCGGCACCTGTTTCACCATCACGCTGCCGCTGCATTCCAATCTCGTTTTGAACAATGGCCCCGCCGTCGTTGCGGGGTGAGGAGCAGCAAGTATGGCCACAAAAGCGAATTTGCTGGTAGTCGATGACGAACTGATCGTTCGCGATTCTCTCGATAAATGGTTCCGCGAAGAAGGCTACGACGTCACCGTGGCGGAAAGCGCCCAGGATGCGCTCACCAAAATGGCCGCGAAACATTTTGACCTGGCCCTCGTCGACATCAAGATGCCTGGCACCGATGGCGTGGAACTGCAACGCCGCATGCATGAGATTGACGCTGAAATGCTCGTCATCATAATGACCGGCTACGCCAGCGTGGAGACCGCCGTCGCCGCCCTCAAGAATGGCGCTTACGATTACGTCTCCAAGCCCTTCGATCCCGATGACATCGCTCACAGCGTCCACAACGCCCTCTCCCACAAACGCGCTGAGCAGGAAAATGTTCGCCTGCGTGAAACCGTTGCTTCCGTGGTCCGCCCGCAAGAAATCGTTGGGCAGAGCCCCGCGATGATTCGTGTCTTCGAGGCGATTCAGACTGTAGGCCCGACAGACGCCACAGTTCTGATTACCGGCGAAAGCGGTACCGGCAAAGAACTCTGTGCACGCGCAATTCATGCGGCCAGCCCGCGCCACTACAATCCGCTTGTGGTCATCCATTGTGGTGCTTTGGCAGAAACCCTCCTGGAGAGTGAACTCTTCGGCCACGAAAAAGGCGCATTCACGGGCGCGCAGTACCGCAAAAAGGGCAGCTTTGAAGTCGCCGAAGGCGGCTCCATCTTTCTCGACGAGATTGGTGACATCAGCCTGAAAACCCAGACCGATCTACTGCGCGTCCTCCAGGAGCGCGAAATCACCCGCGTTGGCAGCACGCATCCTATCCCGGTGGACTTCCGCTGCATCGCTGCCACCAACAAGAAGCTCGAGCAACTGATCGAGGACGGCCGCTTCCGCCCCGATCTCTTCTATCGTTTAAACGTCTTCCAGATTCAACTGCCGCCGCTGCGCGATCGCAAAGGTGATATTCCGATTCTGGTCGAGCATTTTGTGCGCAAGTTTTCCGCCTCGATGAACAAGCGCATCAATCGCGTTTCGCCGGCCGCCATGGGCCTGCTTGACCGCTACCAGTGGCCCGGCAACATCCGCGAACTGGAAAACGCCGTCGAGCGCGCCATGGTTGTCGCGCAGGAGCCTGAAATCCGCGAGGAGGATTTTGCTCTCCGTCTGCCCCTTGCCGAACATCAGCCGCGTACTCTGGAAGACATCGAACGCGCGCACATCCTTTCGGTTCTCGAAGATTGCAAAGGCAACCAGACCCTCGCTGCCGAAGTTCTCGACATTGATCGTGTTACCCTGCACAACAAACTCAAGAAGTACGGTTGGAAGCGAGTGACCGCGGACGCCCTGTGAACCTGATTCAGCTACTCCCGTTTGGCCCAGCCGCCGCGGAGACGCTGTCCGAACTCCGTGCGGGCCTCGAGCGTGAATTCTCTGTCCCGTGCGAAATTCTTCCGCCAGAGCCGGAACCGGTGTTCGCGTTCAATCTCACTCGGCAGCAATATTCTTCCACGGAAATCCTGGCGGCCATGCTCAAGCGTAATACTCCGCCGAAATGGCGCCTCCTTGGCGTCACCCCGCTGGATCTCTATATCCCCATCCTCACGTTCGTTTTTGGGGAAGCCCAGTTGCCAGGCACTTGCGCCGTGATTTCTTCGCACCGCCTCACACAGGAATTCTATGGATTGCCAGCCGATCCCAAACTGCAGCACCAGCGCCTTCTCAAGGAGGCAGTCCACGAACTCGGCCACACCCTCAATCTTTCGCACTGTGAAGACTACCAATGTGCGATGGCTCCTTCTCACGGCGTGGAGTGGATTGACCTGAAAACCAGCCGGTACTGCCGGGATTGCCGCACTGTTGTCGGCGTCCGGCCCACACTCAAAGTTTTCAAATAATTTCAGCGAGCCCGATCACCCTGCTATCTCAGCCCGGTAGAGGCTCCCCGGCTGGGGCTGGCTGCGTCTTCTTCCGTGGCACGATCATTCGTACCACCACGTAGAGCAGGGGAATGAAAAGCAAATTGAGCGTCGTTGCCGCGATCATGCCCCCAAAAACCGTTGTGCCCACGGAAACGCGCCCGGCCGCTCCGGCTCCTTCCGCGATCACCAGCGGCACAACGCCTAGAATAAACGCCATGGAAGTCATAAGAATCGGCCGCAGCCGGATTCGCGCCGCTTCCACTGCCGCATCCAGCGTTGATAGGCCCTGCTCCTGAAGTTGCTCCGCAAACTCCACGATCAGGATGGCGTTCTTGCTGGCCAGGCCAATCAGCATCACCAGACCGATCTGGCAGTATACGTCATTCGTCAGGCCGCGCGTCCACAACGCGCCAAGCGCTCCGAGCAGCGCCCCCGGAACCCCGAGCAGCACGATGAACGGCAGTACATAGCTTTCATACTGTGCCGCCAGCGTCAGGTATACGAAGATCAGCCCCAGCCCAAATAAAATCACTGCTTTTCCGCTGGACTCGATTTCTTCCAGCGACAACCCGCTCCACTCGAACTTCATGCCTTGAGGCAGCACTTTCTTGGAAAGATCGCTCATCGCCGATATTCCCGCGCCAGAGCTGAGTCCCGCCGCCGCCGACCCGTCAATTTCCGCCGAACGGAAAAGGTTGAAGTGCGAAATGACCTGTGGGTTCTCCGTCTGCTCGATTTGCACGACATTGTCCAGCGGAACCATTTTTCCAGTGCTGGATTTGAGGTAATACGTGCGAATGTCCTTGGCGTCCGAACGGAACTGCTGGTCCGCCTGCAGGTAAACTCTGTAAGAACGATTATTGAAATCGAAATCGTTCACGTACACCGAGCCCATGAACACTTGAAGCGCGTCCGTAATCTGGCTCAAAGGCACTTGCAGGCTCTTCGCTTTCTCGCGGTCAATTCGTACAAGGTATTGCGGATCGTTGGCGGTGAAACTCGTGAAAAGTCCCGTAACCTTTCCGCTCCTGTTGCCTTCTGCCACCAATTGATTGGCAGTGTTGGCGATGGTCTGCAGGGAATTGCGCCCCAGGTCCTCCAATTGATAAGCAAAACCGCCAAATGTTCCCAATCCCTGTACGGCGGGTGGATTAAACGACACGATGATTCCGCCCGGAATGCCCAGCAACGGGCCTCGGATTTTGTTCAGGATGGCGAAGGACGTGTGCTCTTTTCCCTTGCGCTGGCGGAACGGCTTCAGGTTGATGAAGATGATCCCTTTGTTGGGAGCGTTACCGGAAAAACCGAAGCCAACGACGGTGAATGCTCCGTCGACTTCAGACACGTGCGAAAGCAATTCCTCGGCCTTGGCACAGACATCGCGCGTGTATTGCAGTGACGCCCCCTGAGGTGTTTGCACCGCAATCATCAGATAGCCCTGATCATCCTCGGGAAGAAATCCTTGCGGAATCGTCCGGTAGAGCCAGAAAGCCAGCGCCATGGTTGCAACGAACGCCAGGAGGAAAGCGTAGCGCCGCTTCAATACACCATGCACCGTCGTGGTATAGAGTCGCGACCCGCTCTCAAAGATCCTGTTGAATAAAACGAAAAAGATGTTTTGTGCCCGCTCGCGATGATGCCCAAGGAAGATGGCGGAAAGCGCCGGGGTCAGCGTGAGGGCGTTGAACGCGGAGATGGAAACCGAAAACGCGATGGTCAGCGCGAATTGCCGGAACAGAATTCCCGTTGTTCCCGGGAACAACGCGACAGGGATAAACACGGAAACGAGCACCAGCGAAGTTGCTACCACCGCCCCGGCCACCTCTTTCATCGCCACGGATGCCGCATTGTGCGGATCGGTGATGCCCTCCACAATGTGGCGCTCCACGTTTTCGATCACCACAATGGCGTCATCCACCACCAATCCCGTCGCCAGCGTGATTCCGAACAATGTCAGCGTGTTGATGGAAAATCCCAGCAGCTTCACGAATATAAACGTGCCAATCAGCGAGACGGGAATCGTTACCGCGGGAATGATCGTGCTGCGCCACTCCTGCAGGAACAGGTACATGACCAACAGAACCAGCAGGATGGCCTCCAGCAGCGTGATCAGCACGTCGCGAATCGATTCGCCGATTACAGTGGTCGTGTCGAACGCCACGGCATACTTCAAGCCTGGCGGGAAGCCCTTCGAGAGTTCCTCGAGTTCTGCCTTGGCCGCGCGGTCCACGTCCAGCGCGTTTGCCCCTGGCAATTGCGTCAGGCCGATGCCCACGGCGTCGTGCCCGTTAAAGCGCAACAGCGAACCGTAGTCCTCTGCGCCCAATTCCGCGCGCCCAACGTCCTTCACGCGGACTAGGGTGCCGTCCGTTCCAGTCTTCAAAATAATGTTTTCAAATTCATGGGGCTCCGTCAGGCGGCCAATGGCGCGCACGCTTATCTGATAAGCTTGCCCGGTTTCGGCCGGAGGTTGCCCCACCTGTCCCGCCGCAACCAGCACGTTTTGTTCTTCCAGTGCGTTCACCACATCCGTGGCCGTCAAGCCGCGCTGGGCCAATCGTGACGGGTCCAGCCACATGCGCATGGCGTATTTGCGTTCGCCAAAGATGAAGACGTCGCCGACGCCTTTCACTCGTTTCAGGGCGTCCCGCACATACACGTCCAGGTAGTTGCTCATGAACAGGCTGTCGTACTGGCCCGTTTCCGAATACACGCCCGCGCCAAACACAAATCCAGAGGACTGCTTCGTAATGATGATGCCGGTATTCTTAACGGCGTTAGGCAAGCGGCCCTGCGCCTGGCTAACGCGGTTTTGCACGTCCACCGACGCCAGGTCCACATCGCGCGTCACGTCGAAGGTTACGGTAATCTGGCTGGTGCCGTCATTGCCGCTGCTGGAAGTGATGTATTTCATCCCAGGACTGCCGTTGATGGCTTGTTCCAGCGGGATGGTCACAGCGGATTCCACGGCTTGCGCGTTTGCGCCAATATAGTTGCTGCTCACGACGACTTGCGGGGGCGCCAGGTTCGGAAACTGTGCAACGGGAAGATTGGGAAGCGAAATAGCTCCGCCAAGAATAATCAGCAGCGCGCATACCGTCGCGAACACTGGACGTCGGATGAAGAAATTGACAAACAACGGTCTGCTCCGCCTTTCTTCTCAAGCATGCAGATTGTTGCGAACTTCCAGGTCAGCTAGCGGCCTTTTGTTCCCGGCGACGGCCCACTGCCCGCCTCTTTGCCGCTCCCCTGTATTAACTCCGTGACCGGTGCTCCGTCCTGCAGGAATTGCGTGCCAGACACGATCACGTGGTCCCCCGGCTTTAATCCTTCCACCACGGGGTAATCATTACCGGTAATCTCTCCGAGTTTCACCAGTCGCTGGCGCGCCACCGTTCCCTTGTCCTCTTTTACAGCCAGAAACGCAAAGAACTGCCCGTTGATCCGCTGCACCGCCAAAACGGGCACCACGGCTCCTTGCCGATCTCCCCACGTAATCCTCGCGCGTACTTGCTGGGCGATGCGTAAGTTTGCCTTCGCGTTGGCCACCGCCGCTTTGGCCAGCACAGTCTGCGTATCGGAATCGACTTCGGGCGAAATGAACGTGACTTGCGTCTCTGCGCGTACCGCGCCATTTTCGTCCAGCAACTTTACCGGCAAGCCCAGCCGCAACTCTCGCGCTCGCGAAGCCGGAATGTACAAGTACGCCTCCAATGCTCCCGGTTCATCCACCGTCGTCAGCGGCGTCGAGACCGTCACGCGGTCACCCGTGCGCACAGGAATATCTCCCACAATGCCATCCATCGGCGCGCTCACACGGTAATAGAGCAGTTCCACTTTCTGTTGTTGGACCTGCTCTTCCAGCGATTTCAACTGCGCGGCCGCGGAGTCGTAATTCGTTTGCGCATTATCAAAGTCCATCTTGCTGATGACCCCGGCGTCGAACAGCTTTTTCGCACGTTCCAGGTTCGTCTTTGCCAGCCGCAGCGTGGCCTCCTGCGAAGCGCGTGCCGCATCCTGGCTCTTCAGGGTCGCCTCCTGCTTCAGAGGGTCAATCTGTAGCAGCGAGTCTCCCGCCTTCACTCGGTCTCCCGATTTCACCAGAATCTTGGTGATGTACCCTTCCACTTGTGGGTTAATCACAGCCGAGTGCCGCGATTTCAGGATTGCCAGGTACTCGGTCGCATCAGCAATGTTCTGCGCGGCAACCACTTGAACCTGAACGGGCATTGCCGGGGGCGCTCCACCCGCTGCGCCTCCGGCGTTGGGTTTTTCTCCGCATCCGCTCAAAAGCATGCCAGCAAGCAGCATCACAGCGAGCGCACTCGCCCCAATCCAGGTTCGTTTTCCGTTTCTAGCGGTCATAGTATGTAGGGTAAGTGTGAACATAGGGGTAAGAACCCTTTATGTTACGACAACCGGCGCAAAGTCTGTATCGGAAAACACACCACAACGTTTAGACGCAATTTCGCGTTTTCTGGTTTTGGAGGGATGCTCTAATACATGTCGGAGGGATCGATCTTTTTGCCGCTCAGTCCCAGTTGCAACACTTCGATATCCTGCGGACGGTCAAACACTTTGCCGGGATACAGCCGTTTGATAATCACGCGCAATCCGCCAAACGCCACTCCCACCGCCGTCGCGATCCCCATGAACAACCCGGTGAACAGAAAAATCTTCACCATGATGGAAACCATCGGCGGATCCGTCGCCGTGTGGCTAGGTTCGTTCCATGTCACTTCCGTTTCGTAATTCACCTCGTCCCGGATCGCTTGCGCGTGCATCTCCGAAGTAGGCTCAAACACAAGCGAAAGCAACGATGCCTTACGCTCCACGGTCACTCCAGCTCGTTTCGCCGCCTCGGGGAGTACCTCCCGCAGGTGGTGCAGATGCTGTTCCGCCAGTTGCGGCGTGGGATATTCCAGCAGCAGCAGTATCCCGCTGCCATATTCCCCCCGGTATTTCGCCAGGATCGCTTCCACGCCATACTGATATCCCACGTGGTCAACCAAATCAGCATAAGCGCCCTGCCCCAGCGAATTCATGGCGGCGCGGAATCCCACAGGCCCCAAAGCGTATCTCTCTGTCCCGAAAACCCGCCAGGTGTTCGGCAAGTAGCTCTTCAAGGGTGGATAAGGCGTCTTATCCGCTTTGGGAATAAGTGCGGATTGTAATATCTTCAAATCTGCCAACGGGATTTCGACGGTGGAAGACATCCCTTGTATCGCAAGATTGCCCACCAGTAGCGATCCCGCCCCGCCAACCACAATGTCTTCTGCAGCGCTCGGCTTCGTGCCCAATTGCCCCGTCCGGTTTGCCGTGTAGACCTCATAAGCACTGCTGGGGTCGCGCAGCACCCAAACGCGAATTGACCAAGTCTGACCGCCGTTCCTGTAGGTGCGATCCTCCCCCCGAATCAGTCCTGCTTCCCCCAGGATGTATCCCCCTTGGGTAGGCTCGAACATCTGGTGGCCAATGTCTTTGAGGCTGTAGATTTTCGCTGGTCCATCGGCCTGCCATGAACCAATCTGGTCCGGCAACAAGCCAAGCTCCGCCCCAGCTCCCATCGAAGCGAGCAAGCCCAGCAATATCAGTGCGTAGAGTATCCTCCGCATGACAACCTATCCTTTAGATGCCAGTGGACTACTTCTGGTTCCTGGATTGTTCCACGGCGGGGACAACCGCTGGCCGGTTTGGCTTTCCAGAGACGTTGACCGCCATGCTGTTCAGGCTTTGCAGGTACGCGGCGACGCCCTGATAGAGTCCCTCCGCCACCCGCTGCCGGTGTTCCGGCTTCTTTAGGAGTTGTTCGTCCGACGCGTTGCTCAAGAACGAAATCTCCGTCAGGATTGACGGCATATCCGCCCCAATCAGCACCACGAACGGCGCCTTGCGCACGCCGCGGTTCTTCACCGGCTTGGCCGTCTTCTGCATCCGCTTCGCCAGCGAGTCCTGCACATCCTCGGCAAGTTCTTTCGATTCGTCAATCTTTTCCGTGCGCGCAATCTGTTTCACCAGGTCTTCCAGCTCGTGAATGCCTTCCTGGGAGACTGCATTTTCTCTCGCCGCCACTTCCATCGCCTCCGGCGAGCCCTTCAAGTTCAGGTAGTACGTCTCCACTCCACGCGCTCCATGATCCGGGCTGGAGTTGGCATGAATGGAAATGAACAGGTCCGCCTTGGACTCGTTGGCAATGTGCGTGCGCTCTTCCAGCGGAATGAACGTGTCGTCGGACCGCGTATAGATGATGTCCGCCCCCGGCAACTTCTGCTCGATGATTTTTCCCAGCCGGAGAGCCACGTCCAGGCACAAATCCTTCTCCATCAAACCCGTCGGCCCAATCGTGCCCGTGTCGTGTCCGCCATGTCCGGCGTCAATGACAATGCGTCCGATTTTCAGGCCAAGCGCGCGAGTCAGCGTCGAATTCCCGTCTCGTGTTGGTTGGGGTGCCGCTGCCGGTTGCACCAGGTCTGGCTTCCCGCCGCCCTTGCCGGACTCCGCTCTCACCAGCTTGCCATTTGAAGGCTCGGGCTTGGGCGCTGGCGAAAGCGGCGGTGCTGATAACATCTCTGTTGCATCAGTAGTCGCCGCAGAAGTCACCGGTGCATTATTTCGAGCCGCCGCGTCATCCGCGGCAGGCTCCGTTTTCGCCGCGCGCACCACCGTGGGAGCAGGATCTTCTGCACTTTCTTTCGGGCGCGATTTCGCGTTTCCAGTCGCCTTCGCGGTTTCCACTGCCTCTGGCTTCGCTCCGTGGCTTGTGCTGTAGAGTTCAATCACCAGCCGCGCCGGCTTTTTCAGCAGGGAAGCGGCGTAATCCTGCACACCATTCACATCCAGAACCACGCGTACCACGCCGTTCTGGTTCTGCGCCACCCGCACCTTGCTTAACAGATTTCCGCTCACTCGCACGTTGCCCCGGGCCACAGCCGGGCTCAAACGCGCGGCGTGCAAATCGAAATAGATGCGGTCCGGGTTGGCGATTCTTCCAGAGACATATTGCACGGAATCTTCCAACTCAATCGTTACTTCCGTGCTGTCCTGCGTCACGCTGGTCTTAATGCGCTGCACTCGCGGAATTTCCACGGATTTGGCGCTCTCGCCACCGCTTGTTGATTTCCGGGCTGTCGGCTCAGTTGCCTCGCTCTTCGTTGCTGTCACGATTGGTGCCGCGGCCGGATTCGCCGTCGTTTTATTCTGTGCCGGCAGATCGCCGGATTCGGCATTTCTCAATAACGCCAATTCCGCCAGAGCTTCCTGCACCTCGCGCTTGTGCGTCGAGCGTGGGAATTTTCTCTGAAAATCCTGATAACTCTTGGTTGCCGCTGCTGAATCGCCCAGTTGGTCCTTCTGCAATTGAGCCACGCGCAGCATGGCATCCTGCACAAATTTGCTGGTTGGGTATTCGCGTATCAAAAAGCCGTAAGAATCCACTGCGGCTTGGTAATAACTGCGCCCGAAGTGGTCGCCCATCTCCGTGTTCAGTTCGCCCACGGCAAACAGCGCATCCGGAACTTCTGGGGCGTGCGGCGTAATCAGGTATACGCGCCGGTAGCTTCCCGCCACCAGGCGGTAATCCGCCAGCGTGCGCTTCTCGGGAGCCTTGGCATTCAGCGCCGCGCGCTGCTCTTCGGCCTTTGCAAATTGCGTGCTCGCCGCTTCTCGTTTGATGCTGCTATTGGCTGTCGAGGGGACGGCGGGGCAGGGAATCGCGCACCAGCCAAGCAGGGCAAAACCCAGCGAAGCGCTGGCGAAAACCTTGTGGAATTTTTTTTGCCCCAGGCTCATCCGTTTCTTGCTTCCCCCAAACCAGCCACTCCACACAACTTCATTCGTTCGAGAAAATAATGCGCCCGTTGGCGTCCACTTCGCGGTGAATGCTGTTCGGCCGCTGAAAGGCACTGTCCAGTCTTCCCGAACCCGGCCGGTAATACGCATCCTGCACCTTCTGCACGTAATTCCGTGTTTCCCGATACGACGGAACCCCGTGGGCTCGATCCACCGCTCCTTCTCCCGCGTTGTACGCCGCCAAAGCCAAATCCAGGTTGCCGTTGTACCGTTCCAGCAGCGTCTTCAGGTACCGAACCCCCGCATCCACATTTTGTTTCGGGTTGAATGCGTCATTCGCCCCGAAACGTTGCGCCGTCGTCGGAATCAACTGCATCAGGCCCACTGCACCTTTCCGCGACATCGCTCCCGGATTCCAATTCGATTCCGTTTCAATCACCGCTCGCACTAGCGCCGGATCCACGCGATGCCGTTCCGCTGCTTCGCGAACCAGCGCTTCTACGCCGTCCCGGTCAATCGTCATCGCCGGACGGCTGCGGCCCAGAAACGAAATCTCTCCCGACAAGTAAATCCTTGCTGGCGGCTTTACGGGCGGCAATTTCACCAGTGTTGGCGGTTCCGCGTTCACAAACAATCGCCGGCCGTCTTCGTTCGTCACCGCGGTAATTTGCGCCATGCTCTGGCCTGCTGTTCCCAGCAGGACAAGCAAAGCTACACAAAACGCAAAGGCGGTGCTGCTCTTCATTGGATACTGTGAACCGCGAATCGGCCTGGGGGAAGGCATAGGTATAACAATTCGTTTTCGTTTGCGGGCCCCTGACTTTTCATGGGAGCCGGCAACGGATTCATACTGCGAAGCATCGTCTGCAAACAAGTGGTGCGAAATGCGTCACTTGCGAGACACGCTTCTGGCGCTACATCGGATTATAGCAGCGGTTCCAGTAACGAGGGTACGTTTTGCAGGGCATTTTTTAGCGCTGATGTGTCTTTTCCGCCAGCCTCGGCCAGGTCAGGCCGGCCCCCTCCGGAGCCCCCCACCTGTTTCGCCAGGGCCTGTATCAGCTTGCCAGCATGGACTTTAGCTGTCAGGTCCTTCGTAACCCCGGCGATCAGGGCCACTTTGCCCTCCTCAGGCATCCCTAGCACCACCACGCCGGAGCCTAGCTTCTGTCGCAGCGAGTCCACCAGTTGTCTTAGACCATCGCGGTCCACATTCCCCACTTCGCCGCACACCACCTTCACGCCTTTGATCGTTTTCGCCTGGGCAAACAGTTCATCCAACTGGTTGAGCGCCCCTTTGCGTTTCTGCGCTTCCAATTCCTTTTCCAGGCTGTGCGCCGTCTGCGCCAGTTTCTCCACCGACGCCAGCAAGGAATCCTCTCCCACGTTGAATCGCCCCGCCAATTCGCGCAGGGTGTTCGCCTGGTGCTGGTAATGTTCCAGCGCGCCAATCCCCGTGACCGCCTCGATGCGGCGCACTCCCGCCGCCACGGACTCTTCACTCACAATCTTCAGCACGCCGATATCGCCAATGCGGTGTACGTGCGTTCCGCCGCACAATTCCTTCGAGTAAAAGCCGCGCGGCGCTCGCGGATCGGGAATCGTCACCACGCGCACGTTGCTTTCCGGATACTTGTCCCCGAAAAATGCCAGCGCTCCCGAATTCAGAGCCTCCTCCAGCCCCATCACGCCCGTTTCGATCTGCGTGTTCACGCGGATTTCCTCGTTCACCTGTTGCTCGATGTCGCGCAGCTCTTCCTGACCCACCGGCGCGAAATGTGAAAAGTCGAAACGCAAACGCTCTGGCGCGTTCAGCGATCCCGCTTGCTTCACGTGCGTGCCCAGGATATTCCGCAGCGCCGCGTGTACCAGGTGCGTCCCGCTGTGGTTGCGCATGATCCGCGCACGCCGCTCCGCGTCCGCCACGACAGTCACGCGGTCTCCAACACGCAGCGTTTCCTTGGCGGTTACCTTGTGCGCCACCAATCCCGATACCGGATAAAACGCACCCGCCACGTCAGCAAGTTGCAACGATTCCGAGCTGTCGTAAAACGCCCCGGTATCCGCCATCTGCCCGCCCGATTCGGCGTAAATCACTGTGCGGTCCAGCACCACTTCGCCCGATTCCCCGGCTTTGAGTTCGTTCACCGAGCCGCTCTTCGTGATGATCGCCTCGATATGGCAATCTTTTCCC
>Ga0181523_10002747_pt1 | contig 16672 bp, 14 predicted proteins | sample PEATcosm2014_Bin_43_FD_119752 | JGI IMG/M metagenome (GOLD analysis project Ga0181523, IMG submission 119752) | Peatland microbial communities from MTU Mesocosm Facility, Houghton, MI, USA - PEATcosm2014_Bin05_30_metaG | ecosystem: Environmental > Terrestrial > Soil > Wetlands > Peat | place...
CTTTTATAATCGATTAGAATTTCTTATCCTGTAAGAGATCAACATTCTGGAGGAATGCCATGGAACTCAGCCAGCTCGAAACCTTCCTCGCCGTGGCCGAGGAGCGCAGCTTCTCCCGCGCCGCCCAGCGCCTGCACCGCACCCAGCCCGCGGTCAGCCAGGTCATCCGCAAACTGGAGAATGCAGTGGGCGAAACACTGTTCGACCGAACGTCGCGTGATGGCTCGCTCACCGCAGCCGGCGCTTTGCTGCGCGATTACGCGCAGCGCCTCCTGGCCCTGCGCCGCGAGGCCTCAAGCGCTCTCGACGAACTGAAAAGCCTGGAGCGCGGCCACCTGCAACTCGGCGCCAATGAGTACACCTGCATGGTTCTCCTGCCGGCCGTCGACGCCTTTCGCCGCGAGTTTCCGCACATTGGCGTGACGGTGCAGCGCATGCTCGCTTCGCGCATTCCCGAGGAACTCAATCTGCGCACCTTCGAGCTCGGTGTTATCTCCTACAAGCCCGACCCTGCACAGGTTCGCAGCATCGCCGTCTATGGTGACAGCCTGGCCTTCATCGTCAGCCCTCATCACCCGCTGGCTCGCGCCGGGCGCGTCTCCATCCGCGACCTGGGCAATGAAAACTTCATCGCGCATAACGTGGCCTCGCCGCTGCGCCGCAAGGTCATTGAGGCCTTCCAGCGCTACCGCACGCCCCTCAACATGGGCATCGAGCTGCCCACCATCGAGGCCATTAGGCGTTTTGTGGCTATGGGGAACGGCGTGGCGCTTGTGCCCCACCTGACCGTGGCGCGCGAACTCGAAACCGGCGACTTGGTCCGCGTAAAGGTCGACGAGCTCGACGTGCGCCGCGTGCTGCGCCTCGTTCACCGCCGCCAGGCCACGCTCTCCTACGCCGCCAAGGCCTTTCTGCAAACGCTGAGAACCATGGCCGAAGAGCAGGGACCGCCATTTTATTACCACGTCGAGCGGGCCGGATGACGCCCTCTTTCGCCGGCATGCGTCTAAAGCCGGGTAAGCTTTCATGTGCGCCGCACCGTTCGACCCGCCCCGGCCATTTACAATGCTGAGAGCGGGGCACGGGGACTACCGGTGCACCGGATTAGTGTGCGGAAACTGGCATCGGTTTTGCCGCCCGTATCTTTGTGCAGTCGCGAGGAACAGGATCGAATGAAGAAGATTGCTTTTTTTGTCTGTCTGTTGGCCGTTTGCGTGGCCGCAGCCCGCGCCCAGGAAAGCCGCCAGGACATCAGCCTGAGCGGATCGGCGCTGATCGAGCCGTATAAGGCTTCATCCACCGACATTCAAGTCCATTCCACCACCGCCTACGGCGGATTGGCCAGCTATCGTTTCATGCTGACGCCCACAAGCGCGCTTGAAGCCAACTACGGCCTCACCTATCAGAACAAGATCACCTTTTACGGTCCGCAGTTTCCCAATGGCATCGGCATTCTGACTCGCACACAGGAGATCTCGGGCGCTTACGTCCGCTCCTTCGTCTTCAAGAACTTCAACCCCTTTGTCGAAGCCGGCCCGTCGGCGATCATCTTCCTGCCCATCCTGAACTCCGGAACCAAAACGCTCGACGCAAAACAGCAGACCGCAGTCGGCGCGATGTACGGCGCAGGGTTTGCCTACGAAGTCAGCCCCAGCTTCGACGTCCGCGTTGAATATCGCGGTCTGGTCACGAAGGTGCCGACCTTTGGCGTGGGAACCAGCGGCTACAACTTCACCACCAACGAATGGTGGAACATGTCTGAGCCCTTGATTGGCGTCGCCTATCACTTCTAAACAAGCGCATCGGAATTCGTTCGACACAAGAGGGGACCGGTCATCGCCGGTCCCCTTTCTGCATTTGCACGGATGCTCTATCTAGGCAGCGCCGGTATTTCCTGCGCCGAGCGCCTCGCGGTAGCGCCCCAGCTCTTTCACCATCCCGCAGTGCGCACTGAGTCCCTCAAGGGCGCGCGTTCCTTCCACGCTTGAGTCAATCTTGCAATCCACGTAAAAGATGTACTCCCACGGCTTGCCCTTCACCGGCCGCGATTCAATCGCGGTCAGATTGGTGCCCATCTCGCTCAGCGCGCTCAGCGCCGCGACCAGCGAGCCCGGCTTGTGCTCCAGCGTAAAGGCCACGCTCATCTTGTTCGCCGCGGGATCGGTTTCGGCTTCTGCGCTGCGCCGCACCAGAAAGAATCGAGTGTAGTTCTCCGCATCGTCCTCGATGCCGCGGGCAAGAATCTCCGCGCCATAATAAGCGGCCGCCCGCTCGCTCGCGATGGCCGCCGCTTTTGTATCGCGCGTACTCACCAGCTGCTTCACGCTTCCTGCGGTGTCGTAAAAGGCAACGGCTTTCATCGCGGGATGTTCGGCCAGAAAACGCCGGCATTGTCCGAGCGCCACAGCATGCGAATACACGCGGTCGATCTCGCCAATCTTCGCTCCGGCGACGGCGATCAGATTGTGGCGGATGCGAATGAGCGTCTCACGCACCACCTTCACGTCGTGATGAAGCAGCAGGTCAAAATGTTCCAGCACTGAGCCGGCCAGGCTGTTCTCAATGGGAATCGCGGCGGCATCGGCCAACCCTGAGTCGAGCGCGGCAAACACCTCAGCCGAAAGTGCGCAGGGAAGAATCTCCGCATCCGGCATGAGCTTCAGCGCCGCTTCATGGCTGAACGAGCCCGGCTCTCCCTGAATCGCGATTTTCATGCTGTTTCTTTCTTCACCAACATCCAAAGTCTTCCTGCACTCACTGAACTAAATCTTATTCTGGATGTCATCCTGAGCGAATCCGCTCGCCGGGGCGGGCGGATGAGTCGAAGGATCTGCGGTTGCTTTTCCTCTCGCACCATACCACACGCGATCGGCTGCAATTCCGGCGCGTCTTATTGTGAAGTATCGGCGGTAGCTTCCTTCTCGGCCTGCCCAACCATCGCCGGAATCAGGTCGCTGTCGCCCGCCGGGACCCGCGCGGATAATTGCACCAAGTCGGTATCCGCTCCGGCGATGATCGCAACTCCATCGATCGGGCTCGCGTTCGCTTGCAGGTGCGAATCCGTGCCCAGCCCCTGCGCGTTGGCCGGAGTCTCAAATTCCACAATGTTCTTGCCGCGATACGTCATCTTGTCGCTGGGGTAAGGGCCGAAGGGAAAGTCGCTTGCGGGTTCGATTCCCTCGGCAATCACATTTTGCGCGAAGGCTTTGTACGCCGGGAACACGCGCGCGATGATCTTGGCGACTTCAAACCTTCCGGACGTGCCGCCATCCATTTCCGAAACCTCGATAACCTGCCCAGTAAATCCCTTCCAGTCCATCGAGGACAAGTCACTCGTATTGATCGGGTCAGGGCTCACAAACAGGTTGCTCCCATCGGAGCCATAGCTGGAAAAGCAATTCCATCCTCGCGGCGCAAGGGCCCCCGGACCGTACTCCGATTTGTAGTAGGCGAGCCGTTGCGCCATCGCAGCCGGAATCGAAACCGCCAGACTTTGTCCGGTTGGTGCCGCCTGCGGCCCCGCTTGACCGTCGGCTGCGCAGCCAACGAACGGGACCGTGACGGCGGCGGCTGGAACCGGCTTTGCGGTGGCCCCGGCTTGCGCGAATGCTGCTCGACCTGCTTCCGTCGCCACAAAGAAAACCAGACTCGCAAGGAGAAGATCCGGTGCTTTCATGGGTGCAATCATAGCAATCGGCGGGCACAAAATCGCAACTTCCCTTACTCCCGCCTCATCCCCGCCGTATCCACAAATCCGCCGTCACAAATCCCAAAAACACCATGGCAATCACTCCGTTCATGGTGAAGAACGCGGCATTCAGCCGGCGCAGGTCGCGTGGCGAGACGATGGAGTGTTCGTAAGCCAGCAGCAAACCGACCGCGCAAATCCCCATCCAGCCTGCCAGTCCAAAACCAAAAACAAACCCGAACCAAACCAGCAGTCCGAGCATCGCGAGGTGCATCAGCCGCGCCGTCCAAAACGCCACGACCACGCCGCTCGACTGCGGCAGGCTGTGCAGCCCGGCAACGCGATCATGTTCGTAGTCCTGACAGGAATACAGCACGTCAAATCCGCCTGCCCACAATGTCACTGCGGCGGTCAAAACCAGAATGCGCGGGTCCAGGCTGCCGCGAACGGCAATCCACGCCGCAGCGGGCGCGAGGCCTAACGCCAATCCCAGCCCCAGGTGCGACCACCGCGTCACCCGCTTCAAGTAGCTGTAGCCGAGCAGCACCAGCAACGCCACCGGAGCCAGCTCCAGCGCCAGCCGATTCAGCTCCGCTGCGGCACCCAGAAATACCGCGATGGACACGCACGTGAATCCCAGCACAAACTGCTTTGAAAGCAGGCCCGCAGGAATCGCCCGATTCCGGGTGCGGGGATTCCCGGCATCAAGATCGGCGTCGGCCCAGCGGTTGAAAGCCATGGCCGCCGACCGCGCCGCCACCATGGCCACCACGATCCAGGCCAACGTCCGCCAACCAGGCCAGCCGCCCGCAGCCAGCAGCATAGCCGTCACGGCAAACGGCAGCGCGAAGATCGAGTGCTCCCACTTGATCATCTCCAGCGTGGTGCCGATCTTGCTTAGAATGCCCGCCATCGAATCGATTCCCTCTACCGCCGGTTCCCTGCTCCCAGTCTAGCGAAAGGCTCCCTTCTCACGACTCTTCAACCCGCTTCAGCCTTTAGCCCGCGCCGCCCCGGCCCTGCCGGCCTGTCCGCATTTCCCAGGCTTTGTTAACCTAGAGGACGTGATACCGATCACAACTCCTGGGCCCCAGTTGATGAAATGATGGCTTCGATATTCCCCGTTCGGAGCGCAAAAATGAAGAAATCTACTCCCCTGGGAAGACCGCAAGTGCAGCTCGACCCCAATGCGTTTGTCGCCAATCCGGACCTGCTTAGTGCACTCGCGGGGCGCTCCACTGCCGTTCCTTGCGGTTCCGACGGCGTGCTTTTCCGGCAGGACGAGCCTTCTGTGGGCGTTTTTATTCTCCACGACGGAACGGTCACGCTCAGCATGATGTCAAACGATGGCCACTCGCTCTTCGCTGTGCAGGCCAAGCCCGGTTCCATTCTGGGCCTCCCCGGCGCCATCAGCAATCAGCCTTACACTCTCAGCGCGATCGCTCGAGCCGGCGCCCAGGTCAGCTTCGTCAGCAATGGCGACCTAACCGCTCTAATGCATTCCAACCCGGCCCTGTCTCTCAAAATGCTCGAAGTCCTCGCCGCCGAGGTTCGCAGCGCCCGCAAAGCAATCTATTAGTCTGGAACCGTGTTCGGCCTCGCCGTCGCGCCCTACATCAAAGGAATGCCCGGCTCACACGCAACCCATGCGGCGCGGCAGCGCGTCCAAATGGTGTGCCCTCACCTGCTAAACTCGGTCGTTGTGCCACTCGCCGGCATCGCTATCGCCGCTTACCTGCTCGGGTCCATCCCAACGGGATACCTGCTCTTTCGCATCTTCCGCCGCCAGGACATCCGTTCCAAGGGCAGCGGCAACATCGGCGCCACCAACGTGCTTCGCGCCGGCGGCAAGGGTCTCGGTGCAGCCACTTTTGCCCTCGACGTCCTCAAAGGTTGCGCGGCCGTCTGGCTCGGAGGCTACCTCGCTTCGCACTGGATGCCCTCCGTTCCCTTGCGCACCGCCGAGGCGTTCGCGGCACTATGCGCCGTTCTCGGCCATATGTTCCCCGTCTGGCTCAAGTTTCGCGGCGGCAAAGGCGTGGCCACCGGTTTTGGAGTCTTCCTCGTCGTTTCGCCAATCGCCGCATTGGCCGCCATTGGCGTTTTCGCCGTCATGCTGGCAATCAGCCGCTACGTTTCCGTCTCCTCCATCCTCGCCGCTTTCAGCTTTCCGATTTTTGCCTGGTTGCTCGTCACCGGCGCTCGGCCACCCTTTTTCTTCGTGGCTGGCGCTCTCGTATCCCTGCTCATTATCGTCAAGCACTACCCGAACATCCGGCGCCTGATCGCAGGCACTGAATCCCGAATCGGAGCTCACAAGCCAGCATGAGCCGCATCGCCATCTTAGGTTCCGGCGCTTGGGGAACCGCTATCGCCCTCTCTCTAAACCGCCGCGGAGGCCACCACGTTTCGCTGTGGGCGCACGCGCCCGAGCTTGCCCGCCAGATTCTCGACGCCGGAGAAAACACTCAGTTTCTTCCCGGCTTTCCCATCCCGCCCACCGTCACCGTAACCGGCGAGCGCGACGCAATCTCCGCCGCCCACATTCTCATCTCCGCCATTCCTTCGGAGTTTCTCCGCCCCACTCTTCTTCGCATCCGCGCTCATATGCGCAGTGGGCAGTTCGTCGTCAGCGCTACCAAAGGCCTTGAGGACCGCACTCTCTATCGCATGACCAAGGTTCTTTCTGAAACCCTTGAGCCTGTCGGGCTTCTGCTCCCCATCGGTGCGCTATCTGGCCCGAGCTTCGCGCAGGAAGTCGCTCAAGGCCAGCCCACCGCCCTCACAGTTGCCTTCAGCGATCCCGAAGTCGCAGCCCTCATCCAGCAGGAATTCTCGTCGGAAACCCTCCGCCTCTACACGTCGACCGACGTCATTGGCGTGGAGCTGGGCGGCGCGCTCAAGAATGTCATCGCCATCGCGGCCGGCATCGCTGTGGGTGTCGGCCTCGGTTACAACTCCACTGCCGCGCTCATCACACGCGGAATTGCCGAGATGACGCGCCTGGCAGTCGCATGCGGCGGGCGGCGCGAAACCCTCGCCGGACTCTCCGGAATCGGCGATCTGGTCCTCACCTGCACCGGCTCGCTCAGCCGGAATCGCACGGTCGGCGAGCAACTCGGCCAGGGCCGCAAGCTGCCTGAAATTCTCGCTTCGCTCGGTGGCAAAGTGGCTGAAGGCGTCCACACGACGCATGCCGCCCTCGGCCTTGCCAGCAAGCACGGCGTCGACATGCCCATTACCGGCCAAATGGAGCTCATCCTCAACGAAGGCAAGGACCCCCGCGAAGCCATCCGCGCCCTCATGCTCCGGCCCGGCAAAGAAGAACGATAGCCGCGCCCGCGGTCACGTAGTCATTCGTTGCGCAAACAGGCTGCCTCATCCGAAAGCCTGTTACCTCATCCGTGTTCTGTGTTCTGTGTTCAGTGTTCTGTTTTGAGCAGCCGACCTGCCTCGACACCATCTAAATATGTAGGGGAATGGGTTCTCAGGAGGTTCCGATGCCAGAGAAATCTCTCACCGAAAAGGCTATGCAAGATGCACCCCCGGACCAGCATCTGTGGCCGTCCATCGACAGGTTAGTGCGTCAAAATCCGGAGGAAATCCCGCAAGCCAGCAAGCCTGCGTCGCCCGGTGGCATTCAAATGGGGCGCTCGCAAAATGAGTCAGGCGTGGTCTGGATTACCGCCATCTTCATGGCCATCTTCCATTTGGGCGCCATAGCCGCGCTGTTCTTTTTCAGCTGGACCAACCTGATTGTTGCGGCAGTGCTATATGTCCTCGCGGTCAACTGCGGCATCGGCATGGGTTATCATCGTCTGCTCGTCCACCGCGGCTACCAGGTGCCGAAAGCCATCGAATACTTTCTGTCAGTCTGCGGTACTTTGGCTCTTGAAGGAGGTCCGATCGCATGGGTCGCGACGCATCGCATCCATCATCAGCACAGCGATCACCTTGGCGACCCGCATACTCCACGGGAAGGTACCTGGTGGGCGCATATGGGCTGGATCATCACAGGCCGTGCGCTCAATTCTCTGACTGAGGCCCTCGCCCGTTACGCTCCCGATCTCGCCAGGGACCGCGTGCAACTTTGGTTGAGCAAATACCATTGGGTTCCGTTGACCATTCTGGGGGTTGGGCTGCTGTTGGTGGGAACTCTTATCGGCGGCATCAGGGCCGGAGTAGGCCTGTTCTTATGGGGCATATTCTTGCGCGTTACCCTCGGTCTCCACGCCACATGGCTCGTCAACTCCGCAACCCATCTCCACGGTGGGCGGCGCTTTCTAACGCGGGACGATTCTCGTAACAGCTGGTGGGTGGCGCTCCTTACCGGGGGCGAGGGCTGGCATAACAATCACCATGCGAATCCAGTTTCCGCCCGGCACGGTCTTGCGTGGTATGAATTCGACCCCAATTATTACGGCATTTGGTTGCTCAAGAAACTTGGACTTGCCACGCACGTCCAAATCGCGAAATTCACGGTCCGGGAGCCGGGCCAGACGGCGCGTACGACCCACATGACGACGTCTTGATCGACTTTTGAAGCCTGCCGAAAAACTCCATGCTTTAGTCAAGAAACCCTGAATGATCTCGCCCGCGTTCGAGCCCGCCGCTTCCGCGGCCTCTGGGCTCTTCCGCCGAGATCCAGCGCGACTCTCATGCACGCCTCGCGCAACGCATCGGCCGCTGCGCGATTCTCCATCGCGCGTGCGATGACCATGCCCCCGATGCATAACGCTGCCGTGGCCTGCGCCCGAACATGGGCTTCTCGCCCGCGGCCGTTCATGCTCCGCTCGAGAATGCTCACCATCGCCGCGAACACGCTTTCAAACGCGCGCTTCAGGCGCGCATCGCCGCGCGTCACGTCGGCAGGTAGCGCAACCATGGGGCACGAGTTCTCCACATCGTCAAAATGCTGGTGCGAGAGATATGCGCGAATCACTTGCGCCCCGAAGTCCGTCGAGCTCGGGTTGATCTCTACCCCCTCCCAGCAGTTCTTCCAATCCGGATCCGTGAAAAAGCAATTCAGCGCCTCCACATAAAGATCGCTCTTGCTCTTGAAGTAGTTGTAGAATCCGCCATGCGTCAGGCCAGCACCCGACATGATTTCGTCAAGGGACACCTGTTCAAAGCCATGGCGGTTAAAAAGCCTGCGCGCGCTATCAACGATCTTTTTCCTCACCTCGACGCGGTGCCCGTCCGGATATGGCATCCTGTCGTCCTCCAATCGGCACAGTATCTGCCATCCCAAGCGCCTCTGTCGAACAAAATATGTTCTTGATCATAACTTCCCGCCGTGTTCCCATGATCCCCAGTTGCAGCAAGCATCAGTGAGGTCAGCATGAATAGCAGCACCACCCAAATTACGCGTCGTCGTGCGCTCCTTGGAGCCACGGCCGGAATCGCGCTATCTGCTTCACGGTTTCCCGCGCTCGCGCAGCAGCCCGGTACGGAGCAGAATCCTGCTACATCCCCCAACCAATCGCGCACCTCTCTCCATCAGGAGATCGATCTGAATGCCCCGCCGGAACGGATCTTCCATGTGCTTCTCGATTCGAAAGAGTTCACCGCGTTCACCGGAATGGCCGCAACGATAGATCCCAGCGCTGGCGGCGCATTCAAAACATTCGGCGGATTGATAGAAGGCCGCAACATCGAAATCGTTCCCAACCGGCGTATCGTGCAGGCCTGGCGCCCCACGTCGTGGGATCCGGGTGTCTACTCAGTCGTTCGTTTTGAATTGAACGCTTCGAGCGGCGGAACCACGCTCGTGCTCGACCACGCCGGTTTCCCCGAGGGCGACTTGGACCACCTCGATCCCGGATGGTACATGCGCTATTGGGATCCGCTCAAAAAGTATCTGGCGGCTCACCCATAGCAGCCCGTCAAAGGACGAGCGCAAGTACGTCCCCGCCTCCTTAGTTCCCCGTTTCTTTCATCCGCCGGCGATCGCTCCCAGAATCAGCAGCGGCTCCCGCCCGGATGCAATCGCCTCGGGCAACGGCTTATCAGGCGATTCGAGCGACCAATCTTCTTGGCAGGCAAAGAAGCGCAGAAACGCGCGGCGCTGGCCGGTTTCATATTCGCGAATCGTTCCGCGCAGCATGGGATAGCGCGCTTCGAGAGCATCGAGCACGGCACGAATCGAAACCGGCTCGGAAACGTGGAGCAGCACATCGCCCTCGACATGCGCCAGGTTGCGCAGATGATAGGGCAGCGCAACTCGCACTGCCGCCGCGCCTGTCTTCGCCGCCTCGCTCAAAGCGCAGACTCCCTCATCGCCGCCACCTAATCTCCGTTCCCTGTCCGCTTTTTTGCTGTTTGGAGTTTGCCGTCTGCTGATTGCTGTTCACTGCCCACTGCCCACTGTTCACTGTCCACTAGTTCAGCGTCTGCACTTCCACCGACAACACGGCCGGCAGATCGCGCACAATCGGCGCCCAATTATCACCTGAGTCAGACGACGCATATACCTGGCCGCCCGTGGTGCCGAAGTAGATGCCGCAATCGTCGAGTGTGTCCACGGCCATCGCATCGCGGAGCACGTTCACATAGCAGTCCTTCTCCGGCAGGCCTTTGGCAAGCGGCTCCCACTCATTGCCGCCGGTACGGCTGCGGTAAACGCGCAGCTTGCCGTCGAGAGGATAATGTTCCGAGTCGCTCTTAATTGGCACCACGTACAGCGTCTCCGGCTCATGCGCATGCACGTCGATCGCGAACCCGAAGTCCGTGGGAAGGTTGCCGCTTACTTCGCGCCAATTCTCGCCGGCGTCGTCCGTGCGCATCACGTCCCAGTGCTTCTGCATGAACAGCACGCTGGGACGCGAGCGATGCATGGCCACGTGATGCACGCAGTGGCCAACCTCAGCATTCGGATCGGGAATAAACTGCGAGCGCAGCCCCTTGTTGATCGGCTTCCACGTCGCGCCGCCATCGTTAGTGCGGAACGCGCCCGCGGCCGAAATGGCAACATAGATGCGCTTGGGATCGGTGGGATCGAGAATGATGGTGTGCAACCCCATTCCGCCCGCGCCCGGCTGCCATTTGGGACCGGTGCCGTGCCCGCGCAAACCCGACAGCTCCTGCCAGTTCTCGCCGCCATCGGTCGAGCGAAACAGCGCCGCATCCTCCACACCCGCATACACGGTATCCGCCTCGGTCAGCGAGGGCTCGATGTGCCACACGCGCTTGAACTCCCAGGGATGCTGCGTGCCGTCGTACCACTGGTGCGTCGTCAGCGGCTTGCCCGTCTCCGGCGACGAATCATACGCAAACCTGTTGGGCAGCGCCGGCGGCGGCCCGGGTGCAGGTATCGCCTCGTTGGGCAGCCCAGGTTGGTGCCATGTCTTGCCGCCGTCGTCCGACCGCTGAATGAGCTGTCCGAACCACCCGCTTGTCTGCGAGACGTAGATCCGGTCGGGGTCCACCGGCGACCCCTTCATGTGGTAGATCTCCCAGCCCGCGAAAAACGGCCCGCTCACCGTCCAGTTCTTCCGCTTGCCGTCGGAGTTCAGAACGAAAGCGCCCTTGTGCGTTCCGACAAGAACTCTCACACCGCTCATCTTGACCTCCTGCTCACCTCAGCCTTTCAAGCTCGCTTTCGGCGCCGAATCGGGGCTTGGGAATGCTCTCGGTGACACGCCGTTTCGTCATTTTTCCCAATTTCCCTTGCGAAGCGCAAGCGAATTCCTTTTTCGGCGTCTAAACCTCGATATAACACTGATTTGTTATTGAACGCCCCTCCAATCCAGCCGACAATTGGCACGGCCCTCAACCGACACTTGCGCATGGGTGTGCCTCACCTGGAGCGCATGCGGATTGGCCGCTTTTCCGGGCTTCCCCGTAGAGGAGGCTTCAAAACACGATGATTCCGCGCAATCGGCTGCAACTCGCACTCTACCTTCCACTTGCAGCCGCGGTGTTTTCCGGGAGCTTTGCGGCTGCTCAGGCGTCCGATCGCCTTCCGCGCGACTTTAATTCTGGGCAGGTGCAGACACTGGCCAATCACCATCCACAGTGGGCGGTTGCTGCCAATGATGCCGGTGCCGTCCCCGCAGACCTGCCCATCAGCAACGTTACGCTGGCCCTTGCCCGCTCTTCTCAACAGGAACAGGCGCTCGAGCAGTTGCTTCGGGATCAGCAGGACCCCTCGTCGCCTGACTATCACCACTGGCTCACGCCGGACGAAATTGGCGAGCGCTTCGGCCTTTCCGGCAACGACATTGCGGTTATCACCGCATGGCTCCAGTCTCAAGGGCTGCAGGTCAGTTGGGTGTCGCCGAGCCGCCTCTTCGTTGGATTCACTGGAACGGCGGCGAACGTAGGCCGGGCATTCGGAACCGAACTCCACTACTACAAGGTGAACGGCAAGCAACTTGTCTCCGTATCGTCCGATCCCACGATTCCCGCGGCGCTGGCGCCTGCCATCCGATCCGTTCGCGGGCTTTTCACAATCGAGGACCACCCAAATCATTTCTCCACGCCGATGGTATCGAACGGACCCAATTTAACGATTCCCGACGGCGGTACAACCTACAACTTTATTGCGCCGGCCGATTTTGCGACCATCTACGATCTGCCGGCTGGCGTCACCGGCGCAGGCACGACAATCGGAATCGTGGCCGAGGCGCGCACGAATGCGGCTGACTTTAACAACTTCAAGAGTCTCACCGGTTCCACATTTCCGAACCCCACCGAGATCATCCCCGCAGCATTCGGCGGCGTCGATCCGGGACCCGCATATACATCGCCCGAAAGCTGCGGCAGCAACTGCGATTTGATGGACTACCAGGGAGAAGCGACACTTGACGTGTTGCGCGCGGGCAGCGTCGCCCCCGGCGCCTCGCTGCTTCTGGTAGTTGCCTCTGCCGACAGCGGCGGCATCGACGACGACGCTCAGTACATCATCCAATCCAATCCCGTCCCCGCTCATGTGATGTCGATCAGCTTCGGCCTCTGCGAGCTTGCGGGGGGATCTTCAGGTGTGGACTATTGGGACTCTCTGTTCCAGCAGGCGGCCGCCGAGGGAATCTCGGTATTCGTCTCCTCCGGGGACTCCGGCTCTTCGGGCTGCGATGCCGCATTCGTCACACCTCCAGCCGGCCCTTATCCAAACAGTCCAAATTACATTTGCTCTTCCAGCTACGCTACCTGCGTCGGTGGAACCGAGTTTAATGACTCGACCAACTCATCCACCTATTGGAGTTCGAACAACGGCACCAACCTTGCGTCGGCTCTTAGCTATATTCCCGAAGGCTCGTGGAACGAGCCGCTCACTTCGAGTTCGACTCCAGAGGTTGCCTCATCGGGCGGTGGCGTGAGCAGTTACATCTCCACACCAAGCTGGCAAACCGGAACGGGAGTGCCCGCGACGCGCTCAGGGCGCTATACGCCCGATGTCGCATTTTCCGCCTCGGGCCACGACGGCTACTTAGGGTGCTTCGCAGCCGGCGACGGCAGTTGCGTGAGCGGTGCCGGCGGAACTCCGTTCACTGTCTTTTCGGGCACATCGGCCGCTGCGCCGGGAATGGCGGGGGTGGCCGCGCTCATCGACCAGCAATCAGGCTCCGCGCAGGGTAACCTGAATCCTTCGCTTTACTCCATGGCGTCCGGCACTCCGGCGGCGTTTCATCAGGTCTCGGTTGTTTCAAGCGGTGTGTCGAACTGCTCCACTGCTACGCCGAGCATGTGCAATAACAGCATTCCCGGGCCCACCGGGCTCACAGGCGGCCAGGCGGGCTATCAATTAGGGGCGACCGGTGGCTACAGCCTGGTCACCGGACTCGGCTCGCTCGACGTCAGTCAATTCATTAATGGGTACACCAATACCGGTTCTTCCAAGCCCGCGCCCACAGTCACGCTTCTAGCCCAACCCACGGTCACCACGGCTCAATCGGCGTCGATCTTGATCACCGTGACCGGCAGCAGCGGTACTCCCCCGACTGGAACGGTCACGCTCTCCAGCGGCACATATGCGTCGGTCGCCACAACGCTCGACATCCCTGGCCCTGAGAGCAACGGCGTCTACATTGTGATTCCCAGCAACGCACTCGCGCTTGGAACCGACACGCTGACGGCATCGTACACATCCGCTTCTCTGGATTACAGCGACGCAACCGGATCAACGACGATCATCGTCACCGCGCCAAAACCCGTCCCTACGATCACGTGGGTCACACCCGCCGCGATCGCGTACGGTACGGCGCTGAGCGCCACGCAGCTCAACGCCACGGCCAGCGTGGCCGGTACATTTATCTATTCGCCCGCAGCGGGCGCAGTTCTCACGGCTGGCCAGCACACACTTTCGCTTGTCTTCACGCCGACCGATTCGGCCGATTACAGCAACGCCGTCGCGTCTGTCATGCTGACGGTCAATCGCGCAACACCTGCCGTGACCTGGCCCACGCCGGCCACAGTCCCCACGGGAACCGTGCTGGGCGCAACACAATTGAATGCTACGGCGAATATTTCTGGTTCATTCACCTACACCCCTGCCTCCGGAACTTACTTCTCGTCGCCTGGGAGCTTCGGGCTCTCTGTTTCGTTTGCTCCCGTTGACTCCACCGACTACGCCCCAGCCAGCGCCGCGGTCACACTCACAGTGGTACCGGCATCGGAGACGTCGAGCGTTACAACCTCCGCCGCTACCGCGGTCGCGGCAAACTCCGCTACCTTAAATGGACAGGTGACGCCGAATAGCTCCGAGACCCACGCATGGTTCCTATACGGAACCAGCAGCACGCTGAATGGAGCAAGCCAGACGGCTTCGCAGGATGTTGGTTCCGGATCCGCGGCTGTGAATATCAGTGCCGCCGTGTCGGGCCTCAGCGCGAACACCACATATTACTTTCAGGCGTTCGCACAGAACAGCGTCGCCACAACTTCGGGCAGCATCCAGAGTTTCGTTATCGGTGGGGCGGCCGGATTCACAATCAGCGGCACCGCCATAACGCTTGCCAAGGGCTCGAGCAGCGGCGACACATCGACCATCACCGTGACTCCGTCTGGCGGATTTTCAGGCACAGTCGCGCTGAGTGCAGCTATAACAAACCGCCCTACAGGCGCGCAGGACCCTCCCATATTTAGCTGGACTCCTTCCAACGCGCAGGTCGCAATCTCCGGATCGGGCGCAGCCAGCGCAACTCTGACGATTATCACAACGCCCTCGACTGTCGGCGCGAATCAAGGGCCGGAAAATCCCGCGTCACGCTGGTACGGCACAAGCGGCGCGGTGCTCGCCTGCGTCGCCCTCTTCTGGATTCCTTCGCGCCGGCGCGGATTGCGCAACATGCTGACCATCGTCGCCCTGTTCGTTGCGCTTGGAGGCGGGCTGCTGGCATGCAGCAGCGGCAGCAACACAATTGGCGGAGGCAGCGGCAACTCCGGAACCACAAGCGGCACTTACACCATCACCGTGACTGCAGCATCGGGATCGACAAGCGTGTCGACACCTATCAGCGTGACCGTCCAGTAGGACCTTCCATTGAAGGCAGACACTGCGCCGGCATCGGTGTAACTGCCACTTCTCAGGCCATGTCGCTATGGGACGGTTACAGAAATCATGTGCACCGGCCCAAGGAGTCCCGACGCCAACAACGGCGAATCGACTTTGTAAGGCATGAAATCGGCAAACGAGTACTTCTTCAGCGCCCACGGCTGCTGATCGCCAATCATGCGATTCACCCAGAGATTGGTCACCTTAATTTCAATCCGGTTCTTGCCCGCTCTTATCGCGCCTGTAACATCGACCATATACGGCGTCTTCCAAAGAATGCCGAGGTCCCTATCGTTCACTTTCACGTCGGCGAGCTCGCGAACGTCGCCGAGATCCAGCGAGAGATGCGCGCCCTGCGCCAAATCATCCGCCGGAACTTCGATCGTCTTCGTGTAAGTGGCCGTGCCTGAGTAGTACTTGAGTGCTTCGTCGGAAAGCGGAAGCGGCGAGTCGGACCAGGAGAAAAGGCGTTGGAAGCCGATCGACTCCGGAATGCCTTTGCCCGGTTGGAAGCTGACGCTCCAATCGCGGTTAAGCGCCGGGTCCAGGCCATCAATCACAGTCTCCTTCGGAGTAGGTAGTTCCAAAGTGTTTTTCGCTGTCGGCGAACGAAAAACGACGAAAGTTGTCCCGTATGGATCAAGATGCAGCGGAACGGTCGTGCGGCCGTCAGCGATGCGGTACGAGACAGGCTGCGCTTCGCCCGTCGCGGGATCCCATAACTCCGGCGCTTTCCCCTCCACACGGAAGGTTGCCTTCACGTCTTCGGCGCGGTCTTCGCGATTATCGACAAAATAAATGTCGCCATCGTCGAGTTTGCGGTGCACAAACATCAGGTTCAGTGGCTCCGGCCCTGGATCGCATTTGACTTCGCCCGTCGTTTGGCCGTGGCTCTTTCCCCACGGCGCGAACAAGCAAGATGCGTCTTTGAACTGAAGATCTTTCGCAACATCGAGCCTGTCGAGCACCTCATTCGCGCTCATCCCCGAATACACGCGGCCCTTGCCTACATTGCGCATCGACTTACCAGCCGCAGGCCGTTTCCCCCAAAGCTGATCCGCTGCGCGTCGAACTTCCTTCTCGTCATCTGCGAGGCTCGGGGAATCCGCGGGCCGGCTGCCCACCAAAACCGCGCCTTGCGCCACTAAGTCGTGAATCCGGCGCAACACCGGCAAGGTTATGCGCTGGCTCCGCCCACCGAGATAGAGGATCCGATAACTCGTCCCTCCCGGCGTCATCAGCCGACCATCTTTGAACGACAGCTCGTGCAGAATGACGTCGCTGTTCACAAAGTCGAAACCATAACCATCCGGCGCGTCCTCAATTCCCTTCCACCCGAAGACCGCGGTCAGCGGGCCTTCCTCGCCATAAAAGTAAGCAACGTCAGCGGAGTAATGCCCCTGCTGGAGCATATAGGAACAGCGCGCAAGATAATCGATCCAAGGTTTGGCCTCTTCGGCCCAGGTCTCGTTGCGATTGAACCAAAGTCC
>Ga0181523_10002748_pt1 | contig 16670 bp, 15 predicted proteins | sample PEATcosm2014_Bin_43_FD_119752 | JGI IMG/M metagenome (GOLD analysis project Ga0181523, IMG submission 119752) | Peatland microbial communities from MTU Mesocosm Facility, Houghton, MI, USA - PEATcosm2014_Bin05_30_metaG | ecosystem: Environmental > Terrestrial > Soil > Wetlands > Peat | place...
GGCGTACCGCGGACATAGCTGTTGACTCGCTCTTCAACTTCTCGGTCGGCGCGGGTCACGCGCTCGTGCTGCCGCGCGTGTTCGGCCCAGGAATCCACCAGAAATGTTTCGACGTAGCGGTCCGGGTTTTCCAGGTCTTTGAAGATTCCCCATCGGTAGGCGCCGTCACGTCGCCGGATACGTCCATACTTGTGCATTGCCTTGATAAACGCGACTTTGTGTTCCGAGTCGACATCATATTCAACCGTCACCAGAATCGGACCCGCATCTTCCGCAGCCGGGTCCTGTGTCATTATGATGGGCAACCTCCAATGAACCCAAGGTGTGAGATCGATGCTCGCGTCTGGCAGTTTCAGAAATAGCCCCAATGCCGTGGTCGCGATGGTTCCGGCGCCAGCGCATACCAGCGCCACATGAATGTTCGTTCTCGTTGCCAAGACGCCCCACGCGGCGCTGCCAGCCGCCATTGCTCCTTGAAATACCAGCATTGACACGGCCAGGACGCGAGCGCGCACCCAATCGGGTGCGTGGGTCAGAATCAGTACATTGAAGAGCGAGATGAACAAGATCCATGCCGCACCTCCGATCAGCATGCTCATGCCGAGCGTCGTCAGAAGATGAAGCATCCCTGCAGCCACGGTGGCGAGTCCGAATATCAAGACTCCGCCTGAGACCACTGCTTCAGTTGACCAGCGGGCCCGAACCCGCTGCATCATGAGCGCACCCAGCACTGCGCCAAAACCGAAGCATCCCAGCAAAAGGCCATAACCGATCGGGCTTTTGTTGGCGCTGTGCGCGACGGAAGGCAGCAACGCCAGAAGGCCGCTGGCGAAGAACATCACGATCCCCGAGCGAACTAAGAGTGTGCGCAGCACGGGTGAGTAGCGGACGTATCGGATGGCTGCAGCGGTCGCACCGCCCAAGGTCTCTGGCGGCGCCGTCTGCTTCCGTACTTGCCGTTTCCATCGAGCGATGACGAGCACGACTCCAACAAAGGAGGCCGCATTGATCAGGAATGCGGTGCCAACCCCAGCGATGGCGATGACGACACCGGCCAGGGCTGGTCCAATCGCGCGGGCAAAATTAAACTCAATGCCGTTGAGAGCCGTTGCAGAGGCCAGATCTTCCTTCGGCACGAGCTCGGGCAAGACAGCCCGCCACGTGGGGCTTTCGAAGGCATCTCCGGCGGAAAGAGCAAACGTCAGGAACAGCAGCCATACTGGAGAGATCAGGCCGGCTATGGTTACGCCCGCGAGCACAATGCCCACGCCGGCCATCCATATTTCAGTAAACAGAATTAGCTTCCGACGATCTACGATGTCTCCAATGGCTCCGGCGGGCAGCGCGAAAACGAAGAACGGAAGAGCGCTCGCAGTTTGAGTGAGGGCAACATAGAGAGGTCCAGCATTCAGCGAGACCATGATCCAGGCTGCGCCCACGCTCTGCATGAAGGTGCCCAGATCGGAAACAACATCGGCAATCAAGAGATTGCGAAACGTTGGCAGGCGTAGAGGTCGCCAGAGAGTTGTTGTTGCCCGCGGGTTTTCGCTGGGGATCGTCAACCGTCTGCTCTAATCGGCGTTAGATAATGCGTTCGTAAGTGTATCTGCTGGCACAGAATACCCGATACGACGAGAGAGTCCCAACGCTTGCATTCTAACGACAGGCTCGGGGGATCGGCTGCCACAGTGTGCAATTTTGAACAGACACGACCGCAGGAATATTTTTACCCTTGCTCCAGAGAGTCGCCAAGAACGATGATTTGCGTCGACCCGGGCCCACCCAAACCTTTGGCCATCCTGCATAGACGATCGCTCGAGTTACCTAGAACCTCAGTACAGAGGGACACCAACTTTGAAGACCATCCTTGGATTGTGGAGGATAATATGACAAAAACGGCGGCTGGTTTATCTGAGAATCCAGATTCGACCGAGGAACTCGTTCGCGATCTCGAGGAGAGCGGGTACCCTGTGGATGGCGCAACGGAGCAGTTTGTCCCGCAACCAGACGGTCTGGCGGCGGAAAAACCTGGATTCCCTCCGGGGCCACAGGGTGCGTTTCCGAAACAACCCTAGCCGGTTCATCGTTGCACAGTTCCGGAAATAGCATCCGAAAATAACAGAATTGACTGTCCCTCCAATGGCACTTACAATCCATTTGAACGCTGGGGTTACGCCGGGGTAGAGGAGGCGCTTATGTCTCTGCTTCGCGAGTCCGAGGGTTTAACCAACATCGCCCGCCTAAAGCCGATTCGTCGGCTATCCGCAACAGTCCAGAGTTCCAAGCGAGTACGTGAGGATTCGAAGAACGGCCGCGAGTTCGATCCACGTGCGTTCCTCGCTACCATCGGCGAGGGTAGGAAAGCCATGCTCTTTCCGAAGAAGCAAACTATCTTTGCGCAAGGGGATCAAGCGGACGCAGTGTTTTATCTGCAAACGGGCAAGGTAAAACTCACGGTTGTCTCCAAAACTGGCAAGGAAGCGACGATCGGCATATTGAGCGATGAGAGCTTTTTCGGTGAAGGTTCGCTGGCTGGCCAACCCCTTCGTATGGGTTCGGCAACGGCAATCACGGATTGTGCTGTGCTGCGAATCGACAAGAAAGCCATGGTGGATGCGCTTCATGGGCAACACGAGTTCTCTGACCTATTCGTAGCGTATTTGCTGGCGCGCAATGTGCGTTACGAAGAGGATCTGGTCGACCAACTGTTTAATTCCAGTGAAAAGCGACTGGCCCGAGTACTTCTTATGCTCGCTCATTTTGGCAAAGAAGGTACTCCTGAGAGGGTGATTCCCAAGATAAGCCAGGAGATTCTAGCGGAAATGATCGGTACGACCCGCTCGCGAGTGAGTTTTTTCATGAATCGGTTCAGGAAATTTGGATTCATTCACTACAATGGCGGGCTGGAAGTGCACAGCTCACTTCTCAGTATTGTTCTCCACGACTAGCTTCCGCCGGCAAACCAGAGCGCACACAAAATCCGGCGACGGCGGAGTGCTGATCTGCCGTCGAGCCGTATGCTCGTCGTCCGCCCGCATCGATCATCAGAACTGTGCAGTTTGGATCAGCCAAACCATCGTCTCTAGGTCATTCTGTATGTACCTGGAAGATGAACTGTCGAAGAGCAGGGCAGATCAGGGCTCTTGGAGGAAATCTTTGGATAGGCCTCATATTAGCAGCAAGCCGACACCCAAACTGCGGAACGCTCCCCAACCGCCGTTGTCGCACCCCGGGGCTCCCGCTGATTCGGACCGTGCCAAGAAGCCACCGCTGGTGGAACCTTCCGGCACTGGCCAGGAATTGAGTCTCGGAGATCGCGTCGAGGGATTGGGCGACTTCGGAATACCGACGGGAGAATTCGGCACTGTTCGGCAAGTGAACGAAGAGGATGCGGTCGTCAAATGGGATGGCGACGGTTGCACGAGAATTCACCAACCTTCGCTCAAAAAAGTGCACGCGGTCCCGACTGTACTGCATAGACAGCGCCGTTGAAAGAAACAGTAGGCCGCCGCGATGGCGCTGAAATGCAGACCATAGAAACAAGGCTTTTGCAGCTTGCGACCCTCAAGATAGCTAGTCATCTCGTCTCCTGGCGCGGCCCTTTCCGCACCTTGAGGCAAGAAACGTTGCTCTCAGTGATGAACCTGGACTGATCTGAGTATCCGTCGGATCGAATGGGAGTGGGAACCATGATGATCAACGAAATGAATCAGAAAGAGTGTCGTGCATTTCTGGCAAGCGCTTCGCTTGGAAGACTCGGCTGCTCGTTCGACAATCAGCCGTATGTGGTGCCGATATACTTCGTCTATGAGCCTGACTATATTTACGTCCTTTCAACGTTTGGACAAAAAACCGACTGGATGCGAGCGAATCCCAAAGTCTGTCTCGAAGTTGACGAAATCACGACCCAGTCTCAGTGGATCAGCGTGATTGCCAACGGCCGCTATCAGGAATTACCCGAGCCCCAATACACCGCCGAGCGGGAACATGCGCGGGCGCTGTTGGGGAAACGCTACCGGTGGTGGCAAAACGCGCTGGCGGAGCGTGAGCTCAGATTGGGCAACGACTCGATTGCTACTCTCTTCTTCCGCCTTCACATTGATTCGACGACGGGCCTTCGCGCTATCGACGAACCCGCCGAGGCCGCCAAAGCTTCGCTGGAATAGACATTCTACGGCTGCCTTCTCCTTCCCCATGAAGGTTTGCGGTCAGCGCCGTGAAGTGGACTCGCTACTGTTCCCACGCATACCTCAGCTGTTCTTCCGCAGCCTCGGCGCCGGCCTTGTGGACGATTGCGCTCGCGCCGGAGGGCGGTGGAGAGAAAACAGCAAAGAGCTTCAGGTCGCCACGGCCTATGTTTCTCAGATTGTGGAGTCGTCCCGCAGTCACCAGGATCGCGTCGTGCTTGTTGGCAACTTCTTTTCGATCGCCAAAGATCACCTCTCCTTTGCCTTCGACAATGAACAAGATGACATCCGCATTGTCGTGGACCCCTTCGCCCAGCTCTCCCATGAGCGGAATACTGATCACCGCCAATTCGCTGAAGGCTCCCCTACAGACCGTCTGGCGGAATGCCTGGTTCTTCCTTGCGGCCTTCTTGATGTTGTCGTGGAAAGATAGAACCGTCGATTCCGGGTGCTGCGTCATTCGTGGCATGGATTGCCTCCTTGGCCCACACTCTCGTTTCGAGTGCGGTTGGCGGTTGGAATAGTCGCAAAGGCATGGCGCGGCATTCAACCGTCTGGCCGTGTAGATTTTGTCAGTCATCAGTCGTTGCCAACCAGAACGGGATCAACAATCTTACTTCCTGGACGGCTCCCGGTTCGCTGGCTGCTGTCTCTGCTGCAACTGCTGCGTCTGCTGTTGGTGTTGCTGCTGCAATTGCTGCGTCTGTTGCTGGTGCTTCTGCTCCACCTGCTGCTTTTGCGTGTCAGTCGCCTTCTGTTTATCCAACTGCACGTGCTCCTGATCCTGCTTCTGCTGCAGCGTGTCTCGTTCCTGCTGTTGCTTCGCGATTTGCTTGTCCTGTTGCTGCTGGTACTTCTTATCCTGCTTGGGATTGCCCGTGTTTGGAGTGCTCCGGGTCAAGGGCGGGAGGTCGTGAGGATGGACTGCCGTGGTTTGGACGGTGTTGTTCTCGGAGCTTCCCTGATTCCCTGCCCGAGTGGCTGGAGTATAAGGCGCACCTGCCTGTTTGGCCGGTACAGCGCCACGGTCATTAAAATCTCCGGGCCTGGGTGTCGCGGCAACGCCTGGCTTGCCCATGGTTGCTGACGCGCGTTGTTGCGGATTGGCTCTGGCCGCCTGGGCGTGTTGAGTTTGAGTCGCGACCGGCGGGATATGTCTGTCACGCCCCGCAGACTCCTCTTCAGCGGTCGGACGCGCGCTGATTCCGCCGTTGCCGCCGTTGAAACTGACGTGGCTGTCGTTGTGGTTCATGACCGGGGTGTCGTAGACGTTGTGAATTTCATTCAGGTTCACATTGTTCACCGAGCGGTTGTAGAAAAAATGCCCGTTGTCCCAACGCCCACCTTCAAAACCCATCCCGAAATAACCGAAGCCATAATTGATCCCGCCGTAGAAGCCCACGTGCGGACCCCAGTAGCCGTCGTAGAAAACAAATCCGTCGCCGCCCCAGCCCCAATAGGCTGGAGTCCACAGGAAGCCGACTTCTGGCGCCATCACCCATGTGCCCGGAACCCAGTAGTAATCGTTGACGTCGTAATCGTAGGACCAGTAGCCAGGCGTCCAGAGATAACCGTCTCCCGGACAGAGCGGCTGTTCATAGACAGGCAACGCGGGCGGGCCGATCCGAATAGCCACGCCAATTTGCGCAAACGACGCTGCCGACATGCACAGCACGATGGTCGCGAACAGTAGCGTACGAATGAAGCGGATATGCATTGTGATTCCTCTGGCCCACCATCCCTCGTTTTCCCGGTATTGCTCGGCTGCTACGGGCTACGTGGATTCACTGCCATGTTTGAGCCAACTTTTGAATTCAATTGCTACAAACTGGATTTCGCGCGCTGTTGCCCGACGTGCATGAAAGATGCGCATCGCTCAATACACCCAGCGTCGCTTGCTTGCCATTCTTAGATACGACCGCAAGTCCACCCTTGTCCCCCCGGATGTAAAACACGGCGTCAACCGGGTCTCCCTCCGGGAAGACTGCTTGTTTATTCCAAAGAACAACGGCTTTCCTACCCTCGCCCATGGTGGAGAAAAACTTCTCGGGGTCGAAGTCGCGCTTGTCGGATTTGATTTGAGGCACCACGAGTTGTCTCTGAATCGAGAACTACACTCCGCAGCATTCTGCCGCAATCGTGGGGGCAAAAAATGTTCACTCTTGCACACAATTCCCTAGAAAGTGCGAGCGTACCCCAGAGCGTATTATTGGACGGATGCTTGCAAAATGAGCTCTCTTGAGCATTTTCCTGGAGGTGAAACATTGCATCATGTGCAGTGAAGACTAAGGAGCCAATCCTGAAGCAGCTAAAAAGACGATGACCACACCAATCGAGAATAGCGCAGCGACTTTGGTCGGCGAGGCAACAACGGGAGCGTCCCATCTCACCGCGGCACCGGCTCGCCCGAGCGAGCCGCCGACCCAAACCAAAACGAAAAACCAGAATATTCATGTTTCGCCTGCGGTTCTCGACGCTGCCCGCAAGGATGGCGAACAGCTTCTTCGGGACTTGCGAACTTCCCTCAATGGCCTGACGCAAGCTGAGGCCGACGAGCGTGCGCGCAAGTTGGGTCCAAACGAGATCGCGCAAGAGCGGAAGCAAGGCTGGGCCGTCCGTGTTCTGAAAATCATACGCAACCCGCTCGTAATTCTGCTTTCGGGCTTATCGGCCATATCCTTCTTTACGGGCGACGTGCGCGCCGGCTCGGTGATGGTCGGCATGGTGGCGCTGAGTGTGGGACTTCGCTTCTGGCAGGAAGCGCGGGCCGACTCCGCCGCGGAGAAGCTCAAGGCCATGATTCACGTGACCGCCACGGTTGTTCGCGACGGCGTGGCGAAAGAGATCCCACTGCGGGATCTGGTACCGGGTGACATCATCAAACTGGCCGCCGGCGATATGATTCCGGGCGACGTGCGGCTGCTGTCCTCGAAAGACGTCTTCGTGAGCCAGGGCAGTCTCACCGGTGAGTCCCTCCCCGTCGAAAAATTCCACGATCTAGAAACTCATAATCCCGAAGCTAACCAGGAGATCTCTCCGACTGAACTTAAGAACACTTGCTTTATGGGGACCAGCGTCGAGAGCGGGACGGCTACCGCAGTTGTCGTCACCACGGGGGTACAGACCTACTTGGGAAGTATGGCCCACTCGATCACTGGGGAACGAGCGCTGACGAGCTTCGACCAGGGTCTCAACCGCTTCACTTGGCTCATGATGAAGTTCATGGTGGTGATGGTGCCCTTGGTTTTCTTCATCAACGGGTTCACCAAGCACGATTGGAAGGGAGCGTTCTTCTTCGCACTGGCCGTAGCGGTAGGGCTCACTCCCGAGATGCTGCCGATGATCGTCTCGGTCTGCCTGTCCAATGGCGCGCTCGCTATGAGCCGCAGGAAAGTGATCGTCAAGCGGCTGAACTCCATCCAGAATTTCGGGGGGATGGACGTGTTATGCACCGACAAGACGGGCACTCTCACCGAGGACCGCGTGGTTCTCATGCGGCATTGCAACGTCGCTGGACGTGAAACCGAGGGCGTGCTCCTGAATGGTTACCTGATCAGCTACTTCCAGACCGGCCTCAAGAATCTGCTCGACCGGGCGATTCTGGATAGCACCGACTTCCACGCGAAAGCGGTGGTCGAGAAATATAAGAAGCTTGATGAACTCCCGTTCGACTTCACGCGACGGATGATGTCGGTCCTGGTGGCAGACCCGGAAGGTAAGGCGATCCTGCTGACCAAGGGGGCTCCGGAGGACGTATTTCACCGCTGTTCGCAGTTTGAACTCGATGGGAAGTTGTCGCCGATGGAAACCGATCGGATGGTTGGGCTGAAAGCGGAGTACGACAGCCTCAGCAATGACGGGTTCCGCGTTTTGGCAGTGGCCTCAAAGGAACTTCCCGGGAAGCAAATCTGTGCGAAGGCAGACGAGAGCGAACTCGTACTGAGAGGATACGTCGCATTCCTGGATCCGCCCAAGAACACCGCCGGCCCTGCCCTTGCTGCTCTCGCCAAGCATGGCGTAGCTGTAAAAATCCTTACCGGGGATAACCACCTCATCAGCCGCAAGATCTGCAAGGACGTTGGCCTTCAAGCCGATCCCATGCTGCTGGGCGACGACGTGCAGAAGATGTCCGATGCCGAACTGGCCGAGCCTGCGGAAAAGGCGACGCTGTTTGCCCGGCTGTCTCCCGCGGACAAAGAGCGCGTCATTCGTGTGCTGCGGAGCAAGGGGCACGTGGTCGGATTCATGGGCGATGGAATCAACGACGCTCCTGCCTTGCGAGCGGCGGATGTCGGCATCTCGGTCGACACCGCGACGGACATCGCCAAGGAGTCGGCTGACCTGATCTTGCTGGAGAAGGACCTGATGGTGCTGGAAGGAGGCGTAATTGAAGGCCGGAAGGTCTTCGCGAATATCGTCAAATACATTCGGATGGGAGCCAGTTCCAACTTCGGGAACATGTTCAGCGTTCTGGGAGCGAGCGCCTTCCTTCCCTTCCTGCCCATGGCTCCGATTCAGGTGTTGACCAACAACCTCCTGTATGACTTCTCGCAGGTGCCGATCCCTGCGGATGCCGTGGATGAAGAACAAGTGGCTCGACCACGGCCCTGGGACATCGGAGAGATCCGGCGGTTCATTCTCTATATCGGTCCCATTAGCTCGATTTTCGACTATACGACTTTCTTCGTCATGCTCTGGATCTTCCGCTGCTGGGATCCATCCCGAGCCTCGCTATTTCAGACCGGATGGTTCGTCGAGTCGTTGATGACGCAGACGCTCATCATCCACGTCATTCGTACCAATAAAATCCCCTTCCTGCAGAGCCGTGCGAGTTGGGCGCTGACGGCCACAACAGCAGCAATCATGGCTCTGGGCGTGTGGCTGCCGTATTCCCCTTTGGCCTCTGCCCTGGGCTTCACGCACCTGCCAGGGCTTTACTGGCCAATTCTTATGCTCACGCTGCTCAGCTACATGGGCCTGACGCAGATCATTAAAGTATGGCTGCTGCGTAGACACTGGATCTAGTGCCCGACCGGAGGCCAGCGCGCCAGTGAGAGTTGTACCGATCACGAAATTGAGTCGCTGATAAAACACAGTCATTCGTCAACTTCCTATTCGATGGAAGCTGGGCCTGCATCTCGGGTCTGCTTCCTTCTTGCCGTGCGTGGAGAAATCCCTGCGGAGCCGGGTGGTGCAAAGATCACGGGCGGCATAGCGATACATAACGATGCGAGTGAGCAATTTTGAACAGCTTTTGAAGGTCAGAATATTGAGACTGACATTGCGAGTTGACGGTACGCTCGACGGTCCACGTGAAGCCGCAAACTCAAATCGTTCTCTGCATCGACGATAACCAAGACTTGCTGGAATGTGAAAAGGCATTGCTCGAAAGCATGGGGTACACCGTTCTGACCGCACTTAGCGGGGAAAAGGGACTGGAACTAGCTTCCCTCCATGCGGTTGACGTTGTCGTCATCGACTATTTCATGCCCGAGATGAACGGGCTAGAAGTCGCCCTCGAAATGAGACGCCTTAGGCCGCAGACTCCGATCATTATGCTATCCGGCGCACTGCATGTTCCTGAGCCGGCCTTGAAGTGGGTGGATGCTTTCATAGCCAAAGATCATTTGGCCAGCTGTTTGCCGCCCGCGATTGCGCAATTGCAGGAATGTCATGGCCTCCAAAGGTTCGGAGCAATCGAGTCTGCCGGGGTCGGCATTTAAGTAGCACATAGGTGTGGAAGGGATTCAGTCATGAAAACTGTCGAACATGTCGCAGGATTAGTAAGCCGTCGTCTGGGCACGCGGAGTTTCATTCCTATGTTGTGTTCAGTTCTGCTGCTCGCGATTTGGCCGGGAACGCTGTCGGCTCAGCAAGACCAGCAGGCTCCACAGCAGCAAACTCAAGACGACCAGGCGCAGGCAGCGTCCGCCCCGCCGTATGCACAACAGAGTCCTGAGGAGTTGCAGCGGCTGGTAGCGCCGATTGCGCTCTACCCGGATTCGTTGGTGGCTCAAATCCTGGCGGCCGCCACGTTTCCCGAACAAGTCGTCGAGGCCGACCGCTGGGTGCAGGCGAATCCCGACTTGAAGGGCGATGCCCTCGGTCAGGCCGTGGATCAGCAACCATGGGACCCCAGCGTGAAAGCGCTTACTGCGTTTCCCTCCGTTCTCGGAAACATGGACAAGAACCTCTCGTGGGCGTCATCCCTCGGCGATGCCTACTTCAATCAGCAAGCGGACGTGATGGATGCCGTGCAGGTCATGCGCCGGCGCGCCCAAGCGGCAGGCGATCTCAAGACCACGCCGCAGCAGAACGTAACCACGCAAGACTCGACGATTTCGGTTGAGCCTTCCGATCCCCAGACGGTTTATGTTCCTGCGTATGATCCGTGGCTGGCTTACGGAGAGCCCATCAATGCGTGGCCGGGATGGTATCCGTATCCCGGAATCTGGTTTGGCGGTCCCTACCTGTCGTGGGGTGGTGGCTTCGGAATCGGCTGGTTCGGTGGCTATGGTTGGGGTTGGAATCACTGGGGATTCAATTGGGGCGGCCGATACGCAATGTACGGCGGCGGCAGGTACTACTCCCGCAGCAACACGTTTTATAACCGGAGCAATTTCTACCGGGCAGGAAGCGCACGTGGTGGTAACGGCATGCGTGGCGGATCTGGGGCCCGTTCTTATGCCGGTAACCGGTCGGCGAACGGAAACGTTGGAGCACGCGGCGCAGCTGGCAACCGTCCCGGCGCAACAGCCCGGCCTTTCGAAGGGAATACCAAGGCTGCGCGAGGCTACGCGGCACCCCGCGGTCAAAGCGGCGTCCGCTCCGGCGCATTCAGCGGCTATTCTCACGGCGGGCAGGCCCGGAGCTACTCCTCGCGAGGCAGCGCCAGCATGGGCGCATCGCATGCCAGTGGTGGTGGCGGAGGTGCGCACGCCGGCGGTGGCGGGCACCGGTAATCGAAGCTCTTATTACGTTCGTGAGGTTGCAAGAGTCTGAATTGGAGAGAGATTATATGCCGCGAATCATCTTGAACTTCGACAAACTTTATTGCGCGACTTTTCTTAGACTAGCCGCAACCGCCATTCTCTTGACCGGATGCTTCCTCACGACATCCCTGGCCCAGCAGCCCGGCCAGAAGACTTTCTCCTCGCCCGAAGATGCGAGCAGCGCTCTCGTTGCGGCCACCCAGAGCAACGACGAAAAAGCGATGCTCGCTATTCTCGGCCCCGACGGAAAGCAAATCGTCTCTTCGGGTGACGACGCCGAGGACGCACAGAGCCGCGCCAACTTCGTGGAGAAGTATGGAGAAATGCACCGTCTGGTGAAAGAACCGGACGGAACCACGGTTCTGTACATCGGCGCAAGAAACTGGCCCACTCCCATACCGCTCATGGATAAAGGCGGGGCGTGGTTTTTCGACACCGAAGCGGGAAAACAGGAAATCTTGTACCGGCGAATCGGTCGCAATGAGTTGTCGGCCATCCGCGTATGCCAGGAGTTGGTGGCGGCACAAAAGGAATTTCGTTCCACGCACAGCGACGAGTACGCCCGCGAAATTTTCAGTGAGCCCGGACAGCACAATGGCCTGTATTGGAAAGCTGCGGACGGCGAACCCCAGAGCCCCATCGGGCCACTCGTCGCCGCGGCCGTTGCCGAGGGCTACACCAAGAATCAAGACGGCGCTGCAACTCCTTACCTGGGTTACTACTACCGCATGGTGATCCGCCAGGGAAAAAATGGCCCAGGCGGCTCCAAGAGTTATGTGGTCAACGGCAAATTGACCGGGGGATTCGCGTTTGTGGCCTATCCAGCGGAATACAGGTCTTCGGGGGTCAAGACCTTTATGGTCGGTCCGGATGGAGTCGTATACGAGAAGGATCTCGGCCCGAAGACTAACGTTGTTGCGGGAACGATGAAGGAATACAACCCCAATTCCAGCTGGCACGAGGCGGAAGATCAGCAGGAACAGATTGCGGGCACGCAGAAGACCGACAATTAAACGTCCTTCCTACCTCGGGATATACCCGGAAAAGCTTTCCGAGGAAAGTCTCAGGATTTGGGTCAGCTTGGGAGGAATCGAAGCGAGCCGTGAGGCGTTATCGCTGTCAAACTACAAACCCCAATCATGACCGGACTTCAGGGGGGCCCTGCCGATTTCTCTGCAACGAAGACTAAATGGCGGAGAGAGAGGGATTCGAACCCCCGATACCCGTAAAGGTATACACGCTTTCGAGGCGCGCGCCTTCAGCCACTCGGCCATCTCTCCGCACCGCTAATTTCATTTCATTTTATCAGGGAAGCTGTTGGCTCGAATCTTCTCCGCCAACCTCATTGAACCGACCCCGGCTCAACCTCCTCATCCAAGCCAAGTATGCGGTTTGTGACCTGGTTCACCATCATGGCCACTTCCGGGCCTGTGTCTGGGTCTAGATGTCCAAATCCCGCCCTTCCCGCTGTTCTTATATTCTTCCCTGCCAGAGTTTGAGCAGGCGTTCTCCTGCAGGATCCCCACCATCCCTGAACCGCTAGCCCTCACACATCTTGTAGTTCAGGCAGGCGGTATTGCTGGGTCTGATAGCCGCAATAAGAAATATCAATTGGACCCAATTAGCTCCCAACGATACTGTCGGCCCATCGTTGGGAGGCCGATAGCGCGGAGTAATTTCTTTATTGCAATAGAGTTAGTCGTGTGGGATTCGGAGCAGCCCCGCTCGACAGCGCGCGACCTCCGGGCCTTCAGAAGCACGTGCACAGGTCGCCATCAGAAGGATCAAGCTAGCCAGAAAGCGTAATACAAAACACGAGCAGCGCATGAGACGAACCTACACCATTTCGCCTTCCCTCATTCGAACCGTACCCGGGTGTCTTCTGATCGGGCTCATTACTCTTGTCTGCTATCACCTGCAACTGAATCTCAGCATCACCGGTTTCGTCTACCTGATTGTCGTCGTGCTGCAGTCCTGTGTGGGGACTTTCGCGTCATCCGCGGCGGTTTCCGTGGTGGCCGTTCTTTGTCTGGATTTTTTCTTTACTCCTCCGGTCTTTTCGCTCGAGGTTACCGATCCCCTGGACATTCTGGCTTTGATCTCCTTTTTGATTACGGGGCTGGTCATTACTCGACTCACGACCCGTGTCCGAAAAGAGGCTGCGGTTGCGGATCACCAGCGGCAGCAGGTGGATTGGCTGTATCAGTTGGCGCAACGGCTACTGGCACTGGATCCGGACAAGGCCGCGTGCGCCAACGCCGTCGGCCTGTTTCAGGATGTTTTTCATCTGCGGGCGGTGTGCTTGTTCGATGCGTCCAAAACAGAAATCTACTGCACTGGCGAGACTCACGAAGGTCTGGCGGATCGGACCAGGGCAGCCTATTCCTCCGGCCGAGACAGCGAGGATGCAGGTTCCGGGGTTCTGACTCGCTGTTTACGCGCTGGGGGGAACACAATTGGCGCGATCGGCTTCGAAGGTCTGCGCGACCCAGAACTGACGGCAGGCCCTCTCTCCGCGCTGGCCGCTTCCCTGCTGGAAAGGGCGCGCACTTTCCGCACTGCCAGCCATGCTGCAGCGGCTGCCCAGGCGGAATCGTTTCGCGGAGCCATTCTGGATGCCCTGGCGCACGAATTCAAGACTCCACTTGCGACCATCGTGACCGCAGCAGGGGGCATTCGCGAACTCGGACCGCTGTGCCCAGAACAGCTCGACCTGACAGATATTGTTGAAACCGAGGCTTCCCGCTTAAGTTCGCTGACCTCTCGTTTGCTCCGAACGGCGCAGCTCGATCGAGAGGAACTGAGGCCGCAACTGAAATTCACAGACATGGCCGATCTGGTGACGATCGTGGCGGACCAATACGCGGAACAATGGACCGACAGAAAGCTCTCCATTCGGAAACAAGCGCGAGCCGCCGGGGTGATGGCCGATCAAGAACTGCTGCAGCTGGCTTTGCGACAGTTGCTGGATAACGCCTGCAAATACTCCGTCCCCGGCTCGGCAGTGACCGTCAGCATCGACTCGCAAGATGAGTGGGTGGCGATTCGGACATCCAACAGTGGCAGTTTCATTCGGCCCAGTGAGCGGTCGCACATTTTCGAGCGCTTCTACCGTGGCAGCGAAACGCGACATTGGACTCCAGGTTCGGGGTTGGGCTTATACGTGGCTCGGAAGATCGTGCACGCGCACGGCGGAAGTCTGGATTTGGAGGCGGGGACGACCACCGATCAAAACACGGTGTTCCGTCTGGCGCTGCCCCGTGCGGTTGGCAGTCGTGATGCGCTGGAGCGCAGCAGTATGCGACCGGGGCTTTCCCCAAGGGCAGCAACCTAAGAAGGGAACAAGGTCACTGTGACCACGGATCGGCTCAATACATTGATTGTCGATGACGAGGCGTCCTTTCGCCGGGTGCTGCGAACCTCTTTGACCCAGAGCGGGTTTGCCATCGAGGAGGCGCAAAGCGGCGAAGAGGCGGTCGCGATTCTCTCGAGATACGCCTTTGACCTCGTTTTGCTCGACATCAATATGCCCGGGATCGGCGGCGTGGAAGCTTGCCGCGAGATTCGGGCGCACTCGCAGAAGATCGGCATCGTCATGGTCACCGTGCAGGATGGCGAGAGCGAAATGGTTCGAGCCCTGGAAGCAGGCGCGGACGACTACATTACCAAGCCAATCCGGTTTCGCGAGCTGGTGGCGCGCTTAAAAGCGGTGGTGCGCAGGCTTCATATCGACGATGCCGACGAGCCCACCTTGTTGCAGGCGGGCGACCTGGAACTTGATATCAATCGTCGTCTGCTCAGCCGACAGGGAGAAGTGGTCCACCTCACGCCCACCGAGTTTGATCTGCTTGCACTGCTCATGAGAAATCAAGGAATCCCGGTTACGCATACGAAACTGTTGCGTTCTATCTGGGGACCGGAATATGGCACCGAACTGGACTACCTCCGCTCGTTCGTCAAGACTCTACGGCAGAAAATTGAACAAGATCCCGCCAGACCCAAATACATTGTGACCGAGCCCTGGCTGGGCTACCGGTTCTGTAATCCTCTCGACCGGTATTCGACCGGGACACAAACCGCATCCCTCTGACGAGATTTTGCCGATCGAGTTCAGCAAGCTGCACATACCCTCTTTCCAATTTTCGATCAAGGAATTTTATCGAGTGCAGTTGAATTATTCATTCCAATCTTCACGGCTTCTTCATGCCATTCCGTCTAGGCTTCTCACCATGCTCGGGGCGTTCTTCTTCGTGATTGAGAACACTTTATTTGCTCTTTACGAATTTCTTACCCGATCTTTATGGGTTTTCAGGTGTGATGGTGACCTGACCACCGTGAAAAGTGGCACAACGCTCATTGGCCTCCTATTCGGATTGGATGAACGCTATTCGCAGGAAAGGAACCGGACTTCGGACCGGAAAGGATTCAACTTTGACAATCATGAGAACTCTATCGCGTAAGCCCGTAGCGGTTTCAGCCTTCCTCCCGATCATTGTCTTAAGTCTCGGCGTTGGTCAGGGCACGCGCTGTTACGCGCAAGCTCAAACTGAAGCGGATGGACCGACAAAAGTGGCTGTCCTCCACCAACCGTCGCATGAGGACACAGGTGCTACGAAGACCACCACGCCTGTGGGCGCGCCCGCCTCCGCGCAACCCGCGGCTAAGCCCGAGCCGGAAGTCTCCGTTGACATCGCCAAGGAACTGGCGATCATGAAGGCGCGCATCGAACAGCTTGAAGCGGAACTGAAGAGTCGCGAGTCGTCTGCTGCGGCACCCGTGGCAGTCCCTATGCCTGCAGCAAAAGTGACCGAGCCCGCTCCTGCGACTCCGGCAGCTACTCCCGTCGCCGTGGAGCAGCAAGCGGCCGATACGACCGCGAAGCCTGCAAAACCAGAGCCAACAGCGCCGTTTGCCTATGCCGACTGGACTTGGCTGAACGGCAACGCTCGCAACAAGGACGCGGTCTGGGATTCGAAATTCTTCACCCCGGAAATCAGATTCGATACCGACTACGTATTTAGTTTCAACCACCCCAAGGACGACTCGCTAGGCGGCTCGACCGAAATCTTCCGCTCGAACGAAATCCAGGTAGAGCAGATCAGCTTCGGCGGGGACTTCCACTGGCAAGACGTCCGCGGCCGGGTCCTAACTTTGGGGGGCATGTTCGGAGTCACCACTCCAAGGAACGACGCCAGCGCCGGACGCGGCCAGTGGGACCTGCGGGGCGCGTACAAATACTTCGCCGAGGCTTACGGCGGGTACCACTTCAACGTGAACCACGGGCTCAATGTCGACGCCGGAATTTTCGTGTCGTATATCGGCCTGTTCAGCTACTACAACTTCGACAACTGGGCCTACCAGCCGTCCTATGTCTCCTCCAACACCCCGTGGTTCTTCAATGGACTGCGTATCCAGTGGTTTCCCACGGACAAGCTAAAGATCGAGCCCTGGATCATCAACGGATGGCAGTCCTATGGCCGACTTGGCACGA
>Ga0181523_10002751_pt1 | contig 16664 bp, 17 predicted proteins | sample PEATcosm2014_Bin_43_FD_119752 | JGI IMG/M metagenome (GOLD analysis project Ga0181523, IMG submission 119752) | Peatland microbial communities from MTU Mesocosm Facility, Houghton, MI, USA - PEATcosm2014_Bin05_30_metaG | ecosystem: Environmental > Terrestrial > Soil > Wetlands > Peat | place...
CCAAAGACAATGCTCAAACCGCTGATGACGCCTCGACCGTTGTATCCAAAACCAGCGACGACGATGACGATTTGAAAAAGAAAAAGAAGGGCATCGTGCTGGCGCAAAAGGTGAGCCGCGTGACGGTGATTTTGCCGCAGAAGAATTGAACAATTCCAAATTTTCCACGAAACAAAACTCAAAACTGAACCAAAAAATATTCCATGACCACTTTCATTCAACCCATGCTGGCCGCGAACGCGGCGGTTTATGCTATCGAGAATGCGACAACAGAAGGCAAGGCCACCGTCATCGTGCTGCTTATATTGTCGCTGTTTAGTTGGACGATTATTTTGACGAAGTTCCGGCAGTTGCTGATCGCGCGCAAAGCAGCCAAAAAGTTTTTTGATGCCTACGCTTCGACGCGCGACCCGCTGGACATTAAAAAACGCGGTGAGGAGTTTGACGGTGCGCCAGCCTACGCGCTTTACGAACGCGGCGCGGACGAACTGGCTTATCAGTTGGAAAAAAATCCCGTGACCGTGAAAGGTGAACGCCGCATCAGCACCAGTTCGTTCGAGGCGGTAAAGGTGGTATTGGAAGAAGCGGCGGCGGCGCAGGCGATGTCGTTGGAAAAAGGCATGATTGTTTTGTCCACGGCGGTGGCGGGCGGGCCGTTCATTGGTTTGTTGGGAACAGTCTGGGGCGTGATGTCCACGTTCGCGGGCATCGCCGCGTCGAATTCCGCCAGCTTGACGGCAATGGCGCCTGGCGTGGCGGCTGCGCTGGTCGCGACGGTGACGGGTCTGCTCGTGGCGATTCCGGCGATGTTCGCCTACAACTTCATGGTGACGAGCATCCGCACCATCACGCAAGAACTGGACGGCTTCGCCTCACGTTACGCCAACCAGATTGAACACGCCTATGTGGACAACCGGGACATTGAGGACAAGATCGCGTGGGCATTGACGCGCGTCGAAATGGGCGAGAATACGCCGGCCATCTGACGCATGAAAAAGTGTTCCCATTCCGCGCATCATTCGCTGACGGAGCTAAACATCACGCCGTTGCTGGACTTGGCGTTTGTGCTGCTCGTGATTTTCATCATCACGACGATTCCGCCGGTGAAGGATTTGGATTTGAAACTGCCGACCGCCGCTAGACAGTTGAAAGACCCGCCGCGCAAGGCCAATTACATCACCGTGCAGGGTGACGGCACGCTGTATCTCAATAAAAAGCAAATCGCCGATGCGCCGGAGATGTTGCAGACGCTCATCAGCCTGCGGACGGACGATCCTGATTTGAACGTCATCGTGCGCGGCGACGCGCATACGAAGTATAAACAAATCCGCGCCGTGCTGGATGTCTGCCAGCAGGCGAACGTGCCAAAAGTGGATTTGGCGACCGACCCGTTGAAATAAAATGCTGCCGCAATCCAAACCGCGCAAAGTTAAGAACTCGTCGAAAGTGAATTTGATCATTTCGTTCGCGTTCCATGCCGCCTTGGTGCTGGTGTTGTTTTATTTTGCGGCGCGCGAAGGTTTGCTCGGGAAAAAACTGAACAAGATCGCCGTGCAGATGATCAAGGAAAAGCCGCCGGAAAAACCCAAAGAACCAGAGAAACCAAAAATCGAGCTGCCGAAATCCGAGCCGCCGAAAATTGAAACCAAAAAAATTGTTGAAACGCCAAAGGTGCAAGCCCCGCCCGTCGTCGCCCCGCCGGTGGTTGCGCCGCCGAACAGCGAGGTGCCGTCGTTTGAATTTGGCGGAGGCAAGGCCGTCGAGACCAGTTCCGATCCCGTGCAACTTTACAAAGGTTATATGGAATATGTTTTGCGTCAGAAATGGAATCGCCCGGATGACGAGGCGGATGATGATTTTGTGGCTGAAGTCGCCGTGAGCGTGGACAGGCATGGCAACATAGAAAATTCCACCTGGCTTAAAGGTTCTGGCGATGACAAATGGGACAGGACGGTCAAACAGGTTTTCAATGTGGTTAAAAACATTGACCGTCCGCCGCCTACGAATTTTCCGCCGCGCGTGACCATCCGCTTCGACGTGCAGGAACAAACCGAACCTGTTCTGCAATGAGCCTGAAAAAAACATCCCGTTCGCAGCACAGTTCGCTGAACGAATTGAACATCACGCCTTTGCTTGACCTTGTGTTCGTGCTGCTCGTCATTTTCATCATTACCACGCCACAGATGATGAACAATCTGGAAATCAATCTGCCATCCGGCAAGCCGCCGGTGCAAAAGCCGAAAATCCAGCCGACGCGCATCGAAGTCAGCGCGCAGGGACAAATCACCTTGGACAACGCGCCCGTCTCACCGTCGCAGCTCAAGGATAAACTGGCCGCGATGAAAGCCGCCGACCCGGACCTCGGCGTCGTCGTCAAAGGCGCGGACGACACGGATTATCAAATCATGGTTTCCGTTCTCGACACCCTCCGCCAGCTCGACATCACGAAGATGGGCATGGCGACGGAATAAAATCGCGCCTGAAAATTTTGAAAGATTATGAATCATTCTCCAACCATTGCGAAACACAGTTCAATTGTTTCTGCCCCGCCAGACGAGGGAAATAAACCATCCGCTCTTGTTGAAAAGCCTTACGACCAATTCGTGCCGGCATTGCTCGCTTCTTATGCGGCGGTCGGCGGATTGAACAATCGTGATGCGCACAATATGCCGTCCACGCGCGCGGTCGGGCAGATTTGCGAAGACTTGTTGCAACTGCTGTTCCCAGGCTTTCACGACGATGACGCGGTGCATCACGGCACGCTGGCGGAACTCACTGGCGAACGGCTTTCCAAGGTCGCGTTGCGGCTTGAAGACCAGGTGCGAAAAAGCGTCCGTATCGGCGATCCAAAAAAACCAACCGGTCGCACGCCGCCGATTCTCCGGCAGTTTTGCCATTCGCTTTCGGAAGTGCGTGAATTGTTGCGCACGGACATCGAGGCCGCTTACGAAGGCGACCCCGCCGCGCTTTACAGCGAGGAAATTATTTTGTCGTATCCATTCATCGAGGCGATTTCGATTCAGCGGCTCGCGCACGTTTTGTATCTGGCGGGTGCGCCGATCATTCCTCGCATGATGACGGAATGGGCGCACGGCCGCACGGGCATTGACATTCATCCGGGTGCGAAAATCGGCTCGCATTTTTTCATAGACCACGGCACGGGCGTGGTCATCGGTGAAACATGCAAAATTGGCAGGCGCGTGAAGCTGTATCATGGGGTCACGCTCGGCGCGCGAAGCTTTGCGAAGGATGAAGCCGGTCACATCGTCAAAGGCGGCAAGCGCCATCCGAACGTCGAGGACAACGTGACGATTTATCCGAACTCGACGATTCTCGGCGGTGAAACCGTGATTGGCGCGAACTCAACTATCGGTGCGAATGTTTTTTTGATGCACAGCGTCCCGCCAGATTCGTTGGTGGTTTATGAGGAAAAGCAACTTGTCATCCGCGATAAATCCACGCGGAAAAAAGAAACCGCCTTTGACTGGATTATTTGAACGCATCTGCATTGACAACTCATCCACGACATTTAGCATTTGAATCACAGTAGGCGACCAACGCCACTCCCGAAAACAACAAATCTCACGGCGCTCACCGGTCAACTGGAGGCTTCCATGAAAACGAAAGTGTATTCATGTCGAGTTGTGTCCAGATTCCGGCGCTACCGGAAGTTTTAATGTTTGCTTCGGCGTTTTCACGTCCGAAGTTTCTTCCCGTTTTTCCGGCACGCAATCCGCGTTGAATTATTCAATTCACTACCAACCAAATAAACTATGAGCAAAGAAACAATCGAACCACACTTGAGCTTGAGCGCCGCCGCCGCGCGCAACCTCGCCACCGCCACCGTCACCGTCCCGCAGATGACGGAAATCACACCACGCTGGCTGAACAAACTCCTGCCGTGGGTGGATGTGGACGGCGGCGTTTATCGCGTCAACCGCGTCGCCAAGGCCGCGAAAGGCAAACCTGCGAATGAATTCGGCGAGGGCAAGGTGGATTTGCTCACCGTGGACGGCGGCGAGCCGAAATTGCCGACGACGTTCGTGGATTACGATCCCGACCCGCGCGAGTATCACTTGAGCACCATCCAGACGGTGCTGCGCACGCACACACGCGTGACCGATCTTTACAGCAACAAGATTGACCAGCTCCGCGAACAAATCCGTTTGACCGTCGAAGCGGTGAAGGAAAAAGAAGAATGGGAACTCATCAACAATCCCGACTTTGGTTTGCTCAAAGAGGTAGATACGTCGCAAACCATCAAGACGCGCAAAGGTTCGCCGACACCGGATGATCTTGACGAACTGCTCGGCCTGGTTTGGAAAAAGCCCGCATTCTTCCTCGCGCACCCCAAAGCGATTGCCGCTTTTGGCCGCGAAGCCACGCGCCGGGGCGTTCCGCCGCCCACGGTTCACCTGTTTGGAACGCCATTCATCACCTGGCGCGGCGTGCCGTTGATTCCAAGTAACAAGTTGGACGTAAAAAACAATGCCACGAGCATTCTTCTTTTGCGCGTCGGTGAAGCGGAACAAGGCGTGGTTGGCCTGCAAAAAACCGGCGTCACGGGTGAAGTGGAACCCGGCCTGTCCGTCCGCTACATGGGCACGAACGAAAACTCCATCGCGTCGCATTTAGTCACGCGCTATTTCTCCGCCAGCGTGCTGACCACCGATGCCATCGCCCGTTTGGACAATGTCGTGGTGAATAATTACTATGACTACAGCGCCAAATAGCGCGGCTCCGCCTGCCGCGGAACCGGCGGCGGGCGAAGTGGCGCACAGCGATCTTGTCGCCAAGCTCGTGGCGGAGGCGTTTTCGGGATTAAGTCGCGGCACGAAGCCGACCACAAAGCCCGCTGCTCCGTCGGAAATTCCAAGTGCTGCAAAATTGCCCGACCTTTCCGCAAAGGACGCGAGTTCCGCCGTGCCGCCGGTGCATCCGAGCGCACAGCCCGCTGCGCCGAAATTGAATGCGTCGGAAAAATCCACATCGAGTGCAACTCCTTCCGGCGCACACGCGCCAGACTCTGGCGACAGCTACGCGTTCGGCGAACCGCGTTGCAATGGTGATTATCGTCCGAAAGGCAAGACGTCGGACACGAAGACAACGAACGGAAATTCGCTGCTTGGTTTGCCCGACGCGGAATCGGCTGCTGCGCCGGAGTATTATTTTTTGCGCGGTGGTAATCCTTCCGGCAAGTCGCCTGCCGCCTGCCAGTCGTATCCGAAGAATGCCGTGCCGATTCCGAAGTTCGACATTGAAGGTGTGCGCCGCGACTTTCCTGCATTGCACCAACTCGTCAACGGCAAGCCGCTCATCTGGCTGGACAACGCCGCCACCACGCACAAGCCGCAGGCGGTGATTGACGCGACCTCAAAATTTTACAGCCGCGACAATTCCAACATCCATCGCGCGGCGCACACACTCGCGTCGCGCTCGACAGAATTATTCGAGGCCGGTCGCGAGAAAGTCCGCAAATTTCTCGGCGCAGCAGACGCGAAGGAAATTGTTTTCGTCCGAGGCACGACTGAAGCCATCAATCTCGTCGCGCAAAGCTATGGCCGGAAAAACATCGGCGCGGGCGATGAAATCATCGTCAGCGAACTGGAACATCACGCAAACATCGTGCCATGGCAGTTGCTCGCTGAACAAGTTGGCGCGACGGTGCGCGTGATTCCGATCAATGATCGTGGCGAATTGATTCTTGATGAATATGTGAAGCTGCTGAACGGCAAGACGAAGTTCGTTTCTGTCGCGCACGTTTCTAACTCGCTCGGCACCATCAATCCTGTCGAACAAATTATCGCGCTCGCCCACGCACGCGGCGTTCCCGTTTTGATTGACGGCGCGCAATCCACTCCGCATCTGCCGGTCAACGTCGCCTCGCTAGACGCAGACTTCTACGTTTTCTCCGGCCACAAGATTTTTGCGCCGACCGGAATCGGCGCGCTTTATGGCAAAGCGCCATTGCTTGAAGCCATGCCGCCGTGGCAGGGCGGTGGTCACATGATCAAAGACGTGCGATTTGAAAACACCATTTATCAGCACGCGCCGGAAAAATTCGAGGCTGGAACGCCGGACATCGCTGGTGTCGTCGGACTTGGTGCTGCAATTGATTATCTATTCAAAGTCGGCATTCCGGCGATTGCCGCCTACGAACACGCGTTGCTCGAATACGCAACACAGGCGCTGACGACGATTCCCGGACTACGGCCCATCGGCACGGCGGCGGCGAAGGCGAGTGTGCTGGCCTTTGTTATTCCCGGCGTGCCGAACGAAAGCATTGCGCGCCATCTGGACAAAAACGGCATCGCCGTCCGCGCTGGCCACCATTGCGCGCTGCCGGCCATTCGGCATTTCGGGCTGGAGAGTAGCGTCCGTCCATCGCTCGCCTTTTACAACACGCACGAGGAGGTGGACGCACTGGTGCTGGCATTGCGCTCACTTAAACGGAGTTGATAGACTGGAACCATGAGAACGATTACGCCTGTCGAACTGCAACAAATTCTTACGGCTCAACCGTCGTTGCTAGTCATTGACGTGCGGACGCCGGTGGAATTTGCGGAAGTTCGCGTTTCACAAGCGCGCAATATTCCGCTGGACGAACTGAAACCCTGTTCGTTGCAGTTGCCGAAAGACCAGCCGGTTTATCTGCTGTGTCGCAGCGGACAACGCGCGACAAAGGCGGCGGATAAACTTGCGAAGGAAGGCTTCTCACAGCCAATCGTTGTTGAAGGCGGCACGCTGGCATGGATCGGAGCAAATTTGCCGGTGACGCGCAGCGCGGGAAAGATCATCAGTCTCGAACGCCAGGTGCGCATCGTTGCCGGGTCGCTGGTATTCTTTGGTGTGGCGCTTGGCTGGTTTGTGCATCGCGGATTCTACGGTTTGTCGGCGTTTGTCGGTGCGGGTCTGGTTTTCGCCGGCATCACGGATTTTTGCGGCATGGGCTTGCTCATCGCCAAACTTCCGTGGAACAAGCGCAAGCCGCTCCATTGAAACAAATTTTCTAACCACCGGCGACCGGGTTCGATAGTTGAGGCAGCGTGGCCGGCTTAAGTTCCTGACACGCTTAACGAATCCCAATTCAGCCCTCGATCACATCCAGTTCGATGGGGTCAACCTCGACGCCATTTTTCCGCAGCCATTTCACGGCGGCGGCAAGGATTTTCTGATCGCCGCTGAGTTCCAGGGCGATGATGCCGACCTTGTCGGTGACGTTGGCGCTGCGGATGTCGAAGATAAGGTCAAATTTTTTGCTCAACTCCCAGATCAAAGGGCGCTTGGCGCGTTCTGCCGGGAAGGTGAGCCAGTAGCGTTGGGATTGCCTAGCCATATTTGTTTCAAGTGAGGATGGATTCAATGGGAAGGTTAGGATCAAGATTGTTACCCTTGAGCCAAGTTGGATTAAACAGTTTGGACTGATATTTCAAACCGGAGTCACAGAGCAAAGTGACAATTGTCTGTCCCGGCCCGCGCTCTTGGGCGAAACGCACCGCACCCGCGAGGTTGATACCGGAAGAAAGTCCGAGGAATAAACCTTCCTCACGCAAGAGTTGATAAACGATGGTGAGTGCCGGCTGATCTGCGATGCGATAGGCGCGGTCAACCACGATGCCCTCCAAATTCTTCGTTACGCGCATCTGGCCGATGCCCTCGGCGAAGGAATCGCCGTCCTTCGTGTCGGTGTTGCCGTTGGTGAACCATGACCACATTGCCGCGCCGTATGGATCAGCGCAGACAGCGGCGATTTTTGGATTGCGCTCCTTCAAATACAGTGCCGTGCCGGCCAGCGTGCCGCCGGTGCCGACGGCAGAAACGAAGGCGTTGATTTCACCGTTCGTTTGCTTCCAAATTTCCGGGCCGGTCGTGCAATAGTGCGCCATCCGGTTCGCGGTGTTATCAAATTGATTCGCCCAGAACCAGCCTTTGTCTTCCGCAAGCTGCTGGGCGACACGGTTGTAATTACCGGGATTGCTGTAAGGTTTTTCCGGCACGGTGATGACTTCCGCGCCAAGCGTGCGGAGCAACGTGATTTTTTCCGGCGACTGGGTTTCGTTGATAACGATGGCCGTGTGATAGCCTTTCGCGTGACCGATCACCGCGAGTCCGATGCCGGTGTTGCCCGCCGTGCCTTCAATAATCGTCGCACCGGGTTTTAATAATCCCTTCGCCTCGGCGTCGGTGATGATGCCCAGTGCCGCGCGATCTTTCACCGAGCCGCCGGGGTTCATGAATTCCGCCTTGCCCAGAATTTCGCAGCCGATCAGTTCCGAAAGCCGGCGCAGCCGAATCAACGGCGTGTGGCCGACATGGTTCCCGACTCCGTGATAGCGTGAGTGGTTCGTGATTTTCATTTTTCATGGTCGCGACCGAGCACAAAGATGGCGAGATCAGCATCCCGGTTCGCATCCGCCGTGATTTCTTTTCCCGCTTCGGTGTCGAGCGCAATGCGCCGCTGAATCGGAAATTTTTTCTCGCGACAGAAATCTTCAAAGTCTGTAATTGAAAGGAACCGGATGTCCGCCGTGTCATACCATTTGTCGCTTAACCAACCGTAGGCGCGCGGCGCGCGGCCTTCGTCGGCGAGAATGCGGCGCAGCTTGTGGAACGCCAGATTGGGAAAACTGACAATTCCCGTCGCGCCCACGCGGAGCATTTCGGCAATGACGCCTTCAACGTCCTTCACCGCCGGCAAGGTTTGTGACAGCACCACGCAGTCAAACTGTCGGTCAGCAAATGCGTGCAAACCGGCGTTCAAGTCAGCTTGGATGACATCCAGATTCCGCTGCAACGCGCCGAGAATTTTTCTCTCGTCCAGTTCGACGCCGACCAGTCGCCCGCGTCCGTAGTGCTTGAGCCGCGCCAGCAACCGACCGGTGCCGCAGCCGAGGTCCAGCACGCTGGCGTGCGGCGAAATCAATTCCACGATGCGGTCGTAATCGAGTCTGCGTTCGTGAAAAATACTTGTGGTTCCAGGCAACTCCTCTTTTTCGACGCGCGAAGTGTTAGGCGCGGGGGCGAGATTATTCACGAAGGCGCGAATCATTTCGCCGTAACGATCAAAATCGTCCGGCAGCAGAAACGCATCGTGACCGCAGCCGCTTTGGATGTTGCAGTAGCTTACGGCGGCGTTGTGGTTAATCAGTGCGTTTGCGATGTCGCGGGACTGGCCGGGCGGGAAAAGCCAGTCGCTGGAAAAACTCAATACCAGCCAGCGGCATTTCGCCGAAAGAAAGTTTGTTGCTAATTGTTCCGGCGTGCCGCCCAGATCGAATAAATCCATAGCCAGCGACAGCGTGAGATAGCTGTTCGCGTCAAAGCGTTCCACGAACTTCGTTCCTTGATGGCCAAGGTAGGAGCCGACGGAAAAAGTTTTCTCAAACTCAATCGCCTCTTCACGCGGATGCAGCCGGTCGCCCTCGAATTTCTGGCTCATGGCCTCCGGCGAAAGATAGGTGATGTGGCCGATCATCCGCGCCAGCGCGAGGCCGACAACGGGGCCGTGCGGCTGATCGTAATACTGACCGCCGTGAAAATTTGGATCGCGGCGAATGGCATTCCGACCCACGACATCAAACGCCAGCGCCTGACTGGTCAATCGCGGAGAACTCGCCAGCACCACCGCGCCACGCAACCGGTCGGGATGCCGCGTGGCCCAGGTCAATACTTGATGTCCCCCGACGGAACCACCGATGACTGCAACAAGCTGGCCGATACCAAGGTAATCCAGCAAACGGCGCTGGACTTCCACCATGTCGCCGATGGTGATGATTGGAAAGTCTGCGCCGTAAGGTTTGCCCGTCGCCGGGTTCAGGCTGCCCGGTCCGGTGGTGCCGCGACAACCACCGAGGAGATTTGGACAGATGACAAAAAAACGGTTCGTGTCCACCGGCTTGCCCGGCCCGACGAGAATGTCCCACCAGCCCGGATCGTCTTCGACGTTGTGGCGGGCAACGTGCGAATCACCGCTGATGGCATGACAGATCAGAATGGCATTGTCGGCGGCTTCGTTAAGCTGGCCGTAAGTTTCAAAAGCCACCGTGACGTTTGGCAGTGTGCCGCCAGATTCCAAACCAAACGGTTCGTCAAACGTGACACTTTGCGCATAACGCAACGGCTGCGCGGTGCGAACCGTGTCGCTGCTTTCAAAAATGTCCTTGGCCATTGAACTTGGTTTCCGAAATTTACCTTCGTCGCACCGGCGATTTTTTGACATCGCCGGTGCGCGGAGTTCGGAGCTTATTTCTGCGAGGCTTGCAACGCCTGCTCGATGTCGGCCTGGATGTCGGTCACATCTTCGAGGCCGATGGAAAGCCGGACGTAATCCGCCGTCACGCCGGTTTCTTCCTGTTCGGCGGGTGTCAATTGCTGATGCGTCGTCGAGGCCGGATGAATGACCAGCGATTTGGCGTCGCCGATGTTCGCCAGATGCGAGAGCAGCTTGGCCGAGTTGATGAATTTTTTGCCGGCCTCCAATCCGCCCTTGATGCCGAAGCCGACGATGCCACCAAAGCCGCTCTTCAAATACTTCGCGGCGATTTTGTGATTCGGATCGTCCGGCAAACCGGGATAAGTCACCCAGTTCACGAGCGGATGGCTTTTGAGGAATTTCGCAATCTCCAGCGCATTGATGGAATGTTGTTTCTGCCGCAGAGGGAGCGTTTCCAAACCCAGCAGGAACTGGTGTGCGTTGAACGGACTCAACGCCGCGCCAATGTCGCGCAGGAGCGTGACGCGGATTTTCAAGATGAACGCGACATTGCCGAGTCCGGGCACGTTGCTCAACGCGTCCCAGTATTTCAAACCGTGATAGCTCGGATCAGGCTCTGTGAATTCGGGGAACTTGCCGTTGTTCCACTGGAATTTCCCAGAATCCACGATTACGCCGCCAATGCTCGTGCCGTGGCCACCGATGTATTTCGTGGCGGACGTGGCGAGGATGTCCGCGCCGTAATCAATCGGCTTCACCAAACCGATGCCGACGGTGTTATCCACGACGAGCGGAATTCCGTTTTCGTGCGCGATTTTGGAAAGAACCTCGAAGTCTGGCACGTCCAGCTTTGGATTGCCGACGGTCTCGACGTAAATGGCGCGGGTCTTTGGCGTGATGGCTTTGCGAAACGCTTCAGGGTCGCGCGAGTTCACAAACTTCACCGTGCGGCCCAACTTCGGGAACGTGTAATGAAACAATTGATACGTTCCGCCGTAAAGATTGTTGCCCGCGACAATTTCATCGCCCAGCCGCGTGATGGCGAGCAATGCGTAAGTGATCGCGGACTGGCCAGAGGCCACGCCGAGCGCGCCGGTGCCGCCTTCAATCGCGGCCACGCGCTGCTCGAAAACGTCGGTTGTCGGATTCATCAGCCGCGTATAGATGTTGCCGAATTCTTTCAGCGCGAAAAGATTGGCCGCGTGATCCGTGTTTTTGAAAACGTAGGAGGTCGTTTGGTAAATCGGCACCGCGCGCGAAAGTGTGGTGGCGTCGGGAGTTTGGCCGGCGTGCAACGCCAGCGTGGATAGTTTTTGTTGGCTCATAATTTTATTTTGTTTGGTTTTGGCTGGAGGCCGGCACGGCGGCGGATGGTGCGTGAGGAAGAGTCACGTTGCCGGAAAACCGGACGCCTTGCCTCCTCCAGCCAGATTGGTTCAGAATTCCCATTTGGTCGTGACGCCCCAGACGCCGTCGGCAGTGTTGTTCAGCACCGTGCCGAAATGTCCGTAACCCACCGCCAGTGTCAGGTGTTTGTTGACCACATAGGCGGCGTCAATTGTCCACCAGTCGCTCGCTTTGCCGATCAGGCTGGTGTTGCCAACGGAAACGGTTTTGTAATCAGTGGCCATTTGCTTGTATTCCGCCGCCAGCGCCAGATTGCTGGTGACGAAGACCACCGCGTTGCCTTCAAACAAGAAGTTGTAACTGTCCGTGAAGCCAAGCAATCCGTTCCAGACGCCCTCGGTCGCGCGACCACCCGCTTCCAACAGCACCGGACGCGGCAATTGCGTGAACATTTTGGAAGCGTAAAGCGTGAAATCCACCCCGTCGTTTTGGCTGACTCCAATGGCCTTCAAAGTTCCGTTGAGCTGGCTGTTCACGTCATTGTAGGTGTCATTATATTTGTAATGCACCCCGGCGGTCAGCGCCGGAATCCACTTCTGGTCAAACTCGCCTTCCTTCAGGATTTGAAACCGCGCGTTGAAGTTGTGGAGTTCAACGGAAGACTCATTCAAGTTCAAACCTGTCGTCTGTTTGACCGCCAGCGGCAGGTTGCCCAGGTTGAAGTTGTTGTAACCGTAGCCCAGTTCGAGGCGGCTCAATGGCGATTCTGTCAGGGTCAAGGCTTCGAGATCTTGACCGTGGCCAAGATCAACATAGGCAAACCCAACACTTGGCCGGCCAACTGGTTCGCCATTGCGCGGCGGATTGACAATGTAGGCCGACAGCGTGGCGAAGATACCGCCGTTGCCTTCAATCTGGTGCAGCGGCAGCGGCGCGGGCTTGTCTGCCGTGGCCGGAGCGGCGGGGGATGCCACCGTGACCGTTTCATTGGTGGTGACGTCGGCGCTCAAACCCGTGGCCGGCACTGCCGCCACCAGCAGCGCCGCCAGCGCGGAGCCGAAGTTTGAAGGACGTTTTTCTTGTAATCGGAGTTTCTGACCGGTTTTCATTTGTGTTATTTATTTTCATCAACAATCCTCCAGTAGTCCGGTCAGCGTTGTTCAATTGTTGTTGTTTGTTTTTTATCCAGTTCGTCTGGTGGTAAATTTCAATTCAAGCGGCGCATTCCCCGCCGCGTGCGCCCACGACAAAGGGCTGCGTTGAGCCAAGGTCGCGGTAAAATGCGGGCTGCTCTGCCGGCGACGCCACCTGTGTCAATGGTTCGAGTCGTTGCTTCAACGCGGACAGCCCGACACGATTGATAAATGCGGAAAAACTTTCTGCCTCCTGCCGTTCCGCTTGGAAAAATCCAATGACCCTCCAAACCGCCCGCGCCACATTCAACGCCGGAACCTCCAGCACTCGCGCGCCAAAAGTTTCGGCGGAAGAAACGCCGCCGAGCAGCAGCGCATAATGCGGCACCTGACGATTGTGAAAGTTCTTCGACACGCCGAACAAGCCGATGTCCGATGCGTGGTGATGCCCGCAGGAATTCGGGCAGCCGGAAATGCGGATGCGTAATTTCCGTAACGAAGCGTCGTCGGCCAGTTCCTTTTCCAGCACGCTGATGATCGCCTCTGCTGCCGGACGCGGATTGGTGATGGCCATCAGGCAGGCGGTCGCACCGACGCAACGCGTGATGTCCGGCAACTGCTCTGCCGAAGCTCCGGCCAACTCGCCGCATTGAAGCGATTGATACAGCTCTGGCAACAAATCTTCCGGCACCCGGCGCAACAAAATGTTTTGGTCAATTGATGTGCGAAGGCCACCGGCAAACTGCCGCGCCGCCCCGGCGATTTGACGGATTTGTGCAGGATGTAAATCACCCAGCGGACAACGAATCAGCACCGAGGTAAAGCCGCTTTGCCGCTGGCGGTGGACATTGCTTTCGCGCCAGGCTTGAAAACTCGCGTCCGGCAAAAATAATTTTTCTTTGCGCACCGACGATGCAGGCTTCGTTTCAACAATCTCCGGCAATTCTCCGTTAAACGCCTGCCATTCCGTGCCGAGGCTTTTCAATTCGGCGCGGACTTCTGCGAGAAATTTTTCGATACCCCAATCCGCCAGCAGCCATTTTAGCCGGGCGCGGGCGCGATTATCGCGATAGCCATGCTGGTTGAACACGCGCAACACGGCTTCAAGTGACGCGAACATTTTTTCAACCGGCACAAATTCTTCCAACACCTGCGCGGTTTTCGGCGAGGCACCAAGCCCGCCGCCGATGGTGATGCGAAATCCCCTTGTGCCGTCGCGCTGCACCGCGCGAACACCAATGTCCGAAACCAGCGTGCGAACATGATCGTGCGCGCAACTCTCGAATGAAATTTTGATCTTGCGGGGAAGTTTTTGAAAATCGGCGTGTTCGCGGAAGTAGCGGTCCACTGCCAATGCGAACGGCGTGACATCGAAAATTTCGTCTCGCGCCACACCGGAAAGAGGGCAGGCTACCACGCCCCGCACAAACGGCCCGCCTGTGCGCAAAGTTGTCAGGCCGGCCAATACGAGTTTTTCCAATGCTGCCGGAATTTCCGCCGCTGGCAATCCTGCAATTTCAATTCCCTGCCGCGTGGTCAAATGCGCGCCTGCCTCCCAACCCGCTTGTTCGGTCAGCGAAGCAACGGTTTCCAGTTGCTCTGTTGTCAGAACTCCCGCCGGAATGCGGATGCGGATGATGTATTGTCCGGCTTTTCCGCGTAGGCTGTAAATGCCGTGGCACACACGGATGCTCTTGGTCGCATCCGTCGGCCCGGTTTGAATCTCTTGCCACAACGCCTTCGCCAACTCGCCGAAGCGAGTTTCATTGATTTGCGAGCTGACTGCCATTTGTTTGTTTTATATGCGACTAACTTGGTCGTATATTCATTTAGATCAGTCGAGTCCGCTCTCCGTATATTGGCATTTCTATTACATCTATTGCTCTTCGCAATAACCAAGAAAATTGACTGGACCCCTTTAATGGGGACTGTTGCGCCCGCAGGACATCTGCCAACTTTTCATTTGATTGGCGCAGTCGCGCTATTTCCCCGCGCGTGAATCCGAGGTGTGATGATATGTCGCCGGTCGGCGCGTCAATGTATTGCTCGCCTCATCCGGCTGCGCTCCACATTGCACCCGCCGTCCGGCTCCGGGGATTTTGCCTCTAGGATTCTGCGTCGGGGGAGCTTTATCACGGTAAAGATATGAAGGACAAAAGATTGTCATTCTCTCGTCGAATTTATTCATTCTGCCGGGCTTGCATTTTGTTGAGGCCGTGCTATTGGTTTTTTGAGGCAGGACGTAAGAGCCTGTGTCTCCTATCTTGACTAGGCCGGCGAAAGCCGGTGCGATAATGTCCTAACCGCCCTCGTATCGAGTTGGCCCCAATGGCGAGAACCTGTCGCCGGTAATGGCAGGTTTGATGACCCCCACTTCCCTTCGCATGGCTTTGCCATGCCTTGGGAAGTCGGTTTTTTAATCCCGAAATGTCGTGCAATCCGTTGCACAAAGTCAGTGCCGAGTTATCGGAAATGCCTATACGAATTATAGACAAATACGATAGTTGATTTTTTGAGGAAACAGTTTCGTTAGACTAAACACTTACGACAACTGAGAAATTTGACGTTGGATGATCAAGCAGCGAAATTTCGTCGGGCGGCTGGTGGCCAAAAAGCGCGACCAACTCGATTGGACGCAGGATTTTTTTGCTGACAGGTTGCAGCTCGCCGGTTGGCATAACGCCACGCGCAGCACCGTTTCCAAAATTGAGGACGGCTCGTTGCGGATTGATCTGATCCAGTTGTATTACATTGCCACCGCGCTCGGCCTTCGCCCAAGTGATCTGCTGGCCGAAATTGACTGGCGCAAACAGATTGAAAAAATGATTTATTCAATGAAACCACCACAAACAGCAGAAGCATATGGAAACCATTCCAAAAAATGAAGAACCGCCAGCAACGCCGCCAACCGAACGGCTCGCGTATTCGATTCAAGAGGCCGCCGACATGCTTGGCGTGAATTATTTTAGCGTTTATCGTCTGATTCAACGCAACAAGTTAAAAGTTTGCCGTGCCTTGCGCGGCAAATTGCTCGTGCCGCGAACTGAATTATTGAAATTGTTGGGAACCGAATGAGGTGAATTATGAACTACTATCAAAGACCCACACCGCTTCACGAGCAGGCCAACACCGAGGCCATACAGTATTTCGCGGAACCCCTAAAACAGTTCTAAGCGAACTGTGACGCGCTTCACAATATCGAGGGAAATCTGTCAGTGACGGCAAACGACGCTTCCAGAGCCGCCCTTCAATCGTCAGGCCGCATCATCCAAACCGACGACGGGGCGCGATGGCAACACGCTGTTGATTTGACGGGAATCACTTCCGTCTGCCATCGCCGCACAGCAGCAGGCTTAGAATTTGCCATCGTCGAATGTTTGCTGTTGAAATCCGGGCAGATGAAAGAAGTTTTGAACAGCGGGCACGACGCGCGAGAAGTGCTGCAAGCATTCACGCACGATCAACGGCAAGTTTTGAACCTTTGGAAAGAAGATGTGAAAGCGCAGGTGAGAGAGCATCTTGACGAAAAATATCCACGCCAAGATATGGACATTGTTATCGAATCATTTGAAATCAAAATGGCGCGAGACATCGCGCGCCGAGAATCGCTTGTTCAAAATCGCAGTCATGGCATTCGGATTTGAGAAGCTGTTGCTTGTCCGTTAGAAAAAACACGCACTTTTTTGACGATGAAACTCCCAAAAACTTGCACCCGACTTGTAACCCGAAAGAAATTTTCTGGATTTTATGAGATGACGTAAGATAACACCTAAACATTAACAATCATCAATTAAATCAATGGTTCCGCAATGGTTTCAAAGGGGAATAAAAACCTGCTAAAAATAGCTAAAACTGGCGATTTTGAATTAAAAGGGCACTGCTCTACCAACTGAGCTACCAACCCGCCTGAGCGCGGGAAATTAGTCTTCCGCGCCAACCCATGCAAGATTTTACGGCAGCACGGAAAGCAG
>Ga0181523_10002752_pt1 | contig 16661 bp, 18 predicted proteins | sample PEATcosm2014_Bin_43_FD_119752 | JGI IMG/M metagenome (GOLD analysis project Ga0181523, IMG submission 119752) | Peatland microbial communities from MTU Mesocosm Facility, Houghton, MI, USA - PEATcosm2014_Bin05_30_metaG | ecosystem: Environmental > Terrestrial > Soil > Wetlands > Peat | place...
CCGGCATCACCGCCCGCCAGGTCGTCGAACTGCCGGCGATCCCGTGCACCAGCAGTACCGTCGGCCCCTCGCCGGCCATGCGGTAGCTGACGTCGTGGCCGTGGATGCGGACCGTACGTGAACGGAACTCGCTGGCCTTCATGGCGCTCCCACTGCTGGAGCACTCAGGGGGTCCGCCGGCTCCGGTAGCCGCGGACATCGAATCGGGTCATCGTTCGACCGGCAGGACGAGGCGTCGACGCGGTCGGCGAGTTCACGCCGGACGCCGCATTGGTCCCGATCGCCGGTCTGCTCGAGTCGCGATCTCCCGGTCATCTGTCCATCATGACCGTGACAGTTATTACTGTCAAGGTATTATTACAGTGATTGCTGTCATTGCTGCACACACTGTGGTTGACTGGACCGGTGGACGCTTCCGACGAGGCCGCCGCGTACGGGCTGGCCGAGTTGGCCGCCCGCTCAGGCCTGCCGGCGCGGACAATCCGTTTCTACCAATCCGCCGACGTGCTGCCCAGGCCCGACCGGCACGGACGATCCGCCGTCTATCACGAGCACCACCTGGAACGACTCCGCCTCATCGCCGAGTTACAGGACCGTGGCCTTACTCTCAGTGCCATCCGCCAACTGCTGGGCAGGCGGGCCAGCCCGGGCATTTCGGTTGGCGACTGGCTCGGCTTGGACGAGACCTTACGAGGTCCCTGGTCCGACGACCGGCCGAAAGTCATCGACGACGACGAGCTCGCCGATGTCCTCGGAACCCGACCCGCAGGGCTGCGGAGCAAACTCGAACGGTCCCACTATCTCGAGCGTGAACCAGACGGGTCGTGGTTGGTTCGCAGCCCAGCGCTGCTGGACCTCGCCCTCCAACTCCAAGACGCCGGCATCGACGTCGAGCTGACAGGTCAGGCGACGGATCTGCTTCGTCGAAGGCTTGCTCGAGCCGTCGACGACCTGATCGTGCTGTTCGCTGGACGAACCTCCACCGGATTCGCCGGACGGGTCTCAACGGACGAACTGGCCACGTCCCTCCATGCCCTTCGCCCCATTGCGCAAGAGGCAGCCGGGATCATCCTCGCCCACGAGGTCGAACGCGGCTTGCAGGGTCTGCTCCATGCAGGCCCAACTGCCGCCCGCCGCCGCCCTCAGAGAAGCAACAGACGACGTCGACGCTGACGTCCGATCCGACCCACCGAATCGCTGGCGACCACTCTGTCGAGTGCTGCACCTCCGACCAACCGGAAGTGCCTTCTGCGCCGCAGCCGCAGACCGGGGCGACAACACCGAGCTCAAGGCCGCCATCCTTTGCATGGGGGCCGCTGCGGGCTGGAGACCGTCAAAAGAAAGCGGGGATGACGAGACCTCGGAGCCGCCAGCCGCCCGGCTCCGAGAGGACGGGGCGATCCCCGATCCCCGGGGCAGAAGCCACACGCTCTACTCCCGGCCGGCACAGGCAGCACGGTTTGGGACCTTCGCCCCTGGCTGACCCGCTGGGAAGGTCCTATGTTGGGCACCGAAGGTTTGGCTGGCGAAGATGGTGGTCTCGATCGACTGCGGGGTGATTCGATGACTGGTTCTGCGATTCCAAGGTTGGCGTCCGAGGTCTCGGTCTCTCTTGTGGGAGCCGGGTCCTATTTGCCTGAGCGCCGAGTCCCCAACGAGGAGATCCTCGAATACCTGCATCCGGTCCGCCCTGATGGCAGGCCCCTTGACCCCGAGTGGGTCGTGAGGCATCTCGGTATCGATGAGCGCCGGTTGGACTACGAGTTCGGCGGCGCACGCAAGCGGACCCGGGCCGAAGGGGGGATGTTCGACGGTGATCTGGCCCTGCGAGCCAGCCGGAGCGCCCTCGCCGACGCTGGGATCGAGGCTGACGACGTTGATGTCCTGATCCACGTGAGCACCACGCCCGACCTCATCGCCTGCGAGGACCACTTCCGGTTCCTGGTGACCGAGCTCGGGTTGCGCCGAGATGCCGATCTCGTGCATCACAACCTCGGGTGCGCCGGGCTGGCCTCGGGGTTTCGCACCGCCGCGTGCTCGCTTGTCTCGACGGCACCAGCCACCGCCCTGGTGGTGGCCAGCAATTGCCCATCGGGCTACTTCGGTCCGGAGGTCCACGACTACTACTACGAGCACCAAAGCGGCCTGGGGTGGTTGGCACCACTCATGTTCGCCGACGGAGCCGGTGCGTCGGTATGGCGGTCGGTGTCGCGGGACCAGAGCCAAGCTCCGACCGGTTTGTTGTCGGTGCGCTATGAGACCAGCCCCGATATCGGCCTCGTCTCCTACCCCGGTGGCGGCTGTCTGCATCACACCTCGGCCAGCAACGTGGCCGATCACGTCTTCCTGATGGACGGCGTCAAGGTGGCCGAGGTCTTCCCACCGTTGATGGCACGAGACTTCGAAATGCTGCAGGAAGACTGGCCGACCACTATCAAGCCCGTGACCGGGACCGACTTCAGCGTCGACACCGTGGCCCGCTGGTACTTGCACCAGGCCAACGGGGTCGTGGTCCGTCAGGCGATCGAGATGCTCGGGCTGCCGCCGGACCGCGTACCGATCACCGTCGACCACTACGGCAACACCTCGGCGGCCAGCACCCTGATCATGCTGGACGAGGACCGCCGTGCCGGCCGCGTCAACGAGGGGGATCTCGTGGTCTTCATGTGGGTTGGTGCCGGTAACGGCGCCATGAACGGATACGCAGCCGCCGTACTCTGACCAGGGCGGCCGGGCGACATCGAGCGGGGCCGGCCTCGGCATGGCGCCCGAGGTGCCCGAGCTCGCCAGGCGGAGCCAGGCCGGGGCAGGCGTCGAGAACGTCCAGTTCCCTCTCGGGACGATCGAGGACATCCCCCTGCCGGACAAGTCGGTGGACGTGGTCATCTCCAACTGCGTCATCAACCTCTCCGCCGCCAGGGACCAGGTGGATGGAGCGGTCGCCAACGCCTTCATCCGGGCCCGGTGCTGACTCGCCGACTTCGGAGATCCAGAAGATCGTCGACCAGTCGTCCTTCATGCTGATGACGGTCCGGCCCAGCTCCTCGGCCTTGGTGGGGGCCTTCTCTGCCGCCACGGTGTAGGCGTACCCACGATCCTCGTCGTCATGCGGCCCCTACCAGGGATGTGGATCAGGTGAGACGACTGCTTCGTTTCAGGCCTTGGGTCTTGTCTGCCGATCAGCCCCGACAAACTGGCGGCTCTTCCTCACTGCGGCGGCAGCTGTGCGGTGGCAGAGACGTCTGACCATTCATGGAGGCATTGGCGGCACCGCCAGCTCAGCCCCTTGTCGTTGGTACAGCTCGAACGCACGATCAGGAAGGGCACATCCGATGAGCTGCAGCGCGGACACTCCTGAATTGCTTGGAAATCTTCCACCCGGATCTCCTCTCGTGTGCCGGTCGCCCGGCTGTCGGATCGCCAGTCAACGCCGCATCAGGCCCGGGGCCCGTGCGGTTCGGTTTCGGATCGCCACCCCCAGTGTGGGCCTGCTGCTACTCGCCGCTACCAGGACGTAACATTACTTCGTACTTGGTTCGGAATTGTGGGACCAGGGTGTCAGATGCCCTAGATCCGAAGGTCCCCTGGGCGCACGCCTCCGCCGTGCTGACACCACCAAGCGATCAGGGGATCGAGATGATCTGCGGGGCCATCGGGGTCGCTGCCAACGGTTCGATTGGCTTCCAACGCCGGGCTGGCAAGGCTGGTAGGTCCAACGAAACCCACGACTCCGACTTCGCCATCGTCATGCCGTAGCTTCATGGAGAGCCGCCGAATGGATTCTGGGTACACAGCTGGCTCTCGACCACGGTGCTGACCTCCCCGTGACGTCAGACGGAAATGACGTGCCTCTGACGCATCCTACGAGGGCGGTGAGGGGCGTCCCACTTGTTCCTCGAGTCGTGACAGCTGATCGGCGATCCCCCGCAACTGGGCTTCCTGCTCACTCGCCTCCGAGGTTGCGCCACCAGCCTCCTTGGCCCGGGAACGGGCCGCCTGATCGATGAAGGCAGAGGAGATCTGGGCAGTGACGGTGGCCAACACACCGAAGCCGACGAACATCAGAAGCGTCGCCGCCACGCGGCCTGGCCACGTCACCGGGGTGTAGTCGCCGTAGCCAACCGTGGTGAGGGTGACCACCGCCCACCAAAACGCGTTGCCGACGGTCTTGATGTTGCCGTGGGGGGCGTGGCGCTCGAACAGGTAGACGACGATCGTCAGATTCAAGAACATGAGGCCGGCGGCCAGGACGAAGCGCCCGATGTTGCCGCGCTGGAAGATGGAGCGGAGCAACCGGAGGCTGAATGCGACCCTGAGGAACGGGAAGAAGACGGTGGCCACGGACAGCAGGTTGTGTCGGACGTAGAACCAGTGGTGCGGCGCCAGTCGGGCCCTGACGATGATGTCGGTGGCGTAGATCGCCGAGAGCGTCAGGCGCAATCCCAGCAAACCCAGATAGACGCCGCGGTCGGTGGTGATCACTCCCGGCGGGACCACGACGAACCAGATCGTGACGAGGGCGAGCAGGTCGAGCGGCATCTGCCAGCGGTGCTGGTACGCCTCGACCCGACTCCGGTCGTCACCCGGCTTGAAGCCCCCCTCGCCGATCAGATGGTGAACGCCAGGGTCAGACGCTGTCCCTTCTCCATCCACCGCTCCGCTGGCGCCCGATGCCATGTCCACCGCGTCGTTCACTGGACGAGGGAGTACGTGCTCTTGCCGATCAGCCAGAGGCCGACGATGAGCGAGAGGTACATGATTACCTGGGTCCGGTGGACGTCCATCCACTGGCGGAGGCCGGCCAGGCGGGCTTGAGACGCATCGGGGGCGACGATGGCGTACACCTCCATCACGAGCAGGCTCACAGTGGCCAAGGCCGCGAACAGGACGATGGCGAGCACGTCACTGGGCTTCGAGGTATCCGCTTGTGTGATCGACAGTGCGCCCGCGGCCACCAGACCCCAGGGTTGGAGGAGGAAGGCGAGGACGGCAGCTGTCCAGACGGACATTTGGTCGATCCGCTTCATCCAGCTCGGCTGGCCCGTCTCTTTCGGTGCGCGACGTCGGTAGCGCCAGGCGAAGACGATCAGGGCGACGCCGACGAGGATCTTGGCGGCCAAGATGCCCTCGGATGGCGCCGTGTTCGGTGCAGGAGGCTTGCCGGCGGTGAAGGCCAGGGTCGCGCCGATGACCAGCGCCAGGCTCAGCACCCAACCGGCCAGGAAGAAGAGGCCCTTCCGTGTCCCGTGGTGAGTGCTGAGCGTGAGGATGAAGCCGGTGAGCGGAATGGGCTCGAGGGAGCACGCCAAGCCGATGAGGACGAGGTCGACGGTCAACGACCCACCTGGCTGGGGCTATTGGCACCGGGTGTCTCGCCGAGCAGGGGGAAATCTGACATTGTCGACAGGCTAGAAGGTGGAGCGTTCGTTTCCTTGGATTCCGGGTCTCGTTCCCGGTGTCCCGCATATCAAGTGCTGTCGAGTGAAGTGATCTCCTGCCTTTCAGCGATGAGTTGCCGTGCCAGAAGCGGGCGCCCGAGCTCCGCAGCACAGGGTTGAGACTTTGGACCAGTACAGGATGTCTCGCCGAGAATCGCTCGCTCGGCAGACATCTCCGGGCTGCAGCTCAACCCTGGGAGTCGCGAGCACCTCTGCGTCCGGTCGATATCGACTGACGGGTGAGGCCCAGTCGGTAGGCGAGGTCAACGGTGGCCAGTCGCGAGGTCACTCCCAGATCATTGAACACGGCCGGGGCGTGGAGCAAAGCACGTCGGGTCCCGTCAGGATCCCCACTGCTCCAGCACCCGCATCGTGGAGTGGGGCTGACCCGTGGCGGCCAGGAGACAGGCCCTGGCGGCCCGCACCAGTTGGAGAAACGCTGGAGGTGTCGCTCTCAGGGCCAGGGTCTCCGCTGTCTCGGCATCGGCCAACCGGCAGTCCTGGCACGCCTCGAAGGAGCGCCAGGAGCAGTGGACGATTTCGACATTGTCGGCACGCAACACGGCGACGAGCCGACAGTAGTCGAGTCGGCCGTCGCTGAAGATGGCGTTGACGGTCTGCTCAATGGCATGAAGATCGATTGCATCGCGGTGGGCGACATTCCAGCAGCCGAGCTGCTAGCAGACTGCCTTCCCGATGCTGAGGACGGCCGGATATTCGTGGTGGTGCAGCATTTCGCCCTGGACAACGCGGAGGAGTCCACGCTCGTCGCCGAAGAAGACGGTGCGCACGCGAGACGATGGTTGCGTTCCATCGTCTACGGCACCGTCTCACCCCGTCGCGAGACATTGTGAACACATGCTGTTGAGCTGGGAACATGCGACGGCATGTGTTGTTCCGGGGCACGAAGGGACTACGACGGTCCGCCTAGTAGTCGGAGGTGGCCAGAACCCGCTTGAGGATGTCGAATTCCTCGAGGCACTGTCCGGCCCCGATGGCGACGCAACTCAGGGGATCACGCGCCGAGACGACCAGCATGCCCGTTTCCTCCTGCAGCCGGGCGCCAAGCCCTTGGAGTAGCGCCCCACCGCCGGTGAGCACGATCCCCTGCTCCATGATGTCGGCGCCGAGCTCGGGCGGGGTCTTATCGAGAGTTACCTTCACGGCGTCGATGATGGCCGAAACGGGCTCGGCAATCGCCTTGCGGATCTCAGCGGTCGACACCTCGAGGACCTTCGGTAGGCCGTTCACGAGATCGCGGCCTCTGATCTCGGCGTGTAGCTCCTCCTTGAGGGGGTAGGCCGAGCCGAGGACGATCTTGATCTCCTCGGCGCTCCGCTCGCCCAGGGCGAGGCTGTATTCCTTCTTGATGTAGGAGATGATTGCCTCGTCGAGCTCGTCACCCGCGACTCGCACCGATTGGCTGCTCACGATGCCACCCAACGAGATGACGGCGACCTCGGTGGTTCCGCCGCCAATGTCGACAACCATGTTCCCCGTGGGTTCATGCACAGGCAGCCCAGCCCCGATGGCAGCGGCCATCGGCTCTTCGACGATGTAGGCCTTGCGGGCACCCGCGCTCATGGCGGCTTCCATGACGGCGCGGCGTTCGACACCCGTGATACCCGATGGGACGCAGATGATGATGCGTGGCTTGGCGAAGCGGCGCTGTTGGGCCCGTTGGATGAAGTAGCGAAGCATCTTCTCGCAGATCTCGAAGTCGGCGATGACTCCGTCCTTCAGGGGGCGGATGGCCTGGATGTGACTCGGGGTGCGACCGATCATCCGCTTCGCCTCAACGCCCACCGCCAGTGGCCGCCCGTCTTTGATGTTCACGGCGACGACCGACGGCTCGTTCAAGATGATGCCCCGGCCACGCACATACACCAGGGTGTTGGCAGTGCCGAGATCGATGGCCATGTCACGGCCGAGCAGCGAAAACCGTCTATCCGCCATGCGCTTCGATTCGCCTCGCAGCCAGCTCCGTGGCATGTCGCCGGAGGTCGGCGAGGCTCTTCCGTCGAGGCTGGGATCGGTACCAGCTTACCTGCCGTCACCGAGGTTCACATCGCGGACCATCACGGGACTCCGCGGGGACTGCTGACCTCAGATAAGGAAATTGCGAGGGCATGCGAGCAGAGACGGCATCCAACCCAACCACCTGGACCTTCACCCCGGCCGACCTGGGACGGGCTCGTCGTCCGGGTGCACTGGCGCGACCACGGGCGCGGCTGCAAGAAGGAGGTCACCGGGCCCGACCACCACGCCGATGCGCAGCAGTTGGATCACGGACAGCCCCTGGCTGACCCCGGATGACCGCACCTCGGCGAGCGACTTCCGGCGACCGGCTCAGCCTCGGACCTGTCCTCATCCAATCGGAGGCCCCGGCGGGCGTCAGGCCGATCACGCGGCCAAACATTCGCCCCCCCTCTCTCTGACGATCGTCTCCGTCCATGGACACCATGTGACGGAAGGCCCTGCCAGAGCCAGCTGGAGTGCGCGACGCTGGCACCGTGGCACACGATCGCAATCGAACCGGACCCGGACGACCCCCAGCAGATCGCCTACGGGATCACCGCCTGCACCTTTCGCTTTCGCGGCGCGCCCGGCTGCTATCGACCATCTTTCTGGTTGCAGCCATGGCGTTGATTCCGTGGACGGTCCTTCTTGGCCTGACTCTCCCGCCCAAGTACGACGCCGGACATTGGAATGTGCTGTGGACCGGGTTCGACGTCGGGCTCCTCATCGTCCTGGGTTACGCGGCGTGGGCGGCGTGGTTCCGTCGCCAGATCCTGGCGTCGATCGCCATCGTCGCCGGGACTTTGTTGCTTTGTGACGCGTGGTTCGACATCATCACCTCGATCGGCCATCGTGACCAGTGGCTCACCCTGCTCACGGGGTTCGGGGGCGAACTCCCCTTGGCGCTGTTCTTCTTCTGGCTCTACCGCCGAATCGTTTTGGACACCCTTGCCGCATTCCACGAGCTGCTCGGCGACGGCCCACCTCCGCGACGGCTGCGGGACGCGGGGATCTTCCGCCTGTCGACCCGACCGCCGGCGTCTGGTGGAGACCGGGTCACGCCACCACTCGATGACCATCGGGAGTCGAGCTGACGGATGGCCAGCCATGACGAATCCATCGGGCGCACCGCTTCCGGCTCCCTTCTTCCCGGTCATCCCAGTCCACTCATGGGCGGCGTGATCGGGGAACCCGCTTCGCTGTCACAGCGTCGCGTCCGGATCGCACGACTCGCGCGCTACGCCGCCACCTCGGCAATTGCCTTTGGGGTGAGCGAGGCGACGCTTCTCATCCTGTACGGAAGCGGGGTCGTGGACGCGACCGTCGCCGCGCTCATCGCAAACCTCGTCGGCACGGTCCCTTCGTACTTAATGAGCCGCTACTGGATCTGGAAGGAAGCAGCTCGCGCGCGCGTCGGCCGTCAGGTCGTTCTGTACTGGAGCACCTCGATCACCTGCATTGTCGGAACGAGCCTCGCGACAGGTGCCATTGCCACTCTCGTGCCGCCCGGGCACCGCTTCCACCTTGCCGTCGTCGGCATCGGCTTTTTCGTGGTGAGCATCCTGTTCTGGCTTGCCAAGTTCGTCATTTACCAACGCGTCATCTTTCCGGTGGCCAAGACGGAAGCCAAAGAACCAGGTGATGCTCGCCCCTGAAACGGCTGAGAGCGGCATCGATCAGCAGGGGATCGTGCCCAGCCCTGCCTGACTGGCGAACTGGGGGTTCCGTCGACACCTGAGGGTCACTGCAATGTCTGCAGCAGAGCATGCGACGGATCGGTCCCATCGGTGCCGGTGCAGCTCGTCAACAGGTTGATGAGTACGTCGGGCTCCCAGGCCCGGATTGCGGGTCATCGACTTCGCCTCCACTCCCCGAGCGCAGGATGGCTCCCAGGTGAACGACGTACCACTCTCCTCGCCACGAGATCATCGACGCGATCCCGAAGGAGCTGACCTGTCCATTGATGGAGTAGACCACCCGTGAGTTCGGCACTTCGAAGTAGCCGACGCTGTTGTAGCAAACGCCCGGTGGCACCCAATGGGCATAGTTGACGTTGACGTTGACGCTGACGAATCTGGCGTCCTCCGCGTCGGATCCAAGAAGCTGGTGTGCCGCGCTCACGTCTTCCTCGTACTCGATCACCAGCCGCCCAGAGAAGTCGGCCTGAGCATTTGCGATCGCTTTGAGCTGTACGTATGCCGCCTCGGGAAAGAACGCGGGGAGTGCCGCCTGAGGCGTGCCAGTGGATACACCGTTCCACAGAGCCTGCATGTTCGCGGTGAAGGTCGGATCGGTGCTCGCTGGAAGGGCACCGGTCTGAGGAAGCGCACCCGGTTGGGTGGTCGTTGTGGTTGGGGGCGGGGTGGTCGTTGTGGTTGGGGGCGAGCGATCCTGAGTGGTGGTTGTGCCGGCGTGCCCCGCAATGGACGCGTCGTTTGATCGGCGCCCAGCGGGGGAGCGAGCGATCACCAGACCGACGCCGGCCACGAGTGCGCACGTCGCGACCAGAGCCAGGATCCATCGGCGACGGAGGACCCGCCGTCGTGAGCGATTCGAACCATGTGGGAGTCGGGCCGGTGTCCGATCCTCTGCCAATCCCATGATCGGAAAGATATACGGGCTGGTGCACTCGGTCCTCAACCCATGCAAATGTCGGCTTCCGGCTCGTGGAAGCCGGCCGGACGATGAAACCGGAGTTCCGAACTCCGTCTTGACCGCCACAGAGCGACAGGAGCGCGCCTGACCCGGACCAGGTCGGAACAAGGGCGACTCTCCCCGGACGGCACCGAACTGCGTCATCGTGCCGTCAGGATCGCCTCGTTGCATCGAGCGATGGGTCAAGACCATGGGCATTGCCGCGTCGGTCGACCGCCTCGACCGCCGCGGTGCTGCTGATCGTCCTGGCCGTCGAGGGCGTGACCGTCCTTCGGGTTCGATTGCTGCTGACGCCGCACGTCTTCCTGGGGATGCTGCTCGTCCTGTCGGTCCCCGTTGAAGATGGGAGGCACGATCTGGCGATTCGCGCGGTACTGCACGGGCGCTCCGGACTACCGGCAAGAGGCCCACCGCTGCCTCTCCTCCGGCTCCTCGGGCCGATCGTGGTCGTCCTGACCGCGTCCGTCCTCGCAACCGGGATCGCCCTGCTGCTCGGTGCACTGTCCTGGCGTTCCCAGCTGCTCGTGTTGCACAGGGCCAGTTTCCTCGTCTGGTTCTTCGTCATGACCCTCCAAGTGCTGGGGCACCTGCTCGATTCCGCACGGAGCGCACCTCGTGACTGGCTGTGTCGCACACGACACCATGTGGACGGAGCCGGCGCACGCCAGGACCATCGCTGCCAGCCTGGCCCCGGACCTCATCCTGGCCGTCCTGGTGGTGCCCCTGGTCGGCCTGTACTCGGGCAGTAACATCTCCGGTGGTAGTCCCTATGCACACACTGGGCCAACTCCACCTTCGGCAGCGGTCAGCCCGGCCGCAGCCTTCAACGCCGGGCTCCTCATGTCCGACGCCCACGGCGGCTACTTCACCGACGGAGAGACCATCCTGCCCCTCCGGCAGGGGGCGGGCTCCTTCGTCGTCCACGAAAACGGCACCTCGACAGTCGGGCAGTGGGGGCTGTGACGTCACCATGACGCCCGCCGTCGTGCCCATGAGGAAGAACCTCTGCCTGCTGGTGGACTACGGCCAACTTGTTCCCGGCCCGGACGCCACCGACACCACCCAGTGGGGAGGCACCCTGGGCAACGGGGTGTACGTCTGGCGCTCGGGCCTCGGGGTCACGCCGACGGCGCCCTCGCCTATGTGGGTCGACCCGGGCTCAACAACACCGACCTGGCCAATCCCCTGGCACGCGCCGGTGCAGTGCGTGTGACGGAACTCGACATCGACACCGACTGGGTGAGCTTGAGTACCTACAGGCCGTCCACCGCATCGGGTCCGGCAGGTCCGGCCAACGGCACGGACCTTCTCCCGAACATGGTCGGCACGCCGGGCCGGTACTTCGAGTCGTGGTGGGTACGAGACTTCATCACCATGTAGTCAGCGCTGAGTTCGTGACGTGCAGACCACCGGTGGAGTGGCTCAGGCCTTGCTGGAAGGAGCGAGATCGGCTGACCGAGAAGCTGCACAATCACACGGTATGATCGGGCTCCGCGCCGTCTATCCCGAGAGCACTGATGAGCGGCTCTCCCGGGACGAGGGCACTCCCGTGTTCCGTGCCGTGGGCCGTTCACACCATGTCCTCCGAGGTCTGACGCAGTGAGATCAGTTGCCAACAAAGCGATGAGACTCCTGGTCGCGACAGGCTTCTTGTTGGCCGGTTGCTCCACCGTCTCGTCCAGCGTCTCCACGACGACGAAGACCACATCGCCACCCACCTCGACGACAGTGCCGCCAACTACGACGACCACGACCGAGCAGCCGGGGTGGACTCCGCAATCGACCGTCGGTGGAGCGATCGCCGTCGACAGCCAAGCGGTGAACGAGCCCGATGGCCATGTCGTGACCGTCTTCCGGTTTCGTGCAGCCCGAACCCGGTTCGCTCTCCACGCGGGCAGTTCGGATCCGCCGGTTCCTGCGAGCACCATCGGGTCCGACAGCGGACCGGCAATCGGCCCTGACGAAGCCCCCGCGCTCGTTGCGGCGTTCAACGGTGGGTTCAAGACCAGCTCCGGTTCTGGAGGGTTCGAGCTCGATTCCCGGGTGATCGTGCCCCTACAGGCTGGCGTCGCCAGCCTGGTCATCGATGCCAACGGATCGGCCCATGTCGGCATCTGGGGTGGAGGACTGCCCATCCCGGGCGAACAGGTCGTCAGCGTCCGTCAGAACCTGGCGCCACTGGTCGCCAACGGCCAACCCAGCCCCAGCATCGCCGACATCGGTGCCTGGGGTTCCACGTTGGGAGGTGGAGCTGCGGTTGCTCGGAGCTCCTTGGGAGAGGACACAGCTGGCGATCTGATCTACGCAGCCAGCATGGACGCGGTCCCCGACGACTTGGCCAGTGCCCTCATCAGCGCAGGAGGCGTGACCGGCATGGAACTCGACATCAACCCGGAATGGGTGCAGTTGGCCTCAGCGTCAACCCCGGGAGGGGTCTTGGCCGCCGGCATTCCGGGGCAGAACCGTCCATCCGACCAGTACCAGGTCGGATGGACAAGGGACTTCGTCACCGTGCTTGCGAATCTCTAGCTGCCGTTCGGAAGTCCCCGGAGCCGCCGACAAGTCAGCTTGTCGATGAACTCGTACTCTTCATGACCGGTTGCGCCAGGGACTGCTCGACGGCCGAGGCGATCCCCTGCCCGGTCACCCTCTCTCGATCCTGAACTCCGTCGGTAAGTACAAGGGCCATCGTTGTGTACGCCCTCCCGTGCACGGAGGCATCGCTCCGTCGCCGTCGTCAGGTCGGGCGGGACCTGCCTGGAGCTCGGAGTCGGCGCCGTCTGGCTACCCTGCCTTCACAGATCTGCAGGCTCGGAGGGAAGAATGGGCATTGGGACACGGGCGACGACGACATCCGGTCGGCGGCGCAACTCGGTGGCAAGTGCCAAATCGACCTGGTTGTGGAGCAGCCGGTATCTGAATTTCTCAGGGATGACCACCGGGATGAGAACGACCACCTGGCGGTCCTTCCGCTCCCGGAGTTCGTCGACCAACCGCACGATCGGCTGCACGATGGATGAATATTCGGTGTGCAGCACTCGCAGAGGTACACCCGGATGCCATTCCCGCCACTGACGCTCGACGTCGCTCTGCGGTAGACCAACCAATTCCCCGTCGAACACGACCGTCACCGCCAGGACTTCGTCCCCGAGCGACAGTGCCTCGGACAAGGCGTGTTGGGTGAGCCGAGACACCCGGGTCACCGGCACCACCACGAGGGTGCGCTTGCGATCGGGCGGCTGCGGGATCAGACCGGCTCCCAACTCCTTGTTGGCGCGGCTGTAGTAGCCCTCGATTCGGGTGAACAACAAGATCAGAAGAGGCACGATGACCACGACGACCCATGCGCCCTCGAGGAACTTGGAGAACAGGAAGATGAGGGTGGCGGCGGCGGTCATGACTGCCCCTATGCCGTTGATCGTGGCTCGCCGAGTCCACCCTTGCTCTCTGGTCCGGCGCCAATGCACCACCAGACCCGATTGGGACAGCGTGAAGCCGATGAACACACCGATGGCGAACAACGGGATGAGCTCGTTTGTATTTCCACTCACCGCGACGAGCAAGATGCCGGAGCCCACTGCCAGCACCCAGACTCCGTTGCCGAACACCAGTCGGCTGTCCCGTACACCAAAGAGGTGAGGCAGGTAGTTGTCCCTCGAGAGCAGGCTGGTGAGCACGGGAAGCCCGCCGAAGGAGGTGTTGGCCGCGAGCGCAAGCACCAGCGTAATGGTGAGCGAGACGATGTAGTAGACCCAGTGACGCCCGACTGCATCCACCATGATCTGGCTAAGGACGGTCTGGTTCGTTCTCGGCTGGATGTGGAACTTGTTGCTGAGCACGGCCAGGCCCAACAGCATCGAGGCCAGGATCACCCCCAGCATGAGCTCGGTGCGTTTGGCGCGGATCACTCGTGGTTCTTTGAAGAGCGGGACGCCATTGGCGATGGCCTCGACGCCGGTCAAGGCGCTGCATCCGGCTGAGAACGCTTTCAGCACGAGGAGGATGGTGATCGCCTCCACCGAGTGGGTCGCCACCAGTGACCGTCCGGTCTGGGGCGTATGCAGGCCGAGGGGATGGATCAAACCGACGGCGATGATGGCCAGCAGCCCGACGATGAACACCAGGGTGGGAATGAGGAGGGCGCGTGCCCCTTCCCCGAGTCCGCGAAGATTGAGAGCGGTGATGACCAGCAGGATGCCTAAGCACAAAGGTACCGTGTACGGCGCTATCGATGGAAAAGATGAGGTGAGCTGACCTACACCAGCGGCGATGGAAACGGCCACGGTCAACGTGTAGTCGACGATGAGGGCGGCTCCGGCCAGCTTGCTGGCCTGGGATCCGAAATTGTCACGAGTGACGGCGTATGCACCGCCACCGTGGGGATATGCGTCGATGACCTGCCGGTAGGAGATCACCAGGATGATCAGGAGAACGATGATGGCGATCGTGATGGGCAAGATGAGGTGAAGGGATGATGCTCCAGCCGCAGCCAGAACGATCAAGATCGCCTCTGGCCCGTAGGCCACCGACGTGAGCGCGTCCAGAGAGAGAGCGGAGAGGCCCTCCACCGGCGTGATCTGCTCCTTGGATGCTTCTTTGGCCGACAGAGCTCTACCGGTCAGGGCTCGGTGGACCTTTTCGTAATTGTTCATTGGCCCGATCCTCTGTTTGGCAGAGCGAGAAGCATTGGAACGGACTCTATGGGCTGATCGTGCCGTCCGGACGATTCACGGCCTGAACACACATGGCTACAGCGAAGTGTGAGTGATTGAGCGCGTTAGGGAATGTCCACCTCTGGAGCAGTGGGCCGGAGAACGGCCACCAACCATCTCGGCAGGTGCAGAGCAGACCCGGGACGTTGGCTGATCGCGATGGCACGCCGTTCCCCCGTGCAGCGCTGGCCGAAGTGGCGCAGCCGGCCCTCGACCACGGCGTGGAGATCGTCGGTCATTTCATGAATTGACGTCACCGACCCGTTCTGATTCGGGTACTAATGCTCGTCCCAGTGTCCGTCGTGGGCCGCATGACGGTGGCCCTCGTGGATGTAGTCGACGTGGTCGCCGTGGGTGACCGCCTCGTGACCGCAGTCAGCTCTATGCACGTGGCCGTGGTCGGAGTGCTCCACGTGCGGGAGGGCGTGCTCGTCGTAGTGACCCTCGTGCGCGTGGTGGGCATGACCCTTGTGGATGTAGTCGAGGTGTCCCTCATGCTCGACGGATGCGTGCCCGCATCCGGGCCCGTGCTCGTGGGCATGATCGTCGTGGACGGTGTGCTCGGCGGTGCTCATGGCTGCTCCTTGGTGTGATGGACGGCGTCGGCGACGATGTGAGCCACATGGTGGTCGACGAGGGCGTACACGGCTTCGCGCCCATGGCGCTCCACGGTGACCAACCGAGCTCCTCGCAGAACGCGGAGATGCTGGGAGATGAGCGGCTGGCTCATCTCCAGCCGGTCGACCAATTCGTGCACGACTCGCGGCCCTTCGGCCAGCTCGACCACGATGGCGAGGCGCGCCGGTGCTGACAGCACCTTCAACAGCCCGCTCGCGCCTTCGAAGGCCTTCGTCTTCACCGACACCACCAATAGATAAACATATGCGGATGTGTTTATGCAAGGCGCTTCGATCATGAGACTGAGGCTCAGTCTCAGCTCCTCCCATGGCTCTCAGCGCGGACGGACCACCGATGCAGCATCGAGCCAAGGGGTGGCCCAGGAGGCCAACACCGGACCACGGATCAGAGCTGCTGGCGTCGCATTTGGGACCCGATCCGCTTCGCTGACGTCACGCAGCGATGGTGCCCATACTCCCCTTCTGATGCAGCGCCACCACAGGAACCCAGGCGGGCGCCGACGACCAACTCCGCGCGATCAACCGGCCAAACCGAAAGGTAGGGATTGGGCCGTCTCTATCTCGATGAGGCGGTTGTACTTCGCCACCCGCTCGCCCCGCGCCGGCGCCCCACTCTTCAGTTGCCCACACCCCGAGCCCACGGCCAGGTCGGCAATGAACGTGTCCTCGGTCTCGCCCGAGCGATGCGAAACCATCTGCGCCCATCCCGCTGCTCGACAGACCGCCATGGCCTCGAGGGTCTCGGTCACGGTGCCGATCTGGTTGACCTTGATCAGCGCTGCCGTATCGGCCCCAAGGGCGATCGCCTTGGCGATGATCGCCGGGTTGGTGACCAGGTTGTCATCACCGACGAGCTGGATACGGTCGGCGAGTCGTTCGGTCAGACGCACATTGCCGTCCCAGTCACCCTCGGCCAGGCCATCCTCCAGGCTCCACACGGGAAACGCTGCGACGAGCTCCTCGTAGCGCGTGATCATGTCGTCGCTCGACAGCGTCTCCCCGGCGACCTGGTAGGCGCCGTCACGATAGAACTCGCTGGCGGCGGGATCGAGAGCGATCGCTACCCCGTCCCGACCAGGCCGGTAGCCGGCACTCTCGATCGCTTGGACGAGCAGAGAGAGGACTTCTTCAGGTTGGCCGATCTGCGGTGCGAAACCCCCCTCGTCACCCAGACCTGTCGCAAATCCCCTGGCCACCAG
>Ga0181523_10002753_pt1 | contig 16659 bp, 19 predicted proteins | sample PEATcosm2014_Bin_43_FD_119752 | JGI IMG/M metagenome (GOLD analysis project Ga0181523, IMG submission 119752) | Peatland microbial communities from MTU Mesocosm Facility, Houghton, MI, USA - PEATcosm2014_Bin05_30_metaG | ecosystem: Environmental > Terrestrial > Soil > Wetlands > Peat | place...
AAGTTCGTTATCCCTGTCCACAATAGATTGAACAGAATTCTTTATCGCCATCTCCACGAGAGACCCCATCTGGAGGACCAATCCGTTCAGTCGAACCAGTTCATCATCAAAAATTGCCATTATCCGAACCTCCCGGTTACATAATCTTCTGTGAGTTTTTCTGAAGGAGCCGTGAAGATCCTTTCTGTAGTGCCGAACTCAATAAGCTCGCCGAGCATCAGGAACCCCGTCCAGTCTGAAATCCTGGCAGCCTGCTGCATGTTATGAGTCACTATTATTATAGTGATATCCTTTTTTAATTGCATAACGAGATCTTCTATCTTCGACGTCGATATCGGATCGAGAGCAGAGGTGGGCTCATCAAAAAGAAGGACTTCCGGTTCGACGGCAAGGGCACGGGCAATAACGAGTCTCTGCTGCTGTCCGCCCGACAGATCGTAGGCGCTTGCGGTGAGTTTGTTTTTGACCTCATCCCATAAAGCAGCATGCTTCAGGGCTTTTTCCACACGTTCTGCAAGGTCCAATTTCTTTTTGATCCCTTTGAGTTTGAGTCCGTAAGCGACATTGTCGAAGATAGACATGGGGAACGGCGTCGGCCTTTGGAAAACCATTCCGATTCGGCTCCTCAATTTGATGAGGTCATTGCCATTGGCCAGCAGGTTGTCATCCTGGAACAGTATCTCTCCTTCATAGCGATGCTTCGGATATAGGTCGTGCATCCTGTTAAAGCACCTTAGGAGCGTAGTCTTGCCACAGCCGGAGGGTCCTATAAGGGCGGTAACACTCTTGTTGTGAATGGTCAGGTTGATATTCTTGAGGGCGTGGATGTCTCCCGAATAATAGAAATTGAGCCCCTTTATTTCGAGCTCCACTTTGTTTGTCACTGTTTGTACCTCCACTTTATAAGAAGTCTGCCCGTTATAGTTATGAAGAGTATGAAGAGCGTAATTACCAATGAAGCGGCCCATGCCTGGGCATGCCAGTCGTCATACGGACCCATGGCATACTGGAAAACGCTGACCGTAAGTGAGGGCATAGGGCCATTCATATTATAAGAGAAAAAGGAATTGTTGAATGCTGTAAAAAGCAGAGGCGCGGTTTCACCCGCCACTCTGGCAATAGAGAGAAGGATGCCTGTGAAAATACCCGTTGCAGCGCCACGGTATACAACCTGGATAATCACTTTGTAGTATGGCGAACCTAATGCAAACGCCGCCTCTCTCAGTGTCCACGGAACCAGCGACAGCATATCCTCCGTGGTTCTGAGCACAACTGGTATCATAATGATCGCAAGGGCCGCAGCTCCTGCCCATCCGCTGAAATGACCGACGGGCCTCACCATAAGCGCATAGATGAAAGTTCCGACAATGATCGACGGCACGCTGACCATGATATCGGCTAGTATGCTGATGACCCGAGAGATCCACCTGCCGCGCGCATATTCGGCGAGGAAAGTGCCGCCGAGGACCCCGATTGGCACGCCGATTAGCGTGGCAAAGCCAGTTATAATGAGATGTCCTAAGAATGCGTTTCTTAAACCTCCTCCTTCGACGCCGGCTGGCGCCGGATCGTTAGTGAAAAGGCTCACATGCATAGCCCCTATGCCGTGAACAAGGACATCGCCGAGGATAAATACAAGCCAGAAAAGCCCGACAAATGCGGCCATGGTGCTTAACAAAAGCGCTATAAACCCTTCGATCCTTCTCTTAGTCTCGTGGGTCATCGTGAATATTTCCGTTCAGCTCTTATAAGGAAATACTTAGCGATAAAGAGAGTAATGAAGCTCAGGACAAAAAGGACCAGTGCGAGATAGAAGAGTGAAGATAGGTATATGTCAGTATCGGCCTCTGAAAATTCATTTGCAAGTGATACGGTGATGGTCGCTGCGGCATCCAAAAGGGAAGACGTGATCTGGTGATTATTGCCGAGTACGAATGCTACCGCCATCGTTTCGCCAATGGCCCTGCCCATCGAAAGAACGACACCTCCGAAGACGCCGAGCTTGGAATAGGGGATAACAATATTCTTAACGACCTCCCATTGCGTAGCTCCGAGAGCATATGCCGATTCTTTTACCACTTCAGGCGTCAGGTTAAAGGCATCCCGCGAGATGCTCGCTGTAAATGGGATGATCATAATGCTCAATATGACGCTTGCAGTCAGTAAGTCGATGCCCATGGGGGTCCCTGCGAGGAGAACCGAAAAGAAAGGGAGCTTACCTAACGTCTGTTGGAGCGCCGGCTCAATATAATCGGTCATGAGAGGAGCAAGCGTAAACAGGCCCCACATACCGTAAATTATACTCGGTATTGCAGCAAGTAATTCTATGGCGATCCCAATAGGTCCTTTAAGGAAATTCGGAGCGATTTCAGTTATGAAGACCGCTATGCCGATAGCGATCGGGATAGCTATGAGCATAGAAAGCGCCGTAGTTACCATGGTCCCATAGAGCGTGGAGGCGGCGCCGAAAATTTCCTTAACAGGGTCCCAATCAGTCTCGGTGATAAAATTCAGTATGCCAAATTTATGTATCGCAAGAGAAGATTCTGAAACGAGTACTATAAGTATGCCGATGATAAGAAAAATAATCGCAAAGGATGAGACCGCCGTCAAGGCTGCGAATATTGAATCAACCGGGTTCTTTTTAATAGACGGCTTCAATGTCAATTCCTTTTTTTTCGGTATTAAAACACTAATGGGCCAGATACGAGGTCATCTGACCCATTAGTGTGGTGGATTTGATAAATCAAACCCTTGCAACGTTGGGACTAATAAATCCCGTTCGCCTTCCAGTAAGCCCTGATCTTGTCTTTCAGAGCTTTCGGAAGGGGAATATATACGAGTTCTTTGGCTTTTGCATCGCCGTTATTGAAAGCCCAATCGTAGAACTTGACGGTCTTCATGCTGGCATCCTTCTTGTCCTTCGCCAAGAGGACAAAGGTGGCGCCGGCGATCGGCCATGCATCCTTGCCCTTCGCGTTTACAAGCCAGAGATAGAAATCTTTCTTGGGATCAAAGTCTCCTGTGGCAGCCGCATCTTCGAAGGTCTTGAAGCTAGGCTCCACAAAATGACCTGCAGGGTTCTTCAGCAGGGTGTAAGCAAGTTTGTTCTGCTCAGCATATGCAAACTCTACGTAACCGATGGAATCGCCGGATCTTTGGACATAGTTAGATACGCCCTCGTTGCCTTTGCCACCAATGCCGACCGGAAACTTCACCGATGTGCCGGAGCCGACCTTTTCTTTCCAGGCAGGACATGCTTCGCTGAGATAAGTGGTAAAGATTGCGGTCGTTCCCGATCCGTCGGACCTATGGACCACATTGACCTCTTTGTGCGGCAGGTTCATCTTCGGATTCAAAGACTTAAGCTTCGCATCGTCCCAGAATTTGACTTCCCCGAGATAGATTTTGCAGACCGCGTCAGAGTCGAGATGCATCTGTCCCGCCTTGACACCGGGAATGTTGACGACAAGAACAACTCCCCCCATTACAGCAGGAAACTGCATCAGGTTGTTCTTCCGGAGAAATTCCTGGGTCTGCGGTGCATCTGATGCGCCGAACTCAACAGTCCTCTCGGTGATCTGCCTGATTCCTCCGCCGGAACCGATCGACTGATAATTGAGCTGAACTCCGGTGGCTTTGCTGTAATCGAATGCCCATGCAGAGTAAACGGGATAGGGGAAAGATGCCCCGGCGCCGTTAAGCGTGTCTGCCGCTTGGACCGAAACTGCACCCAGTACCAATGCAAGCATTAAGACTACCTTGAAAATTGTTTTCATGACTTACCTCCTAGTGTTTAGTCTATAGAATATACATAAATTGTTACAGCAATGTTACAAACTGATTACATCTTTGTTACAGCACCACCTCCTATGCTCTGTTCTTTCCGGACAATACATGCCCCAGAGTAGGCATCTCATTATAGGGAAGTAATGTTACGGCAATATTACGAGGATATTAAAAAAAGTTACTATCTAGAAGTTTGCTCAAATTGAGATCGTCTCACTCATTATAAGTATTAATATATACATTCTTCGACGTCTTTTCTTGTCAGGTAGAAAGGACACTTGGGATACGCCACACTTTTGCAATACTCATTTATTTGGAACGCAGTAGGTGTATATGGGTTATCGCATGCCTTGCAGACGCCGCGAAGCCAATTAACGAGATGAGGGCACTTCAGTGTCGTCCGTTTTCTTTGCATAGGTCCTGCATATTGGGTAATGTGAACACCTGAATCTCAGAAGATTTCCTTTTCTTTTATATAGATGCATATGGCCGCCGCATGTGGTGCAGGCGGGCTTGTTCTTGACCTCTTTCCTGCTGGCGTCCGGAGTGAACTGCCTGCCGCAAATGAGGCAAATGAACCTTTGTTTTCGGCTTTTTGTTTTCCCGTACTTGTAAAGAGCTGGCGAATTGCATTCGGGGCAATGCAATTCTGCGTGAGCATCTGTCTTTATCGCGGCTTCCATTTAACTATTAAACCAATTTCTCATTACCGCAGGATGAAGCATGGGTTACAATGCCATGACATCATTGCAGAGCCTGAGCAATCGGCTGGCTGCTCGTTCGCCTTATCGATCCGACATACACATAACAGGCCTCATAGTGGCAGCTCATGCAGAACTTGATTTCGGCGTCGGGCACATTCTTAACCTGGTCCATCACTACTGAGCATAAAGGGCTGCCGGCATCGTTTCTGAAATGAGGGCAAGAAATAGTTCTGATATCACTTTTCCCGAAGCACATACTATCCTCCTGCTTTTTCCTGAATTATTACATACGACCGTTACGGAGAGATTACAGGAATGTTACATTATCATTACAAACCTACTGAACCGACTTACAACAGCCTTGCTCCCTGTTCCGCAAGACGAGATCTGACGCTGTCCTTCAAATTCAGATAGCAGAAATTTTCCTCGTAAATGAATCTGCTTATCAGATAAGCCAGGCCGTTGCTCATACTGTCCAGATAGGGCGTGTCTATCTGGTGCAAGTCCCCTGTAAAAACCATTTTCGTCCCTTCGCCGCATCGGGTTATAATCGTCTTGATGTCCAGCGGACGAAGATTTTGGGCTTCATCGACTATGAAGTATCTTTTGGGCAAGCTCCTTCCACGGATATACGTTAGCGCTTCAGTCTGGAGTATCCCGGTATCGATTAGATATTGAAAACTCGAATACTTGGGAGTGGAGTTGTCCTTTTCCTGTCCTCGTGGTGTGCTAACAATTACCTCGAGGTTGTCGAATATCGGCTGCATCCATGGGGCCAGTTTTTCATCGATATCACCGGGAAGGTATCCAAGATCATTTCCCATCGGAACGACAGGCCGCGCGACGATCACCTGTTCGTATAGCGGGTGTCTTTTTGTAGTCTGGTGAATTCCAGCGGCAAGGGCAAGAAGTGTTTTGCCGGTCCCTGCCTGACCTGTGAGAGCTATGACCTCTATGTCGGGATTGATAAGCGCATCGATAGCGGCCTCCTGCTCTTTATTCTTTGGACAGATACCGTCTATGGACTTGCCGCTCCTGATTTTGCTCTGCCCGTGTTCACCCTGCAGGCGGTACAGATCTTCGCCCTGTCTCAGATACCTGATGGATTTAATACCATTGGTGTAGTCAGTTTCATCGAGCACCCTTCCGTACCTCTTGAATATTGAGGTCTTGTCGTTCCTGTAATCGTCGGCGTGAAGACCGACCGCCTCTGCCTTTATTCTTACGGCCAAGTCTTTAGAAACTAAGGTGACCGGCCTGTGGTCTTCGTTCAAACGGCAAAAATTAATTGTACGAACGACACCCAGACAGTCATCAGCGGCTTTTTTCTCCCTGCCCATTAGGGAGAGGGCCGTAGTGATTATTTCATTATCGGGAGAGAGATGTTCAGATAGATCGGTGATGTTTTCGATGCTAAGTGTACTGCTGTTTGATAGCTCGACTCCGGTTGCGAGATTACCTTTTTCTCTGAGAGAGTCGATAAGCTTAAGGGCTTGGCGGGCCGAATAGGCAATCTCGCCATGTCCTTTCTTCAGCCCGTCCAGCTCCTCTATCACTACCATTGGGATTACGATGTCGTTTTCCTCGAATTTGAAGATGCACTCGGGATCGTGAATCAAAACATTAGTATCCAGGACGTAGATTTTCCTCACAATAAGTCCTCCTCGAATAGTGGTATCGGCAGATGCCGAAGACTGATGCAACGGATATGCGAAGGAAGCATTACATAGTGAAAACGAAGGGGGTGCATTGTAAGGCAGAAGAGTGGGAAAGAATGAGGAAGGGGCACTGAGTGTGATGGCAAAAGGCAAGTCAGCAGCGCGGGTTGTATTCAAAAAGCTGACCCTGATCTTTATTTCGTTCTCAAGGTTTTAGCCAGAAACAGGGCACAATTATCATAATTATCGGTGGAACAATAGCCGCTGTTCCGGTCCCTGTCGATAGTAATCGACGAGATGGAAGCTTTACATATGTTGGATACAACATCATGATACGGGCAGAGCTCGGGCTGCCGGGACTCCAGGACATGAAATATGCTGCATGTATCCATAGTGATATTTTCCATTATTGCCCTCACTTTCTTAATCTTATCTTCTTTAAGTATTGTAGCCTGCTCATATTACTTGATTATGAACGGCATGTTAAGGTTCGGTTACATGCGAGTTGCTATGCAAAACGTGCCTTTATGGTATCGACTACCCGATATCTGAATGATAATAGTCCGGTTTCTGGGCAGGGTGAGAGCATCGAATCTTTGCCTATAATATACCTGTTCCCTCTCCAAACGACAGTATTGCTCAAAAGCGGAACGAACCAGATGAAACCGATTAGAACGTCTTTCAACGGACCAAGTATATAGGATGATATTGTCATATTTGTCCCTATTTTCCGTCCTATGAAAAAGTCGCCTGCAGATTTACAGAAACTGACGCCGGCCGACAAGGCAACCGTCCGTAAGGAAGGCCCCAGGAACGCCAGGGCCAGAAAGGACATGAACACCGGATTGCTGATCAACTCGGAGATATATTTAATGCCGCCTATCTGCCATCTAAGTTTTCCCCAACGTGTGTGCCTGTTCAGGAATTTCCGGATGCCCCAATACTCGTTTATATTGTCGATCATATGCCTGGACAGGACGACCCGTCTGCCGCTCTCATGCATGCGCTTGCCTATCAGGTAATCCTCAGCGAGGACATCCTTGACCCCTGCAAAACCGCCGATAGCTTCAAGGTCGGACTTTCTCATCAGCATCGACTTGCCGACAACGCACGGCATCTTGAGAACCCTGTCAAGGAAGCTTACGCTTCCCATAACGAAAGAGTTTAGGTGTAAATTTTCTAAGACAGCGCCGACTGACTCCCCGCCCATGCCCCGTATAAGATTGCTGACCAATCCTACGCCAGGATCCCGCATGTCACTGATTATGTCAGCCAGATAATTCTTACGGGCCATGACATTGCTGTCGCTAATAAGGATATACGGATACTTTGCTATCCGGTAGGCAGGTATCAGGTTGTTCACCTTCGGGTTGAGGCCTGCGGAGCACCTTTCGATATGGACGGTAATGTCCCTCTCCGGATACTTGTATTTTATCATTCGTGCAACCTTGCAGGCCGGGTCGTTTTCATTTTGCAGCGAAAAGATAACTTCATATTCGGGATAATCCTGATGACAGAAACTTTCGAGATTATCAAACAGGTTGTCGTCCAATCCCTTCAGCGGCTTCAGAATAGAGATCGGCGGAAAAAATGCAGCTGCAGCAATTGGTTCCCCCGAGCAGGAAGGGGTAGGAATGGTTCGGCATGAACGGACCGACCATATCTGAAGGGCATAAGCGAAAAGGCCGAAGAGGCACAATGAGGCGAAGATAAGGAATAATGGTTCCATTTTCACTCTCCTTTTAAATCAGTTTCTGAATAATGTTATGGCAACGCCTTTGTTGTGGCGTATGCACTGCTTTATAGCGCCCACTTCCTTCGAACAGTTGAGCAGCGTTTTCCATGAGTAAAGGTGTCTGGCCTTGTGGAAATCGCTGTTGGCGATATAAGGGTATTTTTTCAGGCTTACAACGTTGAAGACGTCGTCCCGGTTGGCAATCTCCCATGCGTCGATGTACTTGGCATACTTCTCCCGGTTGTTCCAGAGATGGAATGTGTCCTTACTCATGTCTGATAAGGGTTGCGGATGGCAGGCGACTATGAGGGCGTCCTGTTCCCTGGCTTCCCGGAATATTCTTTCATAATCCCAGCTGGCCGAAATGAATCTTTTGAGATCGAGGAGCAGAAGGTGGGCCGAGAGGTCGGGATTTATGTAGTTCTTGCTAATCTCTATCCCCGAAATAACCAGCATCCCGTATTTCTCCCAGGCCCTTGTCGATTCGAATTCTATTGCGTCCATATATTCCTGGAAGTTCTCTTCTTTAACGGTGTATTTAAATTGATGGGCAAGTTTACCTATGGAACTGTCATTGTTGACCACATGATCGGTGATGGCAATGACGTCGAATCCGGCCTGACCGTAAATGTCGACGACTTTCTGAAGCTCTATTGAGCCGTCAGAGTACGTCGTGTGAATGTGAAAGTCGCAGAGCAACATTAGTGCTTAATATTAAAAGGTTTTCTGTTACGTGATTATTAAGGGAAGGTTACGTTCGGGTTACGAACAGGAAAGAGCCAAGGCGATTAGAGAGGCTTCCTTTGCGAGGAAAACTGTAACCGTATCTTCATCTCGCTGTCAAGCTGTTTTAATAAACAGTCTTTATAGTTAAAGAACCAAGGACCTGAAACCGAAGGAGGGAGCAATGCTGACAGAGACTAACCGCAGGGAGTTTTCAAAAAAACTCCGTCAAAAGAGAGAGGAAATCATATGCCGCTCGACGAGCGAGATGAAAAAAAGAATATCCACCGATAACAGGCAGACCATGGGCGCCGGCCAGGAAGAAGCCGACTGCGCGTTTTCGTGTCACTCCGACTATCTTCATTTTAAGAATCTCGATGCGCAGCGCGTAGTCATAAAACAAATCGACATGGCCCTGGATAAGATCAAAGAGGGCAACTACGGCGTATGTGAAGAGTGCGGCGAGGAGATAGGTGAGAAAAGATTGAAGGTACTTCCCTTTGCCCGCTACTGCAGGGACTGCCAGGAGACATTTGAAGCGGTGCATAGCGTTCGGCGACAGGATGTTTGATGACGCCGGTTCGCGGTGTCTATGAAAGAATAATCTCATTCCTGAGTATATTCCTTTGCTTTTTCGCAATACTTATACTTCCGCGCATCTCAGAATGCAAGGACAGCCCCCATATAATAGTCGATTTCGGCGGTTCCAATGAAAAAACGGGTCTTCCTCTCCTTTGGAAATTGCGAGTTAATGCAGGAAAAGCTGATACGCGGATATTAATGGAAGGAGGTGAGCCGGCGCTGTATCTGCGCTCACTGAATGCCTCTTTCGCACTCGAAAGAGAACTGTCGGTAAGCACAAGGGATTATCCCTATCTCAACTGGACCTGGAAGGTCCTGATCATTCCGTTAAGGGGTGACCTCCGGAAAAGATCTCAAAACGACCAGGCCCTCCAGTTGCTCGTCGCATTTGAAGGAGGGAAAATACTCAGTTATGTATGGGACTCCAATGCTCCTGAAGGAACAGTCGCCGACGAATCCATCGGTCTTCCTCTCTTCATTACAGTGAAAGTAATCGTTGTTACAAGCGGGCCAGCAGACAAGGGGACATGGCTGAAAATATCGAGAAACCTCTATCAAGATTACAAGAAAATGTTCGGAGAGGAACCCCGCAAGGTTAGGGGGATAAGGGTCCAGAGCAACTCTCAATATACAGGGGCCTGCGCCGAAGGACTGGTGAAAAGAATCGTCTTCAGCCGTGACGAGTAAAGCGCTCTCTAAGAAGGGCAATATTTTCCAGCAAATATGCAAAGATCAAGATGATCAGTATACTAGGAGTATGCATAACGATAAATCAAAGGAGCGACAAAGCATGGGGAAAAAGCTTGTATTGTTCGTTTGCGTACATAACAGCGCCCGCAGTCAGATGGCGCAGGCATATATGAATACAATCGCTGGCGATCGTTTTGAGGCCGAGAGCGCCGGTCTTGAGGCAGGCACATTGAATCCCCTCGCGATCGAGGCGATGGCGGAAGTCGGCATCGACATATCAGGGAACACCACTCGTCGGGCTTTTGATCTTCTAAAAAGTGGCAGGCGTTTCCACTACGTGATTACAGTCTGTGACGCCGCCAATTCCCAGAGGTGCCCTGTATTTCCAGGAGCCTTGCAGCACCTTAACTGGAGCTTCCCCGATCCTGCCCAATTGCAGGGTACTCATGAAGAGAAAATGAAGGAAGTCAGAAAGATTCGTGATGCCATCAAAGAGAAGCTGGAGTTGTGGATTACTGAGGTTGAAGAAAGTAAAGGGCCTAAGACTAATATCCCACCTTTTAAAATTGGCCTATAATTTCCTTCCGGCTGATCCGCTTCCAACAACCCGTCTGGACCGATCGTTGTGTAAATAATCAAACTTGAGATGGCCGTCACAAAAAATTGCGTTGTAATGTTATTGCAACGTGATGGTCATGCTGAGGTAAGATTTGTGTGGTTCAATTGATTATAATACGAACGAGAAGCACACTTGCAACAGCGAAACCAGCATTTTTTGGGGGCATCAATGTTAATTGACGCATCCGGACGATCGGCCAGAAAAGCAAAGGGAGATGAGTCTGCAACACATAAGGGGTCTATCGAAGACAGGTCCGATGATCAAGGCAACCTTAATTATTATAAACAAGTAATATGCAGACTCATCGACAATGACTCCTTCACTGTCGACTTCCAGCCGATAATGTCTGCTGCCGATGGTATTGTATACGGGTTCGAGGCGCTGACAAGGCTTGCTTCGACAGTCGATCATCCTTTCAGTGACATTGGCGATCTGTTCAGGAAGGCTAGGGAAACCGAATTCATAGCGTCCCTGGACCTGCACTGCAGGAGCAATGCTATTCACGAGGCGGCACTGCTGGGCATTAAAGAGAGGGAAGCATACCTTTTCATTAATATATGCCCCGAGACGCTAGTCGCCGCCGAGTACAGGGTCGGCATTATTGGTGAAATTGCAGACAAATGCGGCCTGCCCAAGAACAAGATAATATTAGAACTGCCCGAACAGGCCGCTATTGAAAACTACGAACTTTTCAAGAAGACATTGGTTCACTATCGGGAGCAGGGTTATAAAATAGCGATTGATAATTTTGGCTCCGGACAGTGCGGTCTGAAGGTCCTCGCGACTATCGAGCCCGATTTCATAAAGATAGACAGGCATTTAATATCGGGCATCGATAAGAACATGATGAAGTTCAACTTGGTCGAATCAGTCACCACGGCATGCCACAGGATCGGAATCAAAGTCATTGCGGCGGGCGTGGAACAGCAGGAAGAAGTAGATGTTCTCGTAAATATGGGAGTTGAATTGCTTCAGGGCTACCTTCTAGGTAGACCCTCACCATCGCTCGCCGTCAATGAAGCCCTTTTTATAACAGTGGGCCGCGCAAAGACTGGCGGCATTAAATACGATGAGAACGCCGCACGGCATTTCAATGTAATCGGCGATATTTGCCGCAAGGTGGATTCTATTTGTCCTGCGGATCCATTTTCGAAAGCAGTCGGCAAGTTCTCAGCAGATACCGGACTCAGGGGACTGCCTGTTGTTAAGAATGGTACGGTGTACGGAATGCTTCATAGGACCAGGTTCACAGAGCAGCAGATACTGGGGAGATTCGGCTATGGCAAGTACCTCAATTCATATAAGGATGTGGGCGCTGTGATGGAACGCCATTTCCTTCTGGTCGATGCGAACACATCGCTCGAAACCGTGGCGCAGAGGGTTAACGCTCGAGAAGCGGCATTTCTTTATGACGATCTTGTCGTGACGACACATGGTAAATATCGCGGGACGGTGGCAGTCAGTGACCTGCTGGAGGCCATGACCGAGCGCAGCATCAGCACGGCAAAAAATTCGAACCCACTCTCCGGCCTTCCGGGGAATGTATCCATACAAAAAGAGATTGAAAAAAGGTTGTCCCGACAAATCCAATTTGACGCGTGCTATATAGACCTCGATCACTTTAAACCCTACAATGACCACTACGGCTTCGAAAAAGGAGATATGGTGATCCGAAGTCTCGCTGGGATTATTAGCGATGCCGTGAATGCCGTTGACAAAAACCTATTTAACTTTGTTGGGCATATCGGAGGAGACGACTTTATCCTTTTGACACGTCCTTCAATATCGGTGACCATATCTGAGAAGATAGTCCAGCTTTTTTTATCAAGTATGCCGGAATTCCATGGGATCCAGGACTTTGAAAAAGGCTTCTACACCTCGATAAATCGAAAAGGAGAGAAGGAGAAATTCGATCTCTTGTCTCTTTCGATCGGCATTGTAAGCACGGAAGTGAGCAAGATCGATTCGTATGCACAACTGGCCTCTATAGCTACAGAGGTCAAGAAGCTGGCTAAGATGCAGAAAGGTTGTGCAATAATCAAGGACAGAAGAATAAGCGCACATGAAGGGTCTGTCTGACTTAAAAAGGGCAGGGAGGCCGGAGGGTTGGGCCTCCCCACATGGAAGGGGGATATAACTTATAGAAGCATAGCTGTATTGAGATGACGTGATAATGACAGATGAATGACAATTATATTAAAAAAACGACACGCAGACACCTTTTCCTCGGGCTTCGTCCGTTCGGCAACTTCTGCGTAAACGCGGCAACCGTAATCAGACTCATGCACTTTATTCATCATAGCCCTTGAGATTTACAATGTTGAGGACCATGGAACGACTTATAGCTCGAGGTCTTTTGATTTGTCGAGGTGTAAATCTCGAATCATCTGTACAACTGTACTCTCCAGTGGTTCAAGGTCTTTATTGACTGTTTTCCATACCTCTTCCCCGTCTATCCCAAAACATTGATGAGAAACCATATTTCTGATGCCAGCCAAGCGCTCCAGGGCACTCTAGTATAATTTTCGTAAATATGCATAGGAATGTGCTCACGAATAACAATGCCGATATCTTCAATACACTTTGTTTCTTCTAGCCGTGTCTTGCGGTCATTGACAAAATCTTGAAATGTCATCCCCTTTGTGAATTCTCTGATATCCGCAATGGATTCTATGTCGTTGAGGAAATCGTCTATAAACCTCTCTTTAGACATATTAACCTTTTCTCAGAATACGCTCACTGATGTGAGGCTTAAGAGCTTTCCTTGTAGTTAAATCCACCTTAGTGCCAAGACATTGAGAAATGCTTCCACTGAGCTGCACAAGTCTTATCAACCCCGTAGGTTCTTCCAGATCGACAAGAATGTCTACGTCACTTTGTTCAGTCTGCTCTCCACGAACATTGGAACCAAATACGCCTACAGCCGTTACACCGTATTCATCTTTCAAGTCTTGCTTGTGTTCTTGCAGCTGTTTCCTTATTTCGTCAAAGCTCTTCATAGCAGGTGAAAACTTAAATACACATGCTCCGAGACTGTAAGTAACTGATATAATGTTAATTTATAAAACTAACAGTATTGTAATTTTACTGTCATCAAGCTGTAACATTGAACTGTTATGATTTTGTCAAGGCGCAATCAAAATCTGGAAGGTCTAATATAAATCCGGGACAGGGAATAACGACAAATGATGGAGAAGTTGCAGAAGATTAAAGATATTATCAAGGCCCTTATGGATACTAAGTTCACTGGATATTTAAAGATTAATTTCGCTGGCGGGGCAGTCCATAGGGTGGAGAAGTTTGAAGAGATACTGAAGAAATAGCTACGCAGCATTATAGTATCACAAGGGTCCTTTGCTGACCGGCAGAATTATCTGCGTAGGCACCAGCAAGCCCGAATCGAGACGAGAATCTTTTCTTGTCGATTCGGGCTTTTTTTATGGGTACTTGGCTGACCTGTGAAGGTAACAGAGAGCCCGAATATAGTCTTTGTGGAATAGAAAAGAAAGGGAGGTGAGCAGACAAATAGAATGCAGCTGAAATTAAGGTAGGATGATGGCTTTGCCAGCATCCGGTCTTCAGAACAAGGCCAAAGTCCGGGTAACCGGATGACGGAAAGCCAACGGGTCCATGCAAGTGGATGGCCGGGTTGCCTGAGGGGAAGAAGAAATCCTCAATAACTCAGGAGAAAAGACAAATGAAAAAAATCATGGTTCTTTTTGCAGCAGCTATGCTCCTGTTCGGTTTCAGCGGACAGGCCATGGCGGCTTTTTCACAAAATCCGGCTGATCTGATTCAGGTATACTATAGCACCAGTGGCGGAACGGAATACGCGACTGACTTGGGCAGTGTATCGTCTATAGTTGCTGACTTTGCTTCTCTTGCGCCTGGCGCAACATTGAATTTAAACAACAACCTAAGCGGCAACAACTTATTTGGTCTCAGCAATCTGAGCGGCTACCAGGTAGCCTATTTTGCAGTAACCTATCCGGGCACTGGATCTTATACGGTAAGCGCACCCGTAGGGACAACGATAATCCCCAATGCCGTCGCCAATGTTACTACGCCATCTAACTCGGTGGTCTCGACTTATGGCAAAAATGTAACTACGATTGCAGGTCTAGCTACTTCAACTCAGCTCATCTCCAATACCACTTCCTACTACAAATCATTAGATCTCCAGGGAGGTGGTACACTGAATGGATTTATTACGAACACTTCAATCGACGCAGCGATCAGTGGCAACTATATCGATCAAGCTTTATATCTGTTCGCTAATAAAAACGCAGCAACCGCTACAACCCTCGGAGACATCAGAACGCTTGCTAACGGCGACACCGAGCTTATAGCTCCCGCAGCAGCAACAACACCCATTCCGCCGTCAATTTTTTTGATGGGTTCAAGCCTCTTGGGCTTAGTGGGTATACGTAGGAAGATAGTCGGTTAATTTAAACTTTATAACGGAGGAAACAACATGAATGTCAAAAAGATAGTTGCAACGGTTGCCGCTGGCGCCATGCTGTTCGGTTTTGCTGGCTTGTCTCAGGCAGTATGTCAGAATACGTTCGTTTATGGAGCATCTGCGGAGTATAATTTCTTTACAGCCAATGCCGCGGCCTTTATGTCGAAAGAATGTGGTGATGCTCTCAGTAATTACCACAGTGCCAGTGTCGACAGCACGCACGCTGTCATTTGGCACGGGACAGGCGATGGCTCAGCCGGTAATGAATATTTTGGTGTCGGCTCCAAAGCATCGTATGATGGCATTTGCGCCATGCAGGGTGATCCAGCGGGATGGCCTTATTGTACTCCTAACGATTCCACTAATCCTGAATTTGGTAAATGCCCAGTTAGCGAGCGTCTAATGGCCAATCCAGCCTCATGTACTGGTACCTCATGCACAGCGACTGAATGCAAGACTGTAACCGCGGGGGCATCTGATGTCCAGGCTCAGACATTTCTTGAGGCTTCATACGGCATGTTGTACGGGCCGGTAGCAGGACCCATAACTTTCCGTGACTTCGGATCCAACCCAGTAAGCGATAAAGCCGGTGTAAATGGCGCTTCAAATACTCTGGTTGACGCTAACCCTGTTGTAGTACCTTTTTCAATGTTCATAAACAGCTCAGTGACCGCCAGCAATGGTACTACCGATAAGACGATTACGAATCTGAGCTCCTCCCAGGTGAAGCTGATCTTCGCCGGGCAGATCTTTAATTGGTCTGACTTGGGTGCATATTATGACGAATCAGGTACCAAATGGACGTTTGATTCTATGCCCATCCAGGTCTGCATGCGTCATGCTGGTTCAGGCAGCCATGCCACTTTTGACGTCACCCAGATGACAACGGCTGCCGGCGTATCCCAGCTGCTGAATGCAGAGGATTGTACACAATATGGCAAGTGCGATAGCACTACCGCATCTGATTATCCTTTAGTGACAGCAGGGTATGGCTTCTGGTTTAACGATGGCACAGCACAGGAGCTGAACTGTATAAATGGTTCTGGCGCATGGACAGGCAAAGGCGCTGTTGGATATGCTGATGCTGACAAGGCAGTCGGTGCGGGCAGCTCGTATACGTCTACGACCCAGATTGCCTTAAACGGTCAATTGCCCAGCAAGGCTAATGTTGCTGCAATGATCGAAAATGGTGATTACGACTTCTGGACAATAGAGAACCTCTACTTGCCGCAGGGAACTAGTACTGTTGATGGTAGCTGGTACGGTGATATGCTTAACTTTATCGCTAATCCCGCTAACAAACAGGATACTGCTTATGCTCAGAATTGCGAGATGAAGTTCTGGAAGCCCACAAATGACTTTCAATCCCCTACAAAGCGTGTGCCGGCACCAGTCTGTGGTAGTGGCCCTGACTTCCAGTGGAAGAGGTAATCGGACAAGCAGGATTTTGTTAGAAGCTGTATCGTATTATGCGCGGGGGCTTTTATGAGCCCCCGCATCATTTAAAAATACCTTTGAGACTCGAAGAGTGGTTTAGGTTTTTATATTGAGCTCTCTGTGGTTTGATGAAGTAACAATGCAGACTTGTTTGGTAGTGAAACGGTCAATCTTCAACGTCTCATACAGCTCAGATGTGGTATACAAAGTCGTAGCGGGTCTAAGGGAGTCAGTCTCCCATCCCCAATAAGAACAAACTG
>Ga0181523_10002759_pt1 | contig 16631 bp, 10 predicted proteins | sample PEATcosm2014_Bin_43_FD_119752 | JGI IMG/M metagenome (GOLD analysis project Ga0181523, IMG submission 119752) | Peatland microbial communities from MTU Mesocosm Facility, Houghton, MI, USA - PEATcosm2014_Bin05_30_metaG | ecosystem: Environmental > Terrestrial > Soil > Wetlands > Peat | place...
GATCTACTCGATCGAAATTTTTCTGAGCAGCTTGAAGTCCGAGAGCATCTTGCCGGTGCCGAGCACGACGCTGCAGAGCGGATCGTCGGCGATCGAGACGGGCAATCCCGTTTCTTCGCGGATGCGCTTGTCGAGATTCTTGATCAGCGCGCCGCCGCCGGTCAGCACGATGCCGCGGTCGCTGATATCGGCGGAGAGTTCCGGCGGCGTGCGTTCCAGCGCCACGCGGATGGCATTCATAATGGTCGAAACGCATTCGCTCAGCGACTCGCGAATTTCGCTGTCGTCCACCGTGATCGTCTTGGGCACGCCTTCGATCAGGTTGCGGCCTTTGATTTCCATGGTCAGCGGCTTGTCGAGCGGATAGGCGGAGCCGATTTCCATCTTGATCTGCTCGGCCGTGCGCTCGCCCACCAGCAGGTTATATTTCCGCTTGAGGTAGTTCATGATGGCCTCATCCATTTGATTGCCGGCCATGCGCACGGAACGGGAATAAACAATGCCGCTGAGCGAAATTACCGCGATGTCGGTGGTGCCGCCGCCGATGTCGACCACCATGTTGCCGCTCGGCTCGGTGATCGGCAGGCCTGCGCCAATGGCGGCCACCATGGCTTGCTCGACGAGGTGAACTTCACTCGCCTTGGCGCGATAGGCGGAATCCATGACCGCGCGCTTTTCCACCTGCGTGATTTCCGAAGGCACGCCGATCACGATGCGCGGATGCACCAGCATCTTGCGGTTGTGCGCCTTCTGAATGAAATAGTTCAACATCTTCTCGGTGACCTTGAAGTCGGCAATGACGCCGTCTTTCATCGGCTTGATGGCCACGATGTTGCCGGGCGTACGCCCCAGCATCTCCTTGGCCTCTTTGCCCACGGCTTCAACTTCGCCGGTATTCTTGTTGATGGCCACGATTGAAGGCTCGTTTACCACAATGCCTTTGCCGCGCGCGTACACCAGCGTGTTGGCCGTGCCCAGGTCGATGGCGAGGTCACTCGAAAACATGCTGAACAATGAACGCAGATTGTGCGAACGCGATGAGCCGTTATTAAACCCGTTGTTTGACATGACAGTACTTCTCTCTCCGGGAATTCGCCTCGCCCCTGGAACCTGGGCCTTTCCGTGTGAGTCGTTCTCCCCTAGCCTCTTCTATTGTACGTTTCCTCTATTCTACTTCGATGTTCGGCAGAACTGGTTGCCATCTCGGCACCCGGCGGTTCCGAACATCATTCTGAACCTTCCAGCCCAAACCGTCATTCGCCGTTCGCTGTTCGGCGCTGCGGTTGGTCTTTCGAGCAGCCATCAGCGAACGACGAGCGACTAGATTCCTAATCCTCACTGAATCACCACTTTTTCCTGGTGGGTATTGACTCCGCCCTTCGAGTTCTGCGCGGTGACGGTGATCAGGTTCTCTCCATTCGCCAAGGGCGGCGTGAAATAGTGGAACGTCCCATCGTCGCTGACGATGGGCACTTCCCTGCCGTTCACCATCACCCGCGCTCCCACCTCGGTCTTGCCGGTCACTTCGATCACGTGTCCGTGCTGGACCAGAGGATCGATTTCGAGCGACAGTTCTATTTTTTCCTTGGTCTTGACGATGATGGTAAAGCGATTCTTTTCGCTTTCCACCGACTCCTTGCCAGCCGCATCGTAGGACTGAATCGACCAATAGTAAGCACCGACGGGCAGACCGGTCACAACCACACTCGGCGTCTCCACCTTGCGATCCAGCAACAATGACGAAAAGTATGGATTGTGCGAAATACGCAACCGGTACTCGGCGGCATTGGCCATCGGCGTCCAGGCAAACTCCACTTCCTTCGTTTTCTCTCCGGCGTTGATGAAAACCGGCATCATGTTTCCCGGCGTGATGGGCGTGGGCGGACCGATTTCCGTGGCTCGTTCCATGGTTTTGGATTGGCTTTGGAAACTGACCTTCTCCCAGGTCGACAGTTGCACGACTTCTCCATTGCGCTCGACTTCGCCGCTGCCTTTCTTCACCAAGATTTCGTGCTGGTCGTCCTTGGGATTATTGTGCACCATGGCCGACGAATCGGGCGCCAGCGAAGCCTTCGCGCCGGCGACAATCACCTGCGACTTCGAACCCTGAACATAGGTCGCCGTAGTCAGGTCCACGGTGCCGGTCGTCACCGCCACGGCAACATTGGTTTGTTGCTGATCGTTCGCCGAGTTCTCTTCGATTACGATCAGCGAATCCTGCTTCACGGTGTAGTTGGTGCCGTCGTTGAAAACAATCTTGGCCATGCCTTCGGCGCCGGTCTGCACCACGTCGCCTTTCTCAAGCGGCACGTTGTAGTCGGCGTTGATCCAGCTATTGCCATTGCCTTTCCTGACACGGACCGTGCCATCGAGCGCGGTGAAATGTGCCTGCTGCGAAACCGAGGCCGACGGCGCCTTGAGCGGAGGCGCCAGGCCTGCAACCTTTTCCATCAAGACCGAGGAAAATTGCCCTGCCGCCTTCACCGTTGAGTCGGTGAATTTCGGAAAAACCACGTGCATGAACCCAACAAAGATCAGTGCCGCTGCCAGCGTCAGCAGTAGCACGCTGCGGTACGTCACCGTCCTCCAAGCGACGTAGAGTTCCGGCTTGAGTTTACTCGACACGAGTTTGTGCCAACCTCACTGCAAGATTCTGAGAATACGGGATATCTCTCGAACTATGACCATCATATCTCTGCTGGGATGGGTATTAAACTTGGGTCAGGGGGTGAAAGGGTTACGAAAGTGACGTGGGGTGCTTATCAGAAGAGATCAGGACAATGGCTAAAAAAGGGCCTATCGGTAGACCTTCCAAATGTGCAGAGCTAACCCTAATAGGATCATGATTGCCCAGAGTGACCCTAGAACTACGCGTATGAATCGGCTGGTTCGAGACATTTGGACCTGACGGTTCAATCCGCTCGCAATCGCCTGGACAAGGGACCAAAGAAGCGCAACCATCAAAATCCAATACCAGAGCGGCAGTGGTTTGTCGAAATCCACGCACTGGCTAGATTACCCACTGCCGGCTGGCCCGATCCAGCGAAAATTGACACCCGAATGGACACGCCAGGTGGTTCTCCCTCGCTTGCCCGTCTTCACCCCGGTTGTTAGCATGGAGGGTCTGCACTATTCCCAGGAGGCTTCCATGGCGACCGATACCCTGACCAAGCCGGTGATCGATGGCAGCACGACTAAGACCAAGGTTTTCCGGAATTTCATAGACGGTGAATGGGTCGAATCGGCTAGCGGACTGACTTTCGAAGACCGCAACCCCGCGGACACCCGCGAAGTGGTCGCCATCTTCCAGCGATCGAATAAGACCGACGTAGATGCAGCCGTGGATGCGGCCAAGCGTGCGTTTGCGAAATGGCGTCTGGTGCCCGCGCCCCGGCGCGCCGAGATGGTCTTCCGCGCCGCTGAGATCCTGATCGAGCGCAAAGAAGACTATGCCCGCGACATGACCCGCGAAATGGGCAAGGTGCTGAAAGAAACCCGCGGCGATGTGCAGGAAGCGATCGACGCCGCCTACTACAACGCCGGCGAAGGACGCCGTTTGTTTGGACCGACAGTGCCGTCGGAGTTGCCCAACAAGTTCGCCATGGCCGTCCGTCAGCCCATCGGCGTCTGCGGCATGATCACGCCCTGGAATTTCCCCATGGCCATCTCTTCGTGGAAGCTCCTCCCCGCCGTGGTCTGCGGCAACACTTGCGTGATCAAGCCCGCGCAAGACACTCCGCTCTCTACCTTTAACCTGGTGCAGGCGCTGACCGACGCCGGTATTCCGAAAGGCGTCATCAATATCGTGACCGGCTTCGGCTCGGAAGTTGGCACGCCGTTGACCGAGCATCCGGTGGTCCGCGCCATATCGCTTACCGGCTCTTCGGCGGTCGGTAGAATTGTCGGCACCACGGCGGCCAAGAGCTTCAAGCATTGTTCGCTCGAACTCGGCGGCAAGAATCCAATGATCGTGCTCGACGATGCCAACCTTGAACTGGCCGTTGAAGGCGGACTCTGGGGCGCTTTCGGCACCACCGGACAACGTTGCACTGCAACCAGCCGCATCATCGTGCAGAAAGGCGTGTACCACGAGTTCGTCGAACACTTTGTCGCACGCGCGAAGAAGATCAAAGTTGGCAATGGCCTTGATGAGACTGTGGAGATGGGTCCGGCGGTGAACGAGAACCAGCTTAAGACCGACCTGGACTACATCGAGATCGGAAAAAGCGAAGGCGCTAAACTCGTCACGGGTGGCAACCGGCTCGACAAGGGCGAATACCAGCATGGCTGGTTCCTCGAACCGACCGTATTTACCGAAGTTGATCCCAAGATGCGCATTGCCCAGGAAGAAATCTTCGGACCGGTGGTTTCGATCATTCCTTGCGACGACCTCGAAAACGCGATCGAGATCGCGAACAACATTGAGTATGGCCTTTCGTCGTCTCTGTACACCAAGGACGTGAACAAAGCGTTTGCGGCGGTTCGCGATCTGGAGGCGGGCATCACCTATATCAATGCTCCGACCATCGGCGCGGAAGTTCACTTGCCCTTTGGCGGTACCAAGGCCACCGGCAACGGCCATCGCGAAGGCGGCATCGGCGCGATTGACTTCTACACCGAGTGGAAGGCCGTATACGTGGATTACTCCGATAAGCTGCAGAAGGCGCAGATCGATCGCGCGGAGTAGCGAAAATCTTTAACCGCAGAATACGCCGAGATCGCAGAGGGTTTTTCAAGAAGTTTCTCTGCGATCTCTGCGGTTAAGTGCACTTGGAGTGCCTCATGCCCATAACTCAAGCCCGCGAGATTGCCCCTGCCTCACGGCTGGAAAACGTCCGCTACGCCATTCGCGACCTGGCCTGCATCGCCGATGAGGTCGCGCGCCAGGGACACAAAATTCTGCCGCTCAACATCGGCGATCCGCTAAACTTTGACTTTCAGACACCCGCCCACATGATTGAAGCCGTCTATAAAGCCATGCGCGACGGCAAGAATGGGTATTCTCCTTCCTCGGGTATACGGCCGGCGCTCGACGCGATTCGCGGCGAGGCGGCCCGCAAGGGCATCACCAATGTTCAGGATGTGTTCGTCACCTCGGGGGTCAGCGAGACGGTGGACATCTGCCTGGCCGCGCTGCTCAATCCAGGAGACAATCTGCTCACTCCCTGCCCCGACTACCCGCTCTACTCCGCCATTCTGGCGAAGTTCGAAATCGGACTGAACACTTATTACCTGAACGAAGAAGACGGCTGGCAGCCCGATCTCGACGACATCAAGAAAAAGATCACGCCGCGGACGCGCGGGATTGTGCTGATCAATCCCAACAATCCGACCGGCTCGGTCTGCACTCGCAAGATGCTCGAGCAGATTGCCGAACTTGCGCGCCGCCACAACCTTATCGTCTTTGCCGATGAGATTTACGACAAACTCATAATGGATGACGATCCCCATGTCGCGATGGCCGTGGTCGCACCCGATGTGCCGGTCATTACTTTCGGCGGACTATCCAAGAATTACCTCGCCCCAGGGTGGCGCATTGGATGGGGCATTGCCAGCGGCGAAGCTTCCGTCATCAAACCTTATCTCGAAGGCGTCAACAAGCTGTTGCGGGCGCGCCTGTGCGCGAATCATCCTGAGCAGTATGCGATCAAACCCGCGCTCGAAGGCCCACAGGACCACCTTATCGAAGTGAAACGCAAGCTGCGCAGCCGCCGCGATCTGACTATGAAGTGGTGCGCTAAAACTTCGCGCGTGAGTTGCGTTGCGCCACGCGGAGCCTTCTACGCCTACCCGCGCATCGACATTCCGGAAGGCGATGACATCTTCGTCACTGAACTGATTCGACAGAAATATGTGACGGTGGTGCACGGCTCCGGCTTCGGCCAGCGTCCTGGAACGAAACATTTCCGCATCGTTTTCCTGCCCGAAGAGAAGACGCTAACCGCTGCCTACTCGGCGATTGGCGATTTCATGCGCGAGCGCTATGCGTAGTAATTCTTCAAGCAGGTTTGTGAGACAGCTTCCTGTTTTCCCGTAACCTGCCAAGACTCAGTAGATTCCCGGAATCAACGCCGGCACCTTGCGGGCGTATGCTTCGAACTCGGAGCCAAAGGCCTGCCGCAGCAACCGCTCCTCACTTCGAACGCGAATCCAGGTTCCAACCGAAAACAGCAACATCGCAATCAGCAGCGGAATCCATTGCGTCACCGCCAGTCCGGTAGCTACAAGCATCCCAAACATGCCCGCGTAGATGGGGTTCCTCACGATGCGATAAGGCCCATCCTGAATAAGCGTGTGGCCCTCCACCAGGCGCGCGGCCAGAGCCCATTGCTTGCCCAAACGGCGAGCCGCAGCGTTCACCAGCCAGGTCGAAGCGGCGGCGATGGCCACAGTCAGGACCGCCAATCCCCATTCCACCACCGGTGAACCGGGCCTGTCCGGCGAAAAGTGTTTCTGCTCCAAGGGGAAAGACCAAACGCAGAAGTAGCCTGCGCCTTGCAGGAACATTCCGATGAGCGAAGTCCAATCGCGTTTTGTCTCGCGGGCTCGGGGCGGACGTTTCCTCAGCCAGAACGTCAGGAGAAATATCCACCAGCAGCCGATGACCGCATAGAATGCCGTTCTTTGGGCGATCTGCGCTGTTGCTGAAATTGCCACTTCTGCCTCTGCCCCGCCATTGGTGCAGTCTTACGGAACTTTCGTAACTCTACACTGATGCGCTGCATTTCCTATACTCGTTCCAGCACTCATACGGGAAATCAGCCCATGCGTCGAACGATTCTGTCTGCAATTCTCGTGGTATGGAGCACGATGGCCTTAGCCCAGAGCACCTCTCCAGACGCTCTTTATGAGCGTGGGATGGACGCTATTACCGGGGTTGGGTCGTCGCGAAATGACTCGCTCGGGATCGACTACTTCCGACGCTCCTCCGACCTCGGCTACGGACCAGCCCAGATCGCATTGGCTTACTACTACGAAACCGGAACCTTTCTGGCGCGCGACCCGGGCCAGGCCCTCGACCTGTATCGCAAGGCGGCTGAACAAGGCGACCCGCTTGCGGGTTGGCTCGCCGGACGACTCTACTTCCTCGGCGGTACTGCAGGGCGTGACCCCGACGCAGCGCAGAAATGGCTCAAGATCGCCGCCAACCAGAACAACGCTTTCGGCGCCTACTACCTGGGCCGTCTGATGGCGGATCGGGATTACACCAAAGCTCCAAAGCTCTATAAAATAGCCGCCGATCAGGGCCTTCCCCAGGCACAATATTTTTACGCCAAGGCGCTGAGAGATGGCCGCGGGATTCCGCAGGACCGCTTCACCGCATACATCTGGTACACCATTGCCCTCGACGCCGGATATTCGGCTGCCAGCCTGGATCTTACGGAACTCGACCGTGGCGACTATCTCACGCCCGATCAAATCTCGCAGGCGAAGACGAAAGCCCGCGACTTGGAGCAGGTCGTGATCCGCGCCGTCACGGCGCGCGGATGCTCCGGATGGGACGGAGAGTCTGCCGAGTTCCCCACCTCGCCTCCGCCGCAACTCCAGCGCTTCTGCCACTAAGCCCGTGTGGCGCGGACACTCCTGTCTCGAAAGCCTTGTCCGCGAACTTGCTACACCATCTCGGTACCCCACAGGTCATGCAGATGCACGATCCCCAGCAAGCGCCGCTCGCCATCAACGTCGCTGTCAGCATCGCTATTAACGACGACGAGCGAAGTGATCTTCGTCTCTTCCATGCGCGCTAACGCGGTAGCTGCGAACTCTTGCGCACCGATGGTCTTAGGAGTCCGCGTCATGCAATCCTGCGCGGTCAGGTCGAGCGCGTCCTTGCCGCGCTGCTCGAGCAACCGCCGCAGATCGCCGTCGCTGATCACGCCGAGCAGACGATCGCCCTCCACCACCGCGGTCATTCCCAGCTTCTTGCGCGACATTTCGTAGATCACGTCCGGCATCTTCGTGTAGGCTGTCACTCGCGGAACCGCGTCTCCGGAGTGCATCAGCGATTCGACCCGCGCCAGCCGTTTGCCCAGTTTTCCACCCGGATGCAGGTTGGCAAAGTCCTCTTCCTTGAAGCCGCGTTTTTCGGAAAGCGCCACCGCCAGGGCATCGCCCAAAGCGAGCATGGTTGTCGTGGAAGCGGTCGGAGCAAGTCCGAGCGAACACGCTTCCTTGGAGATCGAGCAGTCCAAGGCGACATCGGCAGCCGATGCCAAGGTAGAAGCCCGTGTGGAATGGGCGTTCTCGCCCGCAAGGTTTTCTGCCAGGTCGTCGCAAGTCAAACTGATGAGCGGAACCTGCAAACGCTTGATCGTCGCCAGCAATTGCAGAATTTCTTCCGTCTCGCCGCTGGCCGAGAGCGCCAGCACAACATCGCCGCGCACGACCATCCCCAGATCGCCATGCAGCGCCTCCACCGGATGTAGGTAGAGCGCCGGCGAGCCGGTCGAACTTAATGTAGCCGCGATCTTGCGCGCGATGAGGCCGCTCTTCCCCATCCCCGTGACCACGACGCGGCCCTGGCAACCGAACATCAAATCCAGCGCGCGGTTGAAGTCGGCCGCCATGGGGCCGGCAAGCCGGTCCGCCAGCGCTCGCAGCGCCTCCGCCTCGATGCGCACCACGTTCTCGCCCACATGTTTCATGAAGGGGAAATGTTAGCAGAAGGAGCAGAGCATCGGGGGATCGGGGTAATCGGGTCATTTTCACCCCACTTCACGGCGCAATATTGTTGAGAAATTGCTATTGCATCAAAGAAGGTGCATTTGGATGATCCCCGCACTCCGGTATCTGGTGGCCCATTTGCTCCGATAGGGAATTGTTTTGCACCGATAAAAATTATTTTACGAACGCCGCGAGCGGAAGAAACGGGTGTAGAATGGCTGCCGTTTTTGAAACCCAAAAAAATTCCAATTCTTCTCGGCCACGCGAGGCTAAGAAAAACGAATCTCGCAAGAAAACCAAATCTCACAAGGGGGTAATATGCGACGAAAGATCAGCTCTTGCTCTTGCGTTTTGCTGGCGTTGCTTCTCTGCCTGATGGCGCCCGCGTTGGCGGGTGGTCAGAGGCGAAACCTAGCGCCGGTTGGTGGCAACCTTTTGCCGGACGGTTTCTACATTACTCCTACCGCCGCGCCCGGCTCAATTTTCCAGGGTCTGCCCACCGGGCTGCGCCCCGATGGGTCTGCCAACGCGAATGGTGCGGTGACCACTGCGCTCAGCCCCGACGGCACCGCCTTACTAGTCTTGACGACCGGCTACAACACAGGCTTCTACACTCAGGGAGCGGACGGTACTCCCATCTTGTGGGATGCGCTCTACCCCCTGACCGGACTGCCGTCGTCAACCACCACACCGAATGCGGAGTGGGTATTCGTTTTCGACGTCCGCGGCGCGAAACCAAAGCAGAAACAGCTGATCAACATTCCCAACACCTATCACGGCTTGATCTGGGATCCCTCGGGTACCAAGTTCTACGTCGCTGGAGGTATCGACGACCGTGTTGAAGTTTATGGGTCGGCCGGCGGCGGAGCCAGTGCCGACGGTACCTACACACCGGATGCTCCGTTCGTCCTCTTGAATCATAACCAACCAGCCAACGTTCCCATACAGGAGTACCCCACTGGCGGCTTGTTCAACAATACGCCGGTCAACAACAGCCCCATTGCGCAATATATGTTCATCCCGTTCAGCGCCCTGGCCGCGGGTTTGGCCATCAGTCCGGATGGCACGACGTTGTACGTGGCCAACTACCAAAACGATTCCCTGTCGATCATCAATACGGCGACTCGCCTCGTCACCAACGAAATTGTCTTCTTCGCTCCCGGACAAAGTGCAGCCGTAGGCGAAATGCCGTACTGGCCGGTAGTGGTGTCGAATCCCCAGGGCGGGCCGGTGAAGACCTATGTCAGCAGCCAGCGCGACGGTCAAGTACTCGACGTAAGCGCCTCGGGATCGTTCAAGGTGATCAATGTTGGCGGTGAACCGAATCGCATGGTGCTCTCTGCCGATCAGAATTGGCTCTATGTCTCGAACGGCGATCTTGATGAGATCGAAGTCATCGATACCACGAAGGATGCAGTCAAGAGCCGAATCTCCGTAGCTCGTCCAGGCTACAACTACAAAGGCTCCAGTCCCAACTCCCTGGCGCTCAGCCCCGACGGCACTCGTCTCTACGCCACCCTCGGAGGTGAAAACGCCGTAGCTGTTATCGACGTAGCTTCGCAACAACTCCTCGGCCGCATCCCCACCGGATGGTACCCAAGTTCGGTCACGGTCAGCGCCGACGGCAACACTTTGTATGTAGTGAACATGAAATCCAACGCGGGCAAAAACCTTGAATACCGGTCCGATTGCCCCGGCGAGGGCATCCCGCCAGAGTATGCGGAGCTTCTCTGCCCGCCGCCGAATCCGACCTCCCGCAACGAATACATCCTGGCCCTGCTGAAGGCGGGGTTGTCGACCATTCCCGTCCCCGACGCCAATACCCTCAGCTATCTGTCGCAATTGGTGGATGCCAACAACGGCTTCAACAACCCGAAGCATGATCCGATGATGGCGTTCCTGCACAGCCACATCAAACACGTGATCTACATCCAAAAGGAAAACCGTACCTACGATCAGATCCTCGGCGATCTGCCGCAAGGCAACGGAGATCCCAAGCGAGTGCAGTTCCCACAGCCCATCTCTCCGAACGAGCACGCACTCGCGCAACGCTTCGCGCTGCTGGACAATTACTACGATGCGGGCGACGTGAGCGGCGACGGCTGGAACTGGGATACGCAGGGCCACGCCAACGATGCCACGACCAAGAACGTGCTCGTCGGCTATGGCAACGCCAACTACAACATTCCCTTCGACTGGAACGGCAATCCGCGCAACATCGGCATCGCCCTTCCTGACACGACCAAGGGAACCCCCAGCCCCAGTACCGTCCGCATTACCACCCTGTTCGATCCGACTGGCGGCTCATCCATTGAGCCTGGATCGAAGGACATCACCGCTTCCCAAGGCGCCGATGACCTCGATCCCGACGCGCTCGGTGGCTATATTTGGGATAGCGTGATGCGGGCGGGACTGACCGTTCGCCACTACGGGCTCTACGCCGACGAGAATTATTATGTCGACCCGTATGCCGGCTCTCCGTTTTACATCCCCATCGACCGCAATGCCTTCGCCGACAAGGTGGTGCAGGCGGTGCCCGTGCGTAAGTCTCTGCTCGACAAAACGGATCTCTACTATCGAGGCTGGGACCTCAACACTCCCGATCAGTACCGCTTTGACGAGTGGAATCGCGAGTTCAATCTGTATGTGAAGAATGGCAATCTACCCAACTTCGAGATGGTCGATTTCATGGAAGACCATTTCGGCAACTTCTCAACCAATGTTGGAGGACTGGAAAACCCACTCGCCGAAATGGCCAGCAACGACTATGCAGTAGGCCGTCTAGTCGAAGCGGTAAGCAACTCTCCGTATTGGAAGGATACGGCGATCTTCGTCGTGGAAGATGACGCCCAGAACGGGCCGGATCACGTGGATGCCCATCGCTCGACGGTGTTCATAGCGTCTCCCTACACCAACAGCGGCGCGGTGGTCCACACCATGTATAACTCCACCAACGTGCTTCGGACCATCGAGGATATCCTCGGCGTCAATTACCTGGGGCTCAACGACGCGAACGCTCTACCCATGTCCGACGTGTTCCTCCAGCAACCCGACCTGCAGCCCTATACCGCCTCCATTCCGGGCATCCTGTGCCAGCCGCCGGTGGACCCGACCCTGGTACCGGAGTGTAACAACCCCGGAAACCGCCCGATCACCGCCGCCGTCAAGTCGCTCCACGATGGCAAGTGGTGGGCGCAAGCCACCAAAGGTTTCAACTTCAGCCACGCCGACCTGGTCAATGCCGATTTATTCAATCGCGTTCTCTGGAGAGGAATCATGGGAGACGACAAACCTTATCCCGGAGCCGGAGGTCAGCTGGGGAAGAGTGCGCCAACGGTACCTGACCGGGATTGAGCGATTGACGCGCGGCATTGCCGGCGTTTCAAAAAGGCGTTTCACAGATACGAGAGAGAGGGGCCTGTGGCGTCCATGTCACCGGCCCCTGAATTTTTGCGGACTGGCTGTGAATCGGAGGGACGGCGAAGAATCGCCCCTAAGCGCATTAACCGGGATCGAAAGCGCAAAGCCTGTTTTCGACAATTACGGGCACCCTCGTGAACAAGGATGGGCGCGCAGCGCGGACCGCCACATTTGGCCACGAGGATTTGTAATGCGTCCGCGGCTGTGCCCAGCGAAAATAGAAGGGCGTTTCGTCACCTCCCATCCGCTTTTAGCACCACCGTGTTGCGCTCGTCACTGGCGATCATTCGGTAGAGCCTCTTCAGTTCGTCGGCTCGTTTCACCGGGACGCTGAGCTCTTTGATTTCAAACGTGCGGCTGTAGTAGATCAGATTTCCGTTCACTTCGGTTTTCGAATGATAGCTGGCGAAGCCAAAGTCAGCATCAACGGGAGGCGGCACGTCGTCCACCACGTAGCCCGCGGGGATCGTAATCTCGAAACGATCGCTATCCCTAACTGGCCCCTCGAATTCAATCGGAAACTTCCGCGGCTCTTTCGTCTCCAGAATGCCGCTCCCTTTCTCACCCAGCACGCGCGGCCGTACCAGCAGCAAGCCGCCGGTGTTCTTCGCGTAATTCGCCGCCTCAAACGAATAATTGAACCCTAAAGGCTGGTCGGGCTGCCGGAGATTGACCACGTTCGCCCGAGTAATCCGAAAACGCGACAGCGAGCCCGCCAGCAGATCCTCGATCGGTTTGATTTGGTCGCTGCTCTTGCTCACTATCCCCAGACGCCAGCGTTGGTGCCACGCCCGGTCCCCGATGCGCGTTTCAGTCACCTCGCCCGTTAGCGTGCCCGTTGCGTCCAGCGTCAGCTTGCCCTCGCGTTCAATCCCGTTCATGCTTGGCAGTTGCTCCGGCAACTCCACCAGTTCTCCCCCATCCGGGGTAATGATCAGGCCATAATTGGCCTGAAGCGGGCCTCTAATCTGCCCCAACGGAGTCATCTCGTCGGTAGGATCGAAGAAAAGAAGGCGGCCCAATTTCGGGTTCTGCATGACGGCCGAAAGCGACGAATCCTCAACGTCGGCGGGCAGTCTGATGGCGATAATCTGGTGATCGAATCCCCGGTAGGCCGGCGTTCCCGGTGTAATCGAACCGCGCTCGACGTTGATATCGACCTGATAAGAATCCACGCCGATTTCGTGGAGCATGGATTGCATGAGCGTCGCTTTGTCTTTGCAGTCGCCGTAGCGATGGGCGAACACATCCTGCGCGGGATGCGGCTGCCATCCTCCGATCCCTAACTCGATGGCCACGTAGCGGATGTCGCGTTGCACAAACTCAGCCAACGCCGTCATCTTCCCGAGCAAAGTATTGCTGGCAGCCGTAAGCGTGGCAACCTTTTCCTGGATCTGAGGCGAAGCATCGGCTCGCCCCTGTTCCAGGCTCCAGTACCACGCCCCCATCTCGCGCCAGTTGCTGAATCCATTTCGCACCGACGGGCCGCCCGGGGGGAAAAAAGATACGATCATCATGCCCATCACACCCCGCATGGGCGGCATGTCGGCCTCACGACGGATCGCCTTCACATCGCTCAACGCCCAATGCCACTGATTGCCTCCCGCTTGCGTCGGCTTTGCCTCCTCATGGTTCACCCACGAAGACTTGTATTCCCATCCTGCCGGAAGTTGCAGTGAATAGTGAGTCTCGCCCACCGGAATCTCGCGCTGAAAGTCCCACGTGTCCTGCAGGACTAACGGTTGCTCCTCCTGCTCATATTCGTATCCAAGGACATTGCCGGGATCGGGGGCTGGGATCTGCACCAACTTGGCTCTCACATCGGAGATGAGTTCGCTGCCCTCAATCTTCGGGAGCGCAATTTCAACCGCCTCGTTGTCCTTGACTTCGTAGTTTTTTCCCTGCGCCGGAATGCACCAGCCGCGCAGGCCATTAATCTTGCTGTGACCGTTGAACGAGACAATGACCGTGCCATACTCTCGCCCGCTCGGCCTGAGAATCTTGTAGACCTCGCGGACGTGCGTTTTAATCTTCTCCGCGGATTGAACGCTGACGTTAATCTCGGAATAAAGCAGGACGGCGTCGGTCTTTTCGTCGTGGGCCGGTACCGGGGCTGCGGCAGCCGCGTGCATCCACGACGGCGCATCGCCCGCCTGCGCGTGTCGCGCCGCGATGAGCACGCACAGGACAAGAGGTAGAATTCGCAGCCTTCGCAAATCAATTCCTCGCGCTGGCACTCGATGGTTGCAACATAACCTGTTGTTCATCGGCGGTCCTCACAACCTGGAAAAAATCGCGCAAGGCAGGGTAATACTGCGCCTCCATGATCATGATGTCTACATTCAGGACCCGGTGCAGTTCGAGCGTGCCTTTGTTAATTTCGGCCTTTGAAGTGTAGACGACGACATGCCCATCGTTTTTCTGTGGCGCGGGCACGTTCAGGATCTGCCAGCCCAAAGGCAGCTCAATGGTCACGTCGTCCACCCGCTGGAACGGAAACGCGAAGTAGATAGGGTGGACGCGCTCGGCGTGATCGAACAAGTGCTTCTCCGTAGCCCCGAACAGGCCCACCGGCAGAAGCGCGCGGCGGCCGGCCCCTGAGACCCACCCCGGCACCTTGAGCGTGAATTCGGCAACCATGGCAGGCGATGAGCTTTTCCAGTCAGGCTGGTTCGTAAGTTCGACTTCGGAGGTGCTGGGAATCCATCCCTTGACCTCATCCTCGAGGAATTTCTTGCGCGCGGCATCGTCGGCGAACCGCTCTTCCACGCGGCGATGCGAAGCCTCAAGCCCGGTGAACGTTGCCTTCAGTTTGCCCTCGAGATCTCCCTCATCCGTAAGCTTGAGCTCCGCTTTGCGCTCGATGCGGGACTGAGAGCTGTCGGGCAGGGTCGTCTTGATCCAAACTCCGCCGTCATTGTCGAGTTTATATCCGCTCACCCCCGTCTCGCTCCAGGGCAGCATCCCGAACGGGACAAACGCTGATCCAGGATCAAAATACACATCCTTCGCGTTGACCTTCACGAGCGCAACGTTCGAGTTCAACCGGTTCCCGTCCATGGTCTTAGGATCGAAAAAATAGTTGGACCGGTCGGACACCCACGCGCCGTAGGTTTCAATGCCCGCCGCGCGTGCCAATCCGGCGAAAAGCCACGTCAAATCCACGGCGCTGCCGCGTTGCCATTTCCATACTTCCTCGACGTTGTTCGGAGATTTTTCCTTGCTGCGTTGCTTCTCCTGCTCCGTCTTCGCTGCTTCGTAGGTTAGGTTGCGCAATTGCTGCACGCGGGCATAAATCTTTTCGAGCTTTACTTCCGGCGAATCGCTGGACGAAACAATCTGAGCCACGGCCTGCTCCATGACTTTGGGCTTCCCGATAAAGCTTTCAAACCAGTCGTTACATTGCTTTCCAAACTGTTTCCAATACTTGTCGGGATCACTCTCGTAAGAGTTGGTATAGATAAAGTCCACTCTCGCCTTCAACTCGTTTTCGGGCGGCATGAAGTCTTCCACGTGAAAAGCGGCAATATCCCGCGCTTCAAGATGGACGTCATGATTCGGCGCGATCACCGGTTGCATGCCAGCCGGCAGATTCCATTGCACGCGTAGGTGGAAGAAAGAACCGGTGCGCGGCTTCAGCGAGAACTTAGCACTCTTGGTGAACAACTCGTCGGTCAGGATCCAGTGCGACTCGACCGCGTACCGTGCAGAGAAGTCGATCGTGTAGAAGTATTCGATAATGCCTCCCACCGCCACATCGGATAGGGTGAAAGTCTTGGCGAGATACCTTACTCCCAGTGCCTTCACGATCGTCTTATCAAACACCTTCCCGTCGAAGTCGACGATCGATCCGTCGGGCTTAATGGTGCGCGCGTGAAGCTTGGTGATGCCGATTGCATCCTTCCAATACGGAATTTCGATGTCGGCGTACTTCCGGCCTTCTTCCGTCAGGATCTTGATGCGAAGGTAGATGTCTTCATGCGCGGTGAGGGTGATCCCGCTAACGGTATTGGCCGTCCCGCCGTCGTCGCGGTCAACTTCGCGAAACAGAATGATGGCCGGCGCGCCCGGTGCTTTCGGCTCGCTCGTCATCCTCAATTCATCCGGAGATACGGGCTGAAACCCCACCGACCAGGAACGTGCAGGCGCGCCAATGAAGCTAACCGTAACGGCAAGGAAAAGAGAAAAACAGTACCGATGAATCGACACGGCGTATTTTCACCAGTGGGACTATGTTTGCCGCAGAATCCCCGGGGAAGGGGTGGAAAAGGGACACAGCGTACGTATTACCATGATGCACGATCTGCAGCGGCTACATTTTACACCGCTCGCCAGTCGAACGAGACTTTTTCTTTCGAGGTGGTGGTTGACGAAAGATCGCGACTTCACCAACGACCTCACACCACCCGATCCTCCCATCAGAAATGGTCGTCGGCGGGTCGTCCCGGATGTTCCAGCGCTCGCGCCTGAATCGCGCGATCCCATGGACCACCTTGCCAGTTGTCTTTCTTGCGATCGGTGCTGATCCATGGCGGCAGGGTCATCAA
>Ga0181523_10002762_pt1 | contig 16617 bp, 17 predicted proteins | sample PEATcosm2014_Bin_43_FD_119752 | JGI IMG/M metagenome (GOLD analysis project Ga0181523, IMG submission 119752) | Peatland microbial communities from MTU Mesocosm Facility, Houghton, MI, USA - PEATcosm2014_Bin05_30_metaG | ecosystem: Environmental > Terrestrial > Soil > Wetlands > Peat | place...
GGAGCGACCAACGGATGCGCTCTTGTCCGGAGCATCTTTTTTGGAGCGGGCGACGAGAATCGAACTCGCGTTCTCAGCTTGGGAAGCTGATGTTCTGCCGCTGAACTACGCCCGCGGCCGCGCCAGGATATCGAATGCCGTGGAGGGCTGGTGTGTTCGTCTCACACCTTTTCCCAACAGCTCCACGCCACGTTGCCTCTCGGCGGGCCGCTTAAGGGGAATCGAACGACGGGGTGGGAGAAGTGCCCGTCGGAGAATGTGCAACTAGCGTTTCGCCTCGAGATGATCCTCTCTGATCGATCCATCCGTGACGAGCTCGCCGTCGGTCGTATCGTCATCGACCCCTTCGAAGACGAGTGCGTCCAGCCTTCTTCGGTCGACCTTCGCGTCGACCGCTACTTTCGGGTCTTTCGCAACCACAGCCAGCGCGTCATCGACGTGAAAGAAGACCAAGAAGAGCTCTCAGAGCTCGTCGAGCTCGTCGAAGACTCGCCGCTCATCTTGCACCCCGGCGAGTTCGTTCTCGGGTCGACGCTCGAGCGCGTCGCGCTCGCAGACGACCTCGTCGGACGCCTGGAGGGCAAGTCGAGCCTCGGACGGCTCGGACTGCTCATCCACTCGACGGCGGGCTTCGTCGACCCGGGTTTTGACGGCTATCTCACCCTCGAGCTCTCGAACGTCGCGAACCTCCCGATCACGGTGTATCCGAGGATGAAGATCGGCCAGATCAGCTTCTTGAAGATGACGACGAGAGCCGACCATCCCTATGGATCGGCCACACTCGGCTCGAAGTACCAACACCAGCGTGGACCGACGCCGAGTCGCTACTTCGAGAACTTCCGCTGAAGACCGTCGCCGCGCCGAGGTCTTTGCAAAGACGCATGCGCTTGGGAGGAACGGTCGCCCCGAGCACCGTGGGTGCACTGCGCTGTTGGCTATGTCCTAGACGGCGTCGTGGCCCCGTTCATTCGTCCGGATGCGCACGACGTCTTCGACCGCAGTGACCCAGACCTTTCCGTCGCCGATCTGGCCCGTCTTGGCCGCCGCGACGATGGCCTCGACGACGTCGGTGACCCGGCTGTCGTCGGCGAGGACCTCGATCTTCGTCTTGGGGATGAGGTCGATGGTGTACTCCGCGCCACGGTAGGTCTCCGTGTGTCCGCCTTGGCGTCCGAAACCCTGGACCTCACTCATCGTGAGGCCCTGGATGCCGAGGTTCTTCAACGCCTCCTTCACGTCTTCAAACTTGAAGGGCTTGATCACTGCGGTGACAACTTTCATCTAAAGCGCTCCCATCGGTGACAGGGTCTCCATTCCAGGCGGCATCAGTGGACGTTCGGACTGTACGTGGGCTCCATTTCCTTGCTGTGGCGCATGAGAGAACGCGCTGTTACCAGTTTATTAACGCTGCGTGAACTCCCACTCCAGAACCCCAAGAGACGTGCGAATGCGCGTCGTGCTGCGCTCGACGCGATCGTCGTGATTTCGTAGGTGCCGAGCTGGTATTTAGCTAGAGCCGAGGTACCGTGCGCTCACAACGGCGAGGTGGGCGTCGAGTTCGTAGATGCGCGGCACACCGGTTGGGATCTCGAGGTCGATGATGTCGTCATCGGAGATCTCCTCTAGGTACTTCACGAGCGCTCGCAGACTGTTGCCGTGCGCGATAACGCACGTGGTGTGGCCCGACAGCAATTCAGGGGCGATCGCATCCTCGAAATAGGGGATGAGGCGCACGACGACATCTCTCAGGCATTCGGTCGCGGGCAACGAGCGCGCGGGAACGTTCGCATAGCGCGCGTCATTGATCGGATGCATGGGATCGTCGAGTGCGAGAGGCGGGGGTTGTGTGTTGTAGCTGCGGCGCCAAGCCTTGACCTGGTCGTCGCCGTATTTCTTCGCTGTTTCGGCCTTATTCAGGCCCTGGAGCGCGCCATAGTGGCGTTCGTTCAGCCGCCAGTGTCGGTGGACGGGAACGAAGCTCCTCCCCGCTTCAGCGAGCGCGATGTCTGCGGTGAGCACCGCGCGGGTGAGAACCGACGTGAAGGCGACTTCGATGACAAGGCCCTCTTCGGCAGCGATGAGCTTGCCCGCCTGGTGCGCCTCGTCCTCGCCCTCGGCGCTTAGGTCGACATCGATCCAGCCCGTGAAGCGATTCTCGGCGTTCCATGCACTTTGACCGTGACGGAGCAGGACGAGCGTTGGCATGTGCCGAGCCTACCCTTGCAAATGATGACGTGGAATTGTCTGACACAGTGACGTCGCACTGCCGCAATGTTGCGTTTACACGTTCTGCGTAGGCTTAGCCGATGGCCACGTATGTAATGCGCGTGTGGCTCGCTGATCGTCCCGGCGCGCTCGGAGCTATCGCAAGTCGCATCGGCGCCGTCGGAGGTGACCTCATCGGGATTGACATCCTCGAACGCGGTGAAGGTCGTGTCATCGACGAGCTGACGATCAACTTGCCGAACGGGGATCTCATCCCGCTCATGCTCTCGAAGGTGAACGAGCTCGATGCCGTCGACGTAGAAGACATCCGCAGCGCCGTCGCGGGCTTGCCCCATCCCTTGGCCGATGCGCTTGAAGTCGCCGCAGACTTCCTCGGCGAGGACTCGATCGCCACGCTGTTCGACGCGTTGGTCAATGGGACCGACGCGGCCTTCTCTGCCGAGTGGGCGGCAGTCGTCGATCCACACAGCGCCACGGTGCTCGCCCGTTCGCCCGACACGCCGACCGAGTCGTGGCTCGAGGCCTTCATCACGGGGACGCGCGCCGCAATCGGGAGCAAAGAAGCGACCGCTTTTGCCTCAGATATCGCCTGGGCCGGGCTCGAGGTGTCCGGGCTCGCCTTGTTGGTGGGACGGAGCGGCAGGCCCTTTCGCGCCAGGGAGCGGCGCCAGCTTGCGACGCTCGCGCGCATTGCGGACCATCGCTGGCGTGAGCTCGTTGCCCGCGACTCCTTGCGCACGAACCCGACGCGCTCCTCTTGAACGGACGCCAACGCCGTTCTACCAGGGGATCCCGCGTCGCTCGTGGCGATCCAAGTCCGACGTTGGACAGATGAACGAAGTGCTCTGCAAGGTCATCGCGCACAACTCGTGCGTTCTTCGCGTGTGCATTCACGAGATCGGATTGGACGTGCCGAACTTTGGTAGAGGTCCGGCCACGGTGGCTCGCTGAACTCTTTGGGGTCAACAATTTCACACTGGTCCCTATCTAGGTAGTGCCAGTTGATCTTGTGATCTTTCCCCTTACCTTGTTTCGCCCCGTTCTGGACACCGCGTTGGGCAAAGCCGAGCGAGGAATGATCAAGTTTCTCCTTCGGAGAAGCGTCGGCCAATGTGGCCTGAATAATGACGGTCAACCACCCGACGTGGGCCAGATATCCATCGGATGAAGACTCGCTGAAGGCCACAAAACGCTCACGGTTCAAGTAGACGTCGAATGGCGCTGCCTCGGATGGCGTGTGGTGACGATGACCCGCGCAAAAAAGCGCCTGACCTGCCCAAAGAATAAGGCATTCGCGGCATCTCTTGGGCGAAGCCGCCGCCGTTCTCCCCTTGACAATCAGGCACTCAAGTTCGCTATAATGGCAGCTATAAGAAATGCTAGGCAGGGGATTTATCCCGTTGGCCTGGTGAGGTGTACAGGACGAGACGAAATGGGAGGCACGGCACATGCCCAAGGCGGTTGGCATCGACCTCGGTACGACGAACTCTGTCGTCAGCATTCTGGAAGGTGGCGAGCCCACGGTCATCCCCAACGCCGAGGGGAGTCGGACGACACCGTCCGTCGTTGGCTTCGCGAAGTCAGGTGAGGTGCTCGTCGGCGAAGTTGCGAAGCGCCAGGCGATCACGAACCCGGATCGGACGGTTCGTTCCGTCAAGCGCCGCATGGGAACGAGCTGGACCATCTCCATCGACGGCAAGGCCTACAAACCCCAGGAGATCTCCGCTCGCATTCTTCAGAAGCTCAAGCGAGATGCCGAAGCGTTCATCGGAGACACGATCACCCAGGCAGTGATCACCGTTCCGGCGTACTTCGACGACGCCCAGCGCACCGCGACGAACGAGGCGGGTCAAATCGCCGGGCTCGAAGTGCTGCGCATCATCAACGAGCCGACCGCGGCTGCACTCGCCTATGGGCTCGACAAAGAGACCGCTGACCAGACGATCTTGGTATTCGACCTAGGTGGCGGGACCTTCGACGTGTCGATCCTCGAAATCGGCGATGGCGTGTTCGAGGTGAAGTCGACGTCCGGCAACACCCACCTTGGCGGGGACGACTGGGACCAACGCGTCGTCGATTTTCTCGTCAAGTCCTTCAAGGGCACCGATGGTGTCGATCTTTCGAATGACAAAATGGCGCTCCAGCGCCTTCAAGAGGCCGCCGAGAAAGCCAAGATCGAGCTCTCCTCGCTGCAGGAGACGACGGTCAACCTGCCCTTCATCACGGCGACTTCGGAGGGGCCAAAGCACCTGGATGTCAAGCTCACGCGCGCGAAGCTCCAAGAGCTCACCGCGGACCTCGCGGACGCATGTCGCGGACCGTTCGAACAAGCGATCAGCGACGCCAACCTCACCAAGGAAGACATCGACCACGTGGTGTTGGTCGGGGGCTCGACGCGCATGCCAGCGATTCAAGAACTCGTGCTGCAACTCGCGGGTAAAGAGCCACACAAGGGGGTCAACCCTGACGAAGTCGTCGCTGTGGGCGCTGCAATCCAAGCCGGAGTACTAAAAGGAGAGGTCAAAGACATTCTCCTCCTTGACGTCACACCGCTCAGCCTCGGTATCGAAACCAAAGGTGGGATCATGCACCGCCTCATCGAGCGGAACACGACGATCCCGACGAAGCGATCGGAAGTCTTCACGACCGCAGAGGACAATCAGCCCTCCGTCGAGATACACGTGCTCCAAGGCGAGCGCGAGATGGCGATGTACAACAAGACGCTCGGGAAGTTCCAGCTTGTGGACTTGCCGCCTGCACCACAGGGCGTGCCGCAGATCGAGGTGACCTTTGACATCGACGCGAATGGCATCGTGCACGTCTCTGCGAAGGACCGCGCGACGGGCAAGGAGCAGTCGATGACGATTACTGGACAGTCCTCGCTCCCAAGAGATGACATCGAACGGATGATTCGCGACGCCGAACAGCACAGCGAAGACGATCATCGTCGTCGCGAAGAAGCTGAAGCGCGCAACAACGCCGACACCCTTGTCTATCGGACAGAAAAGCTCTTGAAGGACGAGGGCGACAAGTTCACGGGCGACGAAAAGCAAAAGGTTGAATCGGCGCTAAAGGAACTCAAAGAGGCACTCGCGGGCCAAGACGCATCTTCCATTCGCGCGAAGACCGAAGACGTGCTGCGTGCTTCGCAAGCTTTCGCCCAGCGCCTGTATGAACAGTCGTCGAATCAAAGCGCATCAACAGGATCCTCCGGCGGATCCGGCACGTCGGCTCCATCTGATGACGAAGTCGTCGACGCGGAAATTGTTGATGAGCCAGGCCAAGCTGAGGTATGAGCAACGACGAGTCGGCCTTGGGCCCTGAAGGGCACAAGGCCGCGAGCACACAGCGCGGCGTCGTGCCCGAGGCGCTGCCAGGAGACGAGCGACTCGGTGACGATTCGCTTTCATCGCATGACAGCGCACAAGGCCACGAGTCATCGGGTATGAACGGCTCGGCAAGTGACTTGGACGACGAGCTTGTCGATATCGAGAGACTTCTCACCGAGCGCGACGAGTATCTCGATGCACTGCGCCGAATCCAAGCGGAGTTCGAGAACTACCGAAAGCGCATTGCGCGCGACGAAAGCGAATCAATAAGCCGCGGCATCGCGTCGTTCATTGAACGGCTCTTGCCGATCTTGGACGCATTCGATCTCGCTCTCGTGCACATCGGTGATCTCAACCTTGAGGCAGGCGAAGATGACGCCCGTGTCGCCCTTGTCCAGATCGCCGGGCTTGCACGGGCAAGTCTCGAGCGAGAAGGACTTGCGCGTATCGACGAGGCCGGTGTGGCCTTTGACCCGAAGTTCCACAATGCGGTCTCCCACATACCACTCGAAGAGGGCGAAGAACCAAGCGCATCGGTCGTTTATGAGGTCCTGCGGGCCGGCTATTCGCTCAAGGGCAAGGTGATCCGGCCGGCCATGGTCACTGTTAGGGGCTGACACGCCGTGCCGGCTCAACGCGAGTGGTACGAGACGGATTACTACAAGGTCCTAGGCGTCTCCCAACAAGCGAGCGAGAAGGAAATCACGCGCGCTTATCGCAAGCTCGCCAAGCAATACCACCCGGACGCGAATCCCGGCTCCGAGGACCGGTTCAAGGAGATCTCCGCGGCCTATGACGTGCTCGGTGATGAAGCAAAGCGTAAGGAATACGACGAGGTACGACGCCTCGGAGCCGTTGGCCGGGGCTTCGGCGCTCCCGGCGACTTCAGCTTCAAAGTCGATGACCTGGGCGACCTGTTCAGTGGGCTGTTCCGAGGAGGATCGACGTCGCGTCGCAGGAACGCTCCAGGAACGATTCCCCAACGTGGAGCGGATCTAGAAGCCGAGCTTCACCTCTCTTTCGGCGAAGCCGTCGAAGGCGTTGTCACCACCGTGAACGTCACGACGGGCGTCCTTTGCGCGACGTGTAACGGGTCGGGCTCCAAACCAGGGACGATGCCCGTTGTGTGCCCGAGGTGCAACGGCAGCGGAGTACTGAACGACAACCAAGGGCTTTTCTCGTTGTCCTCACCGTGTCCGGAATGTCGCGGGAGGGGAATGAAAGTTGTCGACCCGTGTCCGACGTGTCTTGGCACCGGATCCCAGCGCAAAGATCGCAAGGTCAAAGTCCGCATCCCCGAAGGCGTCGACGACGCTCAGCGCATCCGGGTAAAAGGCCGCGGAGAGCCCGGGAAGAACGGGGGACCGCCAGGAGATCTGTACGTGACCGTTCGCGTCGCGCCACACCCGCTTTTTGGTCGCCGCGGCTACAACCTCACGCTCGTCGTGCCCATCACGCTCCCCGAGGCCGCGCTCGGCGCGACGGTAACCGTTCCTTCTCTGGCCGAACCCGTGAGCTTGAAGATCCCACCTGGAACGAAATGGGGCAAGACCTTCAGGGTCCGCGGACGCGGCTTGCACCACAACAGCCAAACAGGAGATCTGCTCGTGACGGTAGAGATCGTCGTACCGACAGGTCTCAACGACGACCAGCGCAAGGCGCTCGAAGCGCTGGCTAACGCGACGAAGTCGTCTCCACGCGCGCATCTAGGAGTGTGATCAATGTGGCCCGTGTCATACCGATGGGACCTTCGACGAAGGGTCTGTATTTCATTTCCGTAGCCGCGGAGCTCGCTGGTGTGCACCCACAGACTCTGCGGATATATGAGCGCAAAGGTCTCGTAGGACCGGCGAGGTCAGGTGGCGGAAATCGCAGGTATTCCGACGCCGACATCGCGCAGCTTCGCCGGATCCAAGAGCTCACGAACGCGGGCGTGAGCCTCGAGGGGGTAAAGCGCATCCTCGATTTGGAACGGGACGTCCTCCGGCTCGAGTTGGAGCTCGAGAGTCTTCGAGAAGATGTGCGCGCCGCGATTGAGCGCACACATCGGCTGTATCGACGTGACCTCGTCCCAGTGCGCGCGGAGCACCTACCGGCGCGTCGGCGTGGCTAGCAGGTTCACTCAGGAGAAGAAGGAGAAGAAGTAGGCACCGAGCTATGGCCATTGACCCGCGTCGCTGGACGCTTAAGACCCAGGAAGCATTCGAAGACGCGTCGCGCCTCGCGACGGCGAATCATCATGCCGAGATTGCGCCCGAGCACATGCTTCTTGCGGCGATCGATCAAACAAATGGTGTGGGGACACCGATTCTCGAACGCCTGGGGGAGAACCCTCGTGCGGTGCGAAATCGCCTCGAGGATGTGCTTTCCAAGTTGCCAAAGTCCTATGGGACGAGCCCAGCGCAACCGAGCCGCACGTTGTTGGCCGCACTTGAGTCCGCCGAAGAAGCGCAGAAACAAATGGGCGATGACTTCTTGTCGATCGAGCATTTCTTGCTCGGGTGCGCAGATCGACTCGGAGTGCAGCGGGACAAATTGCTTGGGGCGATCCAAGAGATCCGAGGCTCACATAGCGTCACGACGCAGAACCCGGAAGACACCTACCAATCGCTCGAAAAGTACGGACGGGACCTCACGGACCTCGCGCGTCGCGGTCGTCTCGATCCCGTCATCGGTCGCGATGAAGAAATTCGGCGGGTCATTCAGGTGCTCTCTCGCCGAACGAAGAACAATCCGGTACTCATCGGCGAACCCGGAGTCGGAAAGACAGCAATCGTCGAAGGTCTTGCTAATCGGATCGTGGAGGGCGATGTTCCCGAGCCGTTGAAGGACAAGAAGGTGGTCTCCCTTGACCTCGCGGCAATGGTTGCTGGATCGAAGTACCGCGGCGAGTTCGAGGAGCGCTTGCGCGCCGTTTTACAAGAAATCGTTCATTCTGAGGGCGGAGTCATCACTTTCATCGACGAACTGCACAACATCGTCGGTGCAGGCGCAGCCGAGGGAGCGATGGACGCCGGGAACATCATCAAACCTATGTTGTCGCGGGGGGAACTTCGCCTGATCGGCGCGACGACGCTCGACGAGTACCGAAAGCACATAGAGCGCGATGCGGCCCTCGAGCGGCGCTTCCAGCCCATCTATGTCGGACCGCCCTCGGTGGAAGACACGATCGCGATCTTGCGTGGCTTGAAGGAGCGCTACGAAGTTCACCATGGGGTGCGGATACAAGACGCCGCGCTCATTGCGGCGGCGGTGCTCTCGGATCGTTACGTGTCGGGAAGGTTCCTTCCTGACAAGGCGATCGACCTCATGGACGAGGCGGCGAGTCGCCTTCGCATCGAGATCGACTCGATGCCCACGGAAATCGATGTCGTGGCGCACCGAATCCGCCAGCTTGAGATCGAACGCGTTGCACTCGCAAAAGAGACCGACGATGCCTCTCATGCGCATCTCGAAAAGCTCGATGAGGATCTCGCGAACTTACGTGAGCAACAGAGTGCTCTGACAGCGCATTGGAAAGCAGAAAAGGACGCGATCACGACGATCAGGGACCTTAAGGGAAAGCTCGAAACGAGGCGAGGCGATGCCGAGCGCTTCGAGCGCGACGGTGATCTCGGGGACGCGGCTGAGATCCGTTACGGAGAGATCCCCGAGCTCGAGCGCCAAATTGCACAATCCGATGCGCATCTGAGCGAGTTACAAGCCCACGAGAAGATGCTCAAGGAAGAAGTCGACGCGGAGGACATCGCCGAGGTCGTATCGCGATGGACCGGCGTCCCTGTGTCTCGCCTCTTGGAGGGCGAGGTGCAAAAGCTCATTCGCATGGAAGACGCGTTGCGCGAACGGGTCGTTGGGCAAGATGAGGCAATCGCAGTCGTCTCGAACGCGATCCGCCGCTCACGCGCCGGCCTTTCCGATCCGAATCGACCGATCGGGTCGTTCCTGTTTCTCGGTCCGACCGGTGTCGGCAAGACCGAACTGGCCCGGACGCTCGCGGCGTTCCTCTTTGACGATGAGCGGGCGATGGTGCGCATCGACATGAGCGAGTACCAAGAACGACACACGGTCGCGCGCCTTATTGGCGCGCCACCGGGATATGTCGGGTACGAAGAGGGCGGGCAGCTGACCGAGGTCATCCGCCGGCGTCCTTACGCGGTTGTGCTCTTGGACGAGATCGAAAAGGCGCACCAGGACGTGTTCAACATCTTGTTGCAGGTCTTAGACGACGGAAGGCTGACCGACGGCCAGGGCCGCACGGTTGATTTCACGAACACCGTATTGATCATGACGTCGAATCTGCGCGGCGATCCCCTAGATGTCTTCAAGCCCGAGTTCGTGAATCGCATCGACGAGATCGTTCGTTTCCATTCCCTCGAGCGACACGACATCGCGAGAATCGTCGATATCCAGCTCAAAGATCTGAACGATCGACTGGAAGGACGACGCTTGAGTCTCGAAGTCTCCGATGAGGCCAAAGAGCTCCTCGCCGAACACGGTTATGACCCCGCCTTCGGCGCGCGACCCCTACGCCGCGTGATCCAGCGAGAAGTCGGGGACAAGCTCGCCGTCGCATTGTTGGACGGCCGGTTCCCCGAGGGTTCGACCGTCCACGTCAGGCAAAAGGGCGGGGAAATCACCCTGTCTTAGACCCTTTGGATGGCCAGAAAGGAGCGCCGGGGCCATCTCCTTCTCACGGTGCTCCCCGGCTACACTGCCAGCGAAGAAACCGGAGGGAGTCTCGTGCCCGCGACCATTGTGGTCGGTACTCAGTGGGGTGACGAGGGGAAGGGAAAGCTCACCGACCTCCTCGCCAAGGACATGCGGCTCGTCGTCCGCTATCAAGGCGGCCACAACGCCGGTCATAGAGTTGTCATCGGGGGTGAGAGCTTCGCGCTCCAGCTCATTCCGAGCGGGGTGTTCTACCCCCACACGATCCCCGTCATAGGAAACGGCGTCGTCGTGGATCCGGCGGTGCTCATCGCAGAGCGCGACGCCCTCGAGGAACGGGGAGTCGATACGAGCCGGCTCGTTGTCTCAGGCAACGCGCACCTCATCATGCCTTATCACTATGAGCTTGACCGAGCGGCCGAACGGTCCTTGGGCAAGAACAAGCTCGGCACGACCAAACGCGGCATCGGTCCGGCCTATGCGGACAAAGCAGCACGTATTGGTCTTCGGGTCCAGGATCTTTTGGACGAGCGGATCTTTCGACAGAAGCTCGACATCGTGCTGCGGGAAAAGAACGCGATACTCGCCAAGGTTTACAACAGGCTCGCGATCGATGGCAACGAGATCGAGCGGACCTATCTTGGCGAGCTTGCACCGCAGATCGCGCCGATGATCTGTGACACGGTGAGTCTCATCCACGAGGCGCTCGACGATGGGCAAGACATCATGCTGGAAGGTGCGCAGGCAACTTTCCTCGATCTCGACCACGGCACCTACCCCTATGTGACCTCTTCGAACCCGACGGCAGGCGGGGCATGCGTCGGCTCTGGCGTCGGCCCCCGCGACATATCGCGCGTCGTAGGCATAGCGAAGGCCTATGTAACACGCGTGGGCGCGGGTCCGTTCCCGACCGAACTTCATGGGGAGCTCGCCACAACCTTGATCGAACGCGGGCATGAATACGGCACGAACACAGGGCGCATGCGTCGTCCCGGATGGCTCGATCTCGTGATGTTGCGCCATGCGGTGCGCATCAATTCGATCTCAGAGATCGCGCTCACCAAACTCGATGTGCTCTCGCACCTTGACAAGGTCAAGTTGTGCATCGCATACGAAGCAGACGGAGAGCGGCTCGTACGCGTTCCCTATCACCAATCAGTGTTGCACAAGGCGAAGCCGATCTATGAAGTGTTGGATGGATGGCACGACGATCTCTCCGGCGCGACATCGGTGTCGGATCTTCCTCGCGAAGCACGTGACTACATCGCGTGCATTCAAGAATGCGCCGGGGCTCCCATCAGCCTCGTGGGAGTTGGCCCCGATCGAGAGCAGTACGTCTCCTTCGCGGCATGATCGTCTGCATCGTAGGCTCGGGCGCGCGTGAACACGCTCTTGCCCAAATATGTGCACGCACCGCAGATGTCATCGCCACGCCCGGCAATCCCGGGATATGCGGACGCTCCAAAGAAGGACACTCGCTTTCTTCTGTTGTACAAGCTCCCGAAGATATCGAAGCCGACCTTTTCATCATCGGCCCGGAGGCTCCACTCGTCGATGGGCTAGCCGACAGGCTGCGTGCGAAGAACAACGTGGTTTTCGGGCCGTCAGCTGACGGGGCGCGCCTTGAGGGCTCGAAGGCATTCATGAAAGAGCTTGCTCAGTGTGCCCATGTCCCGTCTGCGCGCTACGCGATCTGTAACCGCCTCGACGAAGCAGCTCGCTACTTAAAGGATCTACCGGGCCCATACGTCGTGAAGACCGACGGGCTCGCCGCGGGCAAGGGCGTCTTTGTGGGCATGGACCTCCAAGGCGCGATCGACGACGCGGACGCGAAGCTCTCCGGTGCGGCATTTGGCGACGCCGGGAAGCTCATCGTGATCGAAGAGTGCCTGCGGGGCGTCGAGGTGTCCTTGCTCGTGCTCTGCGATGGGCGCAACATCGAGCCCCTCCCACCGGCCCAGGACTACAAGCGCCTCCACTCCGGTGGAACCGGGCCGAACACCGGAGGAATGGGCGCGTACTCACCCGTGCCTGTTGCCCCAAAGGAGATGGTCGAAACCATCATGGAAACGATCGTCGCCCCGACTGTTGTCGAGTTGCGCCGCCGGGGCGTCGACTACCGAGGGGTGCTATACGCAGGGTGCATGCTCACAGACGATGGCCCAAAGCTCATCGAATATAACGTGCGCTTCGGGGATCCTGAGGCCCAGGTGATACTGCCGAGGCTCAAGGGCGATGTCGCGCAGCTGCTCTTTGCGACGGCCTCGGGTGCCATGGAACAGCCCCCCGCGATCGACGAAGACGCTGCTGTTTGCGTCGTGCTCGCGGCACACGGCTACCCCCAGTCCCCACGCCGGGGTGATCCCATCCATGGAGTCTCAGAAGCCGGTACGGTCGAGGGCGTGACGGTCTTCCACGCTGGGACATCCCTCGAGGGAGGCGAGCTCGTCACCGCGGGGGGACGGGTGCTCACCGTTTCGGCCCTTGGACCGACCATTTCTGTCGCGCGCTCGCGTGCCTACGAAGCGGCCGGGAAGATCTCGTTCCCTGGCATGCAGCTTCGATCAGACATCGCGAATGCGACCGATGTAGGTGAGTTTGCGTGATCGAGCGCTACGCGTTGCCGGAGATGGCGGAACTGTTCAGCGACGAGACGCGGCTCGCGCTGTGGCTCGAAATCGAGGTCCAAGCTGTCGAGGCGGGTGCCTTGATCGGCACGATTCCGACGAAGGACGCGATCGCCGTACGCGAGCGCGCACCCGTTGTGGATGCAGCGTTTGTCGCACGCGTGAACGAGCGAGAGCAAGTGACCGATCACGACGTTGCGGCGTTCGTCGACGTCGTCCAAGAGGCAATAGGACCACCAGCGGGTTCTTGGGTGCATCACGGCCTCACTTCGGCAGACGTTGTCGACACGGCGTTGTCTGCGACGCTTGTCCGTGCGTCGGACCTCCTCTTGGACGCGGCCGGTGATCTCATCAAGGTGCTCAAGCGTCGCGCCTATGAATGCGCCGACTTCGCCATGGTGGGTCGAACGCACGGGATGCACGCCGAGCCGACGACTTTTGGTGCAAAGCTCGCGCTCTTCTGCTTGCAAGTGGACAGGGACAGGACGCGTATCCGCCGCGCCCGAGAGGCAATCGCCGTCGGAAAGCTCTCCGGGGCCGTCGGCACGTATTCCAACATCTCGCCCGAGATAGAAGAAAGAGTCTGTGCCGCGCTCGGGTTGCGGGCGGTGCCGGCCACCCAGGTGCTCGCACGCGATCGCCACGCTGAGTACCTCTATGGGTGCGCGTCGATCGGCGCCACGCTCGAGTCGCTTGCGACAGAAATCCGCCACCTCCAAAGGAGCGAAGTCAATGAAGTGGAGGAGCCCTTTGGGAAAGGACAAAAGGGATCCTCGGCGATGCCGCACAAGCGCAACCCCGTCGTGTCGGAGCGCATCGTCGGGATGTCAAGGGTGCTGCGCGGCTACCTCCTAGCGGGACTCGAGGACGTGGCTCTGTGGCACGAGCGGGACATCTCGCACTCTTCCGTCGAGCGCATCGTGCTCCCCGATGCGAGCATGCTCGCCTATTACAGTCTGCGTCGAATGACGCGAATCGTAGACGGGCTCGTCGTCCACGCAGACCGCATGAAGGCGAACTTGCTCGAAAGCTCCCTCGGCCTCGTGTTCTCCCAGCCCGTGCTGCTCGCCCTCGTGGAAGCTGGTTGCAATCGCGACGAGGCATACCGGATCGTCCAGCGTGACGCCCGAAATGCCTCTGAGTCGAATCGCGCATTTCGCGACGTCCTTCGGTCCGACATGGAGCTGATCACGGCGCTTGGAGAAAGCAAGATCGAAGACGTGCTCGACGAAGCGTTCGATCTTCGTCGCGCGCTCCGTCACGCAACCCGAGGTATCGACGCGCTTGGTGAGGTGAACGGATGAGCCTTCGGCACATCTACTCCGGCAAGGTCCGAGACGTCTACGAAGCCGGCGACGGGCTGCTCCTCATGGTCGCTTCGGATCGGATCTCTGCGTTCGATCACGTGTTTCGCGAACCGATCCCAGACAAGGGCCGTGTGCTCACCGCGATGACGCAGTTCTGGACGAAAGAGCTTTCGGGAGTGGCTCCGACCCACCTCGTCACGACCGATCCCGCGAAGTTCCCAGACGGCGCCCAAGAACTGGGCGATATCGAGGGCAGAGCGATGCTCGTGCGTCGCGCTGAGATGCTCCCGATCGAGTGCATCGTGCGCGGCTATATCAGCGGGTCGGCTTGGAAGGAATACCTCGCAACCCAGACGATGCACGGCATGTCGCTCCCAAAAGGCCTGAAGGAGTCGGATCGATTGCCAGAGCCGATCTTCACGCCCTCCACGAAGGCGAGCGTCGGACATGACGAGAACATCTCCTTCGAACGTGCCGCTCAACTCATTGGTCCCGAACAAGCCGCGCGCGCAAGAGACATCGTTCTTCGCGCGTACATTTCCGGATCACAGCGTGCGCTCGAACGCGGGATCGTGATAGCGGACACGAAGTTCGAGCTCGGGATCATCGACGGTGAGCTTGCTCTTTGCGATGAGATCTTGACACCCGACTCCTCTCGCTTTTGGCCAGCTGACGCTTGGGAGCCAGGAAAGGCTCCCCCATCATTTGACAAGCAACCCGTGCGCGACTGGGCCGAACGAACGGGTTGGGACAAAGCATCTGAGCCGCCTCCCATCCCAAGTGACGTCATCGCCGCGACGCGAGCTCGTTACGTCACGGCATATGAGCGCATATCGGGTCTGAGCTTTTCAAATTGGTGGGGCGTATCGTCTGGGCCATCGATATGAACTTCGACGTGCGTGTTGAGATCCGCGGTATCGACGGTCTTGCTGATCCCGAGGGCCAGACGATCGAACGGGCGCTCCCAGCCCTCGGCTTTGGCGCCGTTTCGAACCTGCACGTCGGAAAGATCGTGCGCTTTCGCCTAGCGGCAAATGACGAACAAGCAGCACAGCGCGTCGCCGAGGAAATGTGCGAACGGCTTCTCGCGAATCCTGTTATCGAACGTTTCGAAGTGACGATCCGACAAGGCGAGCAGAGTCGATTCTTGGAGGGCTCGTGACACATCAAGTCGGCGTCGTTTCTTTTCCCGGGTCCAATTGTGAACACGATGTGTGCCGGGCGATCTCGCATCTCGGGGGAAGTGCCAAGATCATCTGGCATACCGAGGCGAGCGTCGGCGAGGTTGATGCCGTCGTCTTGCCTGGCGGGTTTGCTCACGGAGATTATCTACGGACCGGCGCGATCGCACGGTTCTCTCCTGTCATGGCCGCGGTACGCGCGTTCGGTGAGCTAGGCGGCCCGGTCGTCGGTATTTGCAACGGCTTTCAGGTTCTCACCGAATCGGGCATGCTCCCCGGTGCTCTGCGGAGCAATGCCGGAATGCGGTTCATCTCCGAGACGATCGAGTGCGTTGTCTCTTCCACGCATTCTGTCCTCACCGCGAATGCTGTCCTTGGCGCGCGGCTCTTTCTCCCGATCAATCACTACGAGGGCAACTTCGTCGCAGACGAAGCGACCCTTGATGCGCTCGAGGAAAACGGTCAGGTCGTGCTCTCTTATGCTTCGAACCCGAACGGATCGTCCCGCTCGATCGCTGGAATCGCGAATCGGGCCGGAAACGTCGTCGGGATCATGCCGCATCCTGAGCGCGCGAGCGATGAACTCCTCGGTTCGACCGACGGCCAGGTGCTATTGGCGTCGTTACTCGACGCGGCTATCGCATTCGCCGAGCGTTCGCCCGACCCCAGCGTGTCGGCGAACGTAGCTTCCTAGGGCGAGCTGCTCCGGTGAATGCCCGCTCGACGCAAGACGTCGGCCCGAACCCCGGCCTCGCGCCACGTCGAATAATCGATGCCCCGGCGCGATCCGTATTCAGCGGCTGCGGAAATAAATCCTTCTTCGAGCTTCGAGATGTCCTCGGTCCCGTCGCCCTCGTTCAAGCGCGATTCGATCGACTTTCGCTGCTGGATGAGGTGCAGCCGCTTCAAGGGATCCGCGTCCTTAAGGCGCGCTTCTGTTTCCTTGAGCTGTTTTTTCAGCGACTCGACGCTCGGGCGGCGTCCGCGCCGCGGCCGAGTCCGCTCAAGTGCCTCGAGGTAGCGACGCACGGCAAGACCTTGAGATCGGCCCGCGGCGAGCGCCGTTTTGTGCGCTTGAGTCATCGCGGAGTGTTTTCTTTGGGGAGCCATGACTACCACTATGGCTCGGAGGAGAACACATTACAAAAGCCCAAATGCCAGCGGCGATAATGGGTCGAACAACGCCATGAGCACGTCGGGAAACAGGCCCAATGAGCAAGGCGATTTTCACGATTTCAAGGCCATGAATCGGCACCGAATCCTCGGCCTAACCGATGCC
>Ga0181523_10002763_pt1 | contig 16612 bp, 13 predicted proteins | sample PEATcosm2014_Bin_43_FD_119752 | JGI IMG/M metagenome (GOLD analysis project Ga0181523, IMG submission 119752) | Peatland microbial communities from MTU Mesocosm Facility, Houghton, MI, USA - PEATcosm2014_Bin05_30_metaG | ecosystem: Environmental > Terrestrial > Soil > Wetlands > Peat | place...
AACGATGAGATCTTGTTGTTAGCTCGAGTGGATTTAGCCTGCTATGCCGCGGCGCTCTGGCCGCCATTTGAGCTGGCCGCACATCATCGCCTCATAGTGGACAAGCTCGAAGCTGTGGAGCGGGGGGATGTTCGCCGATTGATGATATTCATGCCGCCGCGTCATGGAAAGAGTCTGCTGGGAACTCAAATATTTCCGGCGTGGTTTCTGGGGCGCCATCCTGATCGGTCAATCATTACCGCGAGCTACGGCCAAGAATTGGCCGACGATTTTGGGCGCGAGGTCCGCAACATGGTGAGCGATCCTTTTCATCACGCCATCTTTCCTGAATCTCGACTGGCTGATGATTCGACCAGCATGCGACGGTTCAATATGACCGCTAGGGGGTCATACTATGCCGTCGGTCGTGGCGGAGCAATGACCGGCCGCGGCGCGCACTTATTGCTGATTGACGACCCACTGAAGGGTGCAGAAGAGGCGCGCAGTGAGGAAATCCGCAGGAAACTGCATGACTGGTACTCATCGGTGGCCCGTACCCGCCTGCAACCCGATGGGGCGATAGTTCTGATTTCGACCCGTTGGCATGAAGACGATCTTGCGGGACACCTGTTACGACGAGACCCGAAGGGCTGGGAAATCCTGAATCTGCCGGCGATCGCCGAAGTGGATGAAAGTTTCCGCCGCGCTGGTGAAGCGCTTTGGCCGGAGACGTATTCGCTGGAGGATCTGGAAGAGATTCGACGAGAGGTTGGGGGTTCCACCTTTGTTTCCCTCTACCAGCAACATCCAGCCGCTGCGGAAGGAGCGGTTTTCAAGCGAGCGTGGTGGCAATATTATCGCGAACCGCCAACATGCAAGCGCATCGTTCAGTCGTGGGATACCGCGTTCAAGACAGGCGCCGAGCACGATTTTTCTGTTTGCACTACCTGGGGAGTGGCGGCCAACGCGTATTACTTGCTTGGGTTTTGGCGCGGCAGAGTCGAGTTTCCAGACCTGAAGAAGCGCATGAGTTGGTTGGCGGAACAATGGAGGCCGAACCAGATATTGATAGAAGACAAGGGGAGTGGTCAAAGCCTAATCCAGGAACTGAAGTATCACAGTGCGCTTCCAATCATTGCAATAAAGGTCGACAGGGACAAGCGGGCGAGGGCAGAGGCAATCACGCCACTCATCGAGGCAGGGAGGGTCTTCCTGCCAGAGTCCGCGCCCTATCTGAGTACCTACGTAGACGAACTGGCAGCATTCCCAACGGGTGCTCACGACGACGCTGTCGACAGCACCACACAAGCCCTGAATTACCTGCGCCACGAGCGGGACTACGATGTTCAGTTCACGACCGTAAGTCTGTGAAACAGATGTTGGCATTTCCAGTCGGGTGCATGAGTTTGCTGATTTGCGCGGAAACATCTTCGCTACAAGCGGAAAACATCTTCGCTACAAAAGGAGTGGTCATGCAGACATGCAAAGGGAAGACAAGAACTGGCGCCGCCTGCCGGGCGCCCGCGGGTGCGGGAGGGCTTTGCTTTTTCCACGCAGATCCAGATCGCGCCAAGTCACTCGGCCAGATTGGAGGGCGGAAAAATCGCAGATCGGTGGTTGACCTGGAGGTTCCCGAGAACATGACCGCTGCCGATGTCTGTAAGGTCGCCGGGCAAGCGATCCGCATGCTGCTAGCAGGCGAATTGAAGGCACGGGAAGCAGGCGCTGTGGCGCAACTGTGCAACTCGCTGTACCGCGTCATCCCGACCGCTGATCTCGAGGCGCGAGTGGCCATGCTCGAACAGCAAGTCGCGCAGGAAGAACGTGGAGCTCTGCGGGAGGTTGATCCGATCGAGTCCCCGCCCAGCGAAACCGTGGCTGCCGCTGAAAGCGATGTGCTGCTAGCGGCGGAGCAGACCCCATGTCCAACCGATGCTCCTACGCCTGGTTTGGCGGATGGTGGAGATGGAGCCGACAGCAGGAGCGATGAGCCCGACGAAACCGGGGAGGCGTAGCAGCTTGCGGTCGCGAGAAAGCAGTGAAATTTGCCGCTCTGGTGCCTTGAAGCCATCATGCGCAACCAAGCCATCCACGCTGTTTGAGGCGATCCATGAAGAGTATCTCGACGTTATGGAATTCCCGGCGGGCCGGGATTCTGCTTTCCGATTCCGGCCCGACAAAAAAGGAGCTTGACATGTAGCGAACAAAACACGAAACTTGTCGGCGATACGCAAAAGTCACCCGGATGCCTCTCAGGGCCCGGATTCGTGCACCGGTGGTGTACAAACATCGGATTGCTTTTGTGGCCGAGCGCGGGCCGAGCCCCAAGTTTGTGCAATCCGGTTGCACAGCGACGACCAGACGAATCCAAACCAATCCAAGTCGGCGAGATGCTGCTGCGCGAAGGGGGCGAGGCCTACAAGAAGGGTGGGGCACAAGTTCATGCGGTGCCTGGTCGCCAAGCAGAAGGTCCTGGTTACGTCAAAGACTGATAATTTCTGCGACCCGTCGCAAGCCCTTGCGACTCACGAACAAGCTAACTGTTATCAATAGGATAGCTGTCTTCCCTTAATCTTAATCGTCAGAAAATTCTTTACAATAATAATAATAAGGAGGGAGCATTAGACTTGCTCGCGCGTCTATCGAAGTCCCCGCATAATTGTTAGAGGCACACTCCCACTGCTGAAACGATATGTTGATTCTCTACGTTGTCGGATAGCTACTTCAAAGCCGCGTCGACATCTAATTCTCTGAGAGATAGTGCAATTCGGGAGTAACCGTCAGAGGAAGCACACGGTTGACAGGTTGAGTCCACTGCGGATCCGAGTCGTGCCCTGTATGTCTAAGGAGAGGGAAACGTCGGGTGTTGCGGTGATCAAGGCGACTGAAATCTTTCCTTCCTTGGCAACAATCATTTTCAAGCCATCAAGAAGTTCCGCGTCAGACGGATTTCGAGGCCAATGGCCGATGAGTTGCTGAGCTTTTGCAAAGGTTTCCGCGTCGATTAGTCGATGCGTTTTTTGATTCAAATCACCGACCTTTGGGTTATGAGCCCAGGCGGTCAATCTAACTTGTTGTTGATTCGACGACTCTTACATCCCTCGACGCCCGATTTTGACCCTATTCGGGGTCGATTCTTTGCCCGAGTTTTGCCCAAGTTTTCGAGTACGGCCCGGATCACCATGGAAGTCCACGCGCAGGAGTTCTGCAAGGCGGGGCACCCGGAAAATTCATCATGGTTCATCACACTTTTACTCCTACCAGCCCCACCTGGTCATGGCCGTGCCGAAGGTCTGAGACGCCTCCGATCGGAATGAGGCTCAGAGCAGTCTAGCCGGGCGAAGCTAGAAGAATATCTTGGCCCCCAGTTGGATCTGTCGCGCCGGAAACGCCGTAATGGACCTGCCGAACTGTGGGTCTCCCATGTCGCCAATCGGATTGTACAGATTGACGCGGTTAAAGAGGTTGAACGCGTCGGCCTGGAACTGGAAATTGATCCGATCACGCATCTTGATGTTCTTGAACAGCGACAGGTCTACACTTTTGTATGCAGGTCCGCGGAAAGCGTTGCGCGAAAGGTTACCGTTCTCGCCCACGGGGATACACTGCGAGCCGGGCCCGGAATTGACCGGCCCGTAGTCGAGAATCGAGTTGAGGCCATTGGGACAGAAAACCTGGCTCGCCTGAGACGTTCTGCTGTCGCCTGACGGAGAGTAAGTGAAACTTGGGTCACCAAAAAGTCCATTCACGAGCTGTTGGTTGCTGAACCCCTTTGTCTTGATTCCAGCCGGCCGGTTTGGACGGTCGTAAGCCAAGCCATCCATGTTGAAGTCGCAACCGCTGTACCAGGCCAGGCCGCAATAAACATCAAAAGGACGTCCGGATTGCAGGCTGATGACCGAATTCAACTTCCAGCCGCCCAGAACATTCTTGAGGGCGGCGCTGGACTTCGGAGAGGGCAATTGCCACACCGCGCTGAAGGCAAAGCGCTGATTGACGTCGAACTCTGAAGGCCCGCGGTCGCCCTTCGGATTTTGTATATCCTGCACCCCGCTGTAGAGCCCGCCATATCCGTTGGTATTAAAGTAATCACCCAACCCGCCCTCTGTGACGTTATCGAGGACTTTGCCCCATGTGTAGTTGGCCGCGAACATGAGCCCGTGACTATAGTTCCGTTTGAACTGGGCGTTCAGACCGTTGTAGGTTGCGTGGCTCTCGTTGCTGATGTAGGTGAGCTCGCCCCAGCCCGGTGTGATCTGCGACGCATAGTAGTTGCAATAGGTCTGGTTGCAGATATCTCCGTCAAAGCGGTTGTAGTCCTCGCGCGTGTAGCCTCCTACACTGCTGGTCCCAACGTAGTTGATCGTCAAGGCGTAGTCGTGTATGATCTGCCGCTGGATTCCGAAGAACCATTGCAACGAATAGTTCGTGTAGAGGTTCGGATATACGCCGCTGGGAGTGATGGAGACGTTATTCGCTGCAGGTCCAATCGCCCCGTTCGGAGTGTTCGGGCCAGCGAACGCGGGACTCGGCACAAATGGAAAATAACTCGTTCCGTAGAGAATCGAGCCCGGAGGCCCTACGAATGCGCTTGGATCCACGTAGGTCGTAATGGCGTCAGGAGGATCCAGTCGGGACGCATTAGTGTAGAGATTGGAATATGGTTCGTTGTAAGCGATGCTGAATCCACTCCGGATTACCATCTCGCCCTTCCCTGTCGGATCCCATGAGACTCCGATTCGGGGCGCAAAGTTTTTCAAGTCCGTGTTCCAGAGCTTCGACACGCGGCCGATGATCGTGCTGGGGCTGGCAAGTTGCTGAAAGATGTTACTGCCAGGCCCCAGCGTGATGTTCGCAAGGATACCGTTCTGCTCAGTGGGCGACTCGAAGACGTCGTAGCGCAACCCAAGATTCACAGTCAACCTGGGGCTGACTTTCCAGTCATCCTGGGCGAACCCGGCAAAGCGGTTCCAGCGGAAATGTCTTGGCGTATCCGTGAATTGGCCACAGCCTGGAATGGGCGAACCTGTGCAGTTGTAGCGGTTGACGAGGGCCGCCTCCAGATATGGTGCATCCACAGCAAATGCATAGATGCTGGAGAATTCGAAGTAGGGCTTCGACGTAAGTTGATAGTTGCTGTTTTCCTGGACGTGTCGGAACTCAAAACCAAACTTCAAAGCATGCCGCCCCATGATGTGAGTGAGGGTATCGGTGAGCGAATAAACGTTAAAGACGAACTTGCGAGGAATGTAAACTTCACCGCCCATGGGGACTACGCCGTCGTCAAAGACCAGATCTCCAAATGCATCGGGAGCGGCACCGGCGTTTTGCAGCGCGGCCCCGGTCAACGTGTTCGGGGGCAGTTGGAACGCGACGTGGCTGTTATTCCGCGAGTAGGCGACGCGAAGATCATTCAGAGTATTCGGGGAGAATATGTGGGTTTCTCCCAAGCTGAGGTCGGCAAAGAAACCGTTGAAAGGCGCCCTAAAACCCCGAGTGCCCGCACCCTGCAATTCCTGAGCGGCCACATCCCCGGACGCCAGCGTATTCACCCAGCGTCCGTAAAACTGGTCATGGGAGCCCAGATGCTGATCCACCCGGACAAGGTATTGGTCATTCTGGTTGGGCTCGACCTGAGACGCACTGGCGTAGCAGTAGTCGGCGCTGATGCTCTGCAGGCAGGGCGGACCGGGAAAATCCTGGTAGAACATCGCCGCCAGGGTAGGAGGACCGGCAATCACGGCTTGCCGGAACGCGGGCGTTTCACTGACGAACGTCTCCGGTTGGCCCTCCGAGAGGCGCGATCCTTCGTAGTTCATAAAGAAGAACGTCTTGTCCTTGAAGATCGGACCGCCCAGCGAACCACCGAACTGATTCAGATGGACTGGAGTCTTCTCGGCCTGGTCAAAGTAGTCCCGGGCATCGAAAACCGTATTTCTTCCGCTATAGAACACCGACCCGTGGAGCTGGTTGGTACCGGACTTGGTGACGATATCGACGATTGTGCCGTTATTACGACCGTATTGGGCTGAGAAGTTCAGCGTCTGAACCTGTACTTCCTGAATTGCTTCCAGCGATGGGTAGATGAGCGGAGTACCGCCCAACCATTCGTTATTGTTCGAATTGCCATCTAGGATGAAGTTGTTGCCGCGAGGCGTGGAGCCATTGGCGGTATATCCGAAATCGAAGGTTACCGACGAGGTGGGCGAAGGTACGTTGGAGATGACAGGAGCATTGGACTGGGTTACGCCGGGTTCGAGCGACACTAACTGATAGATCTGCCTGCCGTTCAGCGGCAAGTTGTCGACCGATTGTTGCGTGATCGTGTTTGAGAGTCGCGCCTCTTCGGTCTGAATCAGAGCAGCCCCGCCCGAGACCTCGACTGTTTCCTGGGCTCCGCCAACTGGCAATTTGGCATCAGCGACCGTCGTCGTGTTGACGTTGACCGGAACGTTCTCGAGAACAGCAGTCTTGAATCCCCGGGCCTCGACCCGAATTTGGTAGGCCCCGATCTGAACATTCACGACTCGGTAGTAGCCGATGTTGTCAGTCTTGGTCTCGACAACCGAGCCAGTCTGAAGATTGGTGACTTTGACGCTGGCATTTGCGACGGCCGCGCCGCTGGCATCAGTCACGGCGCCAGCAATGGTCCCTTGGTTCAATTGCGCGTACAGGATGGATGAGACCGAGAAGAAAATCAGAAGGAATGCCGACCACTTCGCCATCTTGCTTAAATGCCTCATAGGACCCTCCGGGGGGAGCTCCAGCCACTGATGGGCACAGATTTTAGTGCGACTTTACATTGCTTCTCCGTTGCCGAAAGTGCTTTCGCGCACACTTTACCAAAATTTCTACAAAGTTTGTAAAGAAATTTCCTGGCATGCTTCTGCGCGTTTAGATTGACTGCCAATAAACACGTTTCCCAAAGACCCCTTTTCTTGTAAGGTTTTCTGCAGCTCTTGCTTGACGATTCGTTCCCTGTCGAGCAAAATACGCCCGCATCGGACCAAAGACTTTGAAGACAACTAAGGTTTATTTCCGGATCAGCGAAGCGGCGCGAATGCTGGGAATGAGTGCCTCTTCCCTTCGCAACTGGGAGCGAATGGGATTGGTGGTCCCCACTCGCACCCGCGCCCGTTACCGGCTGTATTCCCGCGAGGCTCTCAGCAAAATGCGCAAAATCCAGTATCTGCGTACCGTGAAGGGGGTCAACCCTGCTGGAATTGCTGCCATGTTGCGCAACGAGGTTCGAGCAGATGCACCGGAGCCGTTATCTGCGCAAAAAGCCAAGCGCTCGAGCATCGCGCACAGGCTGGCGCGGCTGCGCCATGAACTGGGCTTGACCTTGGCAGAAGTTGCCAGTCAGACCGGCGTATCGGTTAGCTTTCTTAGTTCTCTCGAGCGCGGTTATTCGAGTGCGTCGATTGCCACCCTTCAGAAACTCGCCAAGCTTTACAAGACGAATGTTCTTTCGTTCTTTGCGAATGAAGACAGTTCTCGTCGCCTGGTGCGCTCGTGCGAGCGCAAGGTGTTAAAACCGAATGCAGGCGTTGAAATGGACCTGCTGGCATCCGGCAGCAAGATGATGGAGCCTCACCTGTTTCGCCTCGCTCCGGGCTCTGGCAGCGGGGGCACGTACAGTCATGAAGGCGAAGAGTTCATCTTTGTACTTCAGGGAAAGCTCGAGGTGTGGTTGGATGAGGTTGAACGTTATGTCCTCGATTCCGGCGACAGCCTGTACTTTGAAAGCACACAGGCGCACCGCTGGCAAAACCTCAGTAAGAGAGAGACCTCCCTGTTGTGGGTGAACACACCGGCATCTTTCTGAGCCAAGCAGCCCGGCGCACGAAGGAGACCAATGAAACGCCAACACAGCGTTGTAGGATTGCTCACACTAGTCGCAACCGTCTGCTTTACTCCCGTCCTCGCCCAGACATGCAAGGATGCTGACCTGCTCCTTCGCAATGGCCACATCATTACCATGGATAGCGCGAAGCGGATTGTAAGCAGCATGGCAGTGCGTGACGGCAGAATCCTCGCCCTCGGTGATGACGATGTGCTCGCCGGTTGCGGCAGTTCCCGTACCCAGATGTTGGACCTGCAAGGGCAAACGGTTCTGCCTGGCCTGATTGACGTTCACACTCATGCGATTGAATGGGTGAAGACCCTTTTGCGTGACGAAATTGACGCCGGATACCCCACTGTCCATGCCATCTCGGATATCACACAAGCCATAGGAAATCGCACCGCGACACTTCCCCAAGGACAGTGGATCGTCGGTTCGGGCTGGGATGATTCCAAGCTTGCCGAGCACCGCTACATCACTCGGCAAGATCTGGACAGCACCTCAGCGGGCCATCCCGTTTATCTAAAACATGTAAGCGGTCACATGGGCGTGGCTAACAGCGCCGCGCTCAAACTTGCCAACATCACGAAAGCTACCCAAGATCCGCAAGGCGGAGTGATTGAGCACGATGCGTCCGGAGAGCCCACTGGAATTCTCAAAGACACGGCGATGGGTCTCATCGCTGGCGTTCTCCCCGGGGATCCACCGGACATCGACGTGCGCGCCGCCCGGGTCGTTTCCGAGAAAGCAGCCGAGGTTGGTCTTACCACGATCCACGACATCTACATATCACCAGAAGAGATGCGCGGATACCAGGATGCCCATCGCCGAGGATGGTTGAAGATTCGGGTGCAAATGTCACCCAGGATTGGCAGCATTGCGGACGCTGAGAAACTGGCCGCGATGGGTGTGCACACTGGGTTCGGTGACGACGTGCTGAAATTTGGCGCGGCGAAAATGTTTGCCGACGGCGGCATGGGTGCACGTACTATCGCCATTTATCCGCCGGGAGTGATCGGCGAACCAGACAATCTCGGCGTGCTCCGCTGGACACCAACAGAAATGCAGAAGGCCCACTTGCTTGCTGCCGGGGCAGGCTGGCAGTTGGAGACCCACGCGATTGGAGATCGCGCGATCGACGAAGTCCTGGACTCGTACGCGGCGGTCATCAAGCAGCTAGCGCTCAAAGATCCACGGTTTCGCATCGTTCATGCCGGAATTTCTACTCCGGCGGTACAGAAGCGAATGCACGACCTAAATGTTGTGGTCGACGGCAACCCGCCTTTCGTGTACTGGATCGGAAGCTGGTTCCAGAAGTACGGTCCGGAGCGTGTGCGGTGGTCCTATCCGGCGAAATCCTACATCGAAAACGGAATTATCGAGGCCGCCGGTTCCGATGTTTCGGTGACTCCAATCAACCCCTGGTGGGGCATCTGGGCTGCAGTTGTTCGCAGAGACCTGAAGAGTGGCCAGATCCTGGCTCCAGAAGAACGCATTCCCATCGAACAGGCACTGACGCTGTACACGCGTAATGGGGCCTACGCTGGCTTTGAAGAGGACCGCAAAGGGGCACTCGAACCTGGAAAGCTTGCTGACTTCATTGTCATCGATCGCGACGTGCTCAATGTGCCCGCAGATGAACTCAAAGATGTAAGAGTCCTGCAGACGTTCGTGGGCGGCCGGAGCGTCTACGACCGGCTTTCTGATAGGCCCGTTCAGTGACAGAGCGGTGCGATCTTGTTGATCTCATTCACCGCGGTGTACCAGATGAATTCATTGCCGTCGCTGAATATGTAATAGGTAGTTCCATTTGGCAGTAGCAATATCGAGTTCCCGCCGTAGCCGCTCATGAAAGAAACCCAGAAGTTACAGCGGTACTGTGGAAATTCGGCAGTCGTCATGTGTTTTGCCCAGAACTGATTGTGGTAGCGGAATGTGTTCGGAACAGCGGGCGTCCCCGTATCGGGTACGGGCACACCCAGAGTCGCTGCATTGGCCGTGCGAAACAAAGACTCCTGCAACCGATTTGGATCGAGCACCTGGATTTTGCCGATCACGCCGCCGCTGTTGTTGAGAAAGCGGCCGATCTTGACGATGTCGTCCTGAATGAAAAAGAGCCCGTGACTCCCAAAGGGTTTTCCGGACGCACTATTGTCCGTGCGCAGCATGGACAAGCTCCCTTGGCTCATGTTCAGCGGTTTAAGAACGGCGTCACGGATCGAATTGAAGATGTCCGCCCCGCCACCCTGCTTTTGCTGCAAGTAGCTGTTCATGGCCTGTGTCAGGATGAACGTCGCATGGCTTTGGTATACCCAGGTGGTCCCCGGCGCCGCCTTGTGCGGGAACGGCTTGAATGCGTCCGCGATCCTCTCGCTATAGGGTTCAGCGATGAGAAACGCAAGCTCCTGGGGACTGTCTTCATCTGCTTGATTGCCAGCACTGATGTAGTTTCCGGTAGCCATGTCGGAAGCATTGTCGAAGGTCACATTCGTCCAGTCGCCACCGTCCACGTACTGCGGGACATAGTTCCGAATCAGCTGGCCATAAACCGTGCTTCCGTACTGTTGTCCCAGCCACATCATTGCCACTCCTGCAAATGACGACTTGGCTGTCGAGTAGGAAGGCAATCGCATGTTGTCACAAAAAGCGTAGAAGCCGTAACGCGTCTGGCAACCGCTGACGTAGTTCACCCCGTTGATCAGCAGTCCATAGGTGGTAATGTCCGCAGGCGACTTGAAGCCACGCGTGAAGTTGGTGATATCGATCCCTGAATTAGGGAAATCTGTCGCCAGAGCGCCGAAAGGCTTGGTGGGAATTCGATGTGCCACTTCAGCAGCTTCCACGTTCTCGATCGCCTCCTTGTCTGCTACTCTGCCCGGTGCATAGATGGCCGCGAGTTGTCCCCACATGTTGAGCTTGAAATACAAGCAGGTTTCCTGCGTGACCTGGTAACGAACCCTCGAAATATTAGGCCGCTTTGAGCGGTTGAACACAAACGTCATTTCCCCGTTGTGCACGCAGTTCTGGTTTCTCTCTATCAAGGCGAATGGGAGCGAGGCGCGCATGTAGCCCCTGTCGCCGCTTTCGCGCCACACCCGCCCGGGCCCGACGATGTAATTCCATGCTGCATTCCCCGTGATGACAAGATCTTGCCGAATTGGGATAAGGTAGCTCCCATTCTGCACGAACTGAAAACTGAACCTCGGCAGATGTCGCCACGCCGAATTGCTCGCGTTGTCGTCCGCGAAGTCGTCCCTCAGAATCTCAGCGCCCCCGCCACTCTCAGGGTCAGAAAGCATGAGTGTGCCTTCGAACACCTGGGAGGGTGGAGCAGCATTGGCTGGCAAGGCAAAACCTGCACTGTCATCGACCGGTGCGGAGGGAGCAACGTTCGAGAACAGTTCTTCGTACGTAAGAACCGATCGATTCACTTTGCCGTTCCCGCCCAAAGGGTCGCCCGGTACCCGGGTTGTGGCCCACGACTCTAGTGCAAACCACACAGTCAGCAGCGGACATAAAAGCAGAAAGCGAAGAAAAGCCTGAGGTTTCACCGGAAGCCTCCCTTTCGATCAATACATCGTAATCGCCTGCCCACAATATTAAGCGTTGCTACAGCATCCAAAAAGAAACACAGATGTGCACCAATCCGCATCCTCAAGAGTAACTGCTATACTCCGGGTCGCTAGACTGCGACAGGAGCAATGACCACGGAACTTTTCAACCGCTTGCCGAAAGTTTCTCCGGACAGCATGATGGCTCGATTCTTGCTCGCATTTCTTGCCACCGCGGGATTTTTCTATGTCAACATCATGCCGGCTCTGATTGACGGGCTGAAGGTAGGACTCGGCTTCAGCAACAAGCAGGCTGGATTGGTCGGTTCATGCAATGTTTACGGCGCGGCAAGCGGCGCATTCCTGATCGTCTTTCTCGTGCGACGCCTCCCCTGGAGGTCGGCTGCCCACGTGCTTCTTTTGGGTTTGATTAGCATGGACCTTTTTTCCATGCTCATCAAGAATCCGTTCGCACTCATGGGTGCCCGATTCCTACACGGTTTTATCGGTGGGATGCTGGTCGGAATGAGCTATTCGATATTCGCCCGCACCGATTCCCCCGATCGTACTTTTGGAGTGTTGCTTCTAGTGCAGGTTTTCGCCGGCGGCCTGGGTGTCATGAGTTTGCCATTGCTGGTGCCGAGGTTTGGCACGAATGTTTTGTTTGCGGCTTTGATCTTGTTTAGCTTGGCAACATTAGTGATGGTGCAGTTCCTGCCAGATTATCCGGTCAAATCCCCTTTGCCACGCGTTCCCGGCGCAGCGCCTGATCGACTGCAATTGCGGCCACTTTTGTTGGCGCTGTTCTCTGTATTTTTCTTTCAAGCCGCCAACATGGGGTTATTCGCCTTCATCATCGGACTCGGGAAGCATCACGGACTAGAGATCGCATTCGTGAGCGAGACGCTGGGCGTCGCGAACTGGATCGCCACGCTCGGTGCGGTATTGGTCATCGTGGTCTCCACCCGCTTTGGTATTTTCAAACCGATCCTCGGCGGCATGCTCTTGACGATGGTCGGCACATATATTTTCAATTACAGCGATGTGAAGTGGATTTGGATTGCGGCGAATATCGGAACTGGGATCACATGGAACTTCGTGATTGCGCACCTGCTCGGCATGTGCGCCAGGTTCGATCAGACTGGGCAGACTGCGGTATGGGCCGGTTTTGCTTCCAAGATGGGTTTAGCATCGGGCCCGATGCTGTTTTCGTTCATTGTAGGAGCGCGTAATTATTCGGCATTGATCGTGACCGCTCTCGCGCTATTGATTCTCGCGACCTTTGCGTCGGCGATTCCAGCATGGGTGCTAGACCGCGCTGCCTTCAACGCGTTGTCTGGCAGCCAGAAGGCTCAAGACCTTCCGTAATCCGCACTGAGCCTTCGGGTTCAAGCCGATGCGTACGATCGCTTTCGGTTGTTTAATCGGAAGAATCAAGTCATTATCACGTTTGGAGTCGAATATGTCTTTGTTCTCGATTGCAGCGTTACAGGTCGACTTGCCTAATGGAGACAATCGCGATCGTCTCGAAAAAGAAACCGCACGGGTTCTCGCGAGATTTCCGTGGGTACAAATGGTCGTGTTTCCCGAGCTGTGCTCATTTGGACCTGGTTTGAGCTTCGCGGAAACGATGCCAGGACCAACCGAAAGCCGGTACCAAGCCCTTGCCAAGAAAAACAAGATATGGCTGATTCCGGGATCCATCTATGAACGGATTGGACAGGATATATTCAACACCGCTCCGGTCATTAACCCCGAGGGCGAGGTCGTCGCGCGGTATCGCAAAATGTATCCTTTCCTACCCTATGAAAAAGGAGTGAAATCTGGAACGGAGTTCGTCGTATTCGACGTTCCGGCTGTTGGCCGTTTTGGACTTTCAATCTGCTATGACGGGTGGGTTCCAGAGACGACTCGCGCACTGGTTTGGAACGGTGCTGAGGTCATCATTCATCCGACCATGACCGGAACCGTTGATCGAGCCCAGGAACTGATCATCGCCCAGGCAAGTGCCATAACGAACCAGTGCTACTTCGTGGATGTAAACAACGCGGGTCAACTTGGCAATGGACGATCCATAATCGTTGGGCCCGAAGGTGAAATCGTCCATCAGTCCGGCGAAGTGGGCGAGCAGATTCCTTTCACCGTCGATCTCAATCGCGTTCGAGGGGTGCGACGGTCTGGCACCCTCCGGCTCGGTCAGATCCTCAAGTCCTTTCGTGACACTCCCATTGAGTTTCCCTGTTATCGAGGTAAGTACCAGACATCGCCTGCGATGGACACATTGGGACCTCTGAAAATGCCCGAAGCGCAGTAGTCATCGTTGAAGTTTATGATTCTTGCAGAAGTTCATGCGATGTTGTAAAAATGCGGTGTAGTGGGCGGTTGATCCCGGCAACCAAGAAACAGTCATACATTCAATGGTTTTCGATCGGATAGAGGCTGGCGAGCAGACAGCGAACCCGGCGCAAGAAACCCCAGTATTCGCTCGGTGGACGACATGGCATGAAGGCAAGCTCGTTTTCAGCAGACCCGGCCCAGTTCAGACGGATGTATACGCGGGCAAATTGCACCCCAGGATCGCGGCAGGTCTGGCACCCCTTTTGAACCTGCAGCTGCGCGCAATTGAGACCTCGGACGTGGAGCGACGACTTGCCAGGCTGGAAAAGCTCTCGGCGGAAGCGGCGGAGGCAACCGGAAGCAAAGGACCCTCTTGATAGCAGTCCCAGGTTGCCAGAGCTCGATTTTGGCAATCTTCCCTATTCTGCAGCGAGGCAAGCGCCAGCAGCGAATAGGGCGGAGAAAAGTTAGGTGATCAGGTGGAATCCCCCCAAAGCGGGGACAGGCATCAAGCCATACGGTTTACCACATGGCTACAATCTCACTACAATCACGGCTCGTCATGCCCTAAGCGGTCATCGATCGGAAAGCCGTGTCAACCCATCCAGATTTTGGTTGCACGACCTGTGACGGATGGTCCCTAGACGTTTCGAGTTTCAACCGATCTGGAGAACGAGATCTAGGTTGCTGCGTACACGACGTGGGGTTCGATGCCTGTGGCGACGCTTGACATCCCGGTTTGTCATCATGCACCAAGATGCGTCGAGTTCATCTAGTAAATACGGCTGGTCCTTGAAGAGACTCGACCGCTCAATATCGCCCCCGGACATTGGCTCCCTGTCGCGATCAGCGATTCCCGGTGAGTATCGCGACAAGAAGTATGAGTGACAACCCAATGGCAGCAAGGCCATTGGCCCGAATCGCACGACAACTTGCCGCCCAAGGGAACATTAGGATTTCAAAGAGTGGTATGAATTTGTTGGGCCAAAGTAGTGCTGCCAGCCCGAATGCCAGACCCAGTTGGACAACGAAGCACAGCCCCAAAGTATCCACGGTAAGGAATCCAATGCGAGAACTCTTTTTCATTGGAACGCGACCGAAACATTGAGGCAAAGTTACGAAGGTTTGTATTGCCGGATTGGGATAAACAGTGCGTCGCTTGAGCGGGCGTCACCAAGCAGCTAATCTGAGGCGTCATTCGCGGTCGTTCTCTGATGTGCAGGGGATCCTGTTCCAGAATGCCTCGGGCACGCTGAATCACGTCGCTGTGCGCAACCAGGTACCAGGCGGCACATTAGGTGTTTGTATGTTTGGAGGGGAGTCTATATTCGTGCAGTCTTCCGCAGGTTCCTCCACCGTGACTGTCGAAAATAGTTCTGTTCACAATTACAACGCGAACGGAATCACGGGAAATGGTGTGGGCACGACGCTGACCGTCACTGGGAGTTACGTCCAGGGATCCGGCGTGGTTTCCGGGGGTGCGGTTCAGAACGGCATTCAGCTTGGCTATGGGGCCACCGGCAAAATTAACCTCAATACCGTGATTGACAACGTCACCGTGGGGGTGGCACCTCATGCAACCGATATTTTGCTCTTCGACACGGCAGAAAGCAGCGGAATTACGGTCACCGGCAACATAGTCGGCAATAGCCAGACTGGCATAGCCTTGGAGACCGATGGTGATAATGGCGGCGGGAACCTTGGTGACGGCGTTTCCGTTACCACCAACAAAGTCTTTGGCGCGACCGGCGATGCCATTGATGTCTGCACCAACGGGAATAAGGTTACGAGCAACACTATCTTCAATAATGGTAATTCCGGCGTGCATTTGGACGAGTCCTGCGGTGTTAACTACGGCGGCGTCACCGGCATGAACAACATCGCAACCGGAAACACCATCGTGGAAAGTACATGCGGCGGCATTCTCGATGACTGGGCTGGCGCAGGCGGCAACACCTACACCGGCGAAACCGACTTCACGGTGCCATTCCCAGTCGCCTATTCCACCGGTTCGTGCCCCTTCGTTGCAGGAGAGGTGCGCCCTCAGGCTAAACACGCGCTCAAGTTCAGCCCCAAGAAATAGAGCTGCGCTAGGGAGAGCGTCCACGTAAGAAACAAACGCCGGGAATCGGATTCCAGATTCCCGGCGTTTTTCGTGCCCTTGCGCGGTTTTTCTGCGGGCCGCGCTGGCCGCGTTTGCGTTTCTGCGAATGTGCGGCGAGATCGGGAAAGAGTTCGGATGCCGGCCTTGCCTTGGCAAACATGGCGTCGGTCCACTCCGGGTTTTCCTTGTCGATCATCTCGGGATCAGGCTTTTTCTTCATAGCGTTTTACCTCCGTTTTGTGAACAGGTTCCAGGTCTGTTCGATTGCCAGAAGTAACGTGCCCAGACAAACCCGACACGTCTGCAATCAGAGCGCTCATTCTACTTGAAACCCTTGAAACAACCGATTCGTCATGCTGTGATGTATAGGTTACAATGAGACCGTGATCGAGGTTCGCCGCTACGTTAACCGGGCCGGAAAGGACGTCTTCGACGATTGGTTGACGCATCTTGCGGATACCCGCACACAGGCGAAGATTGCGAGCCGAATCAACCGTCTCGCTGCCGGGAACTTTGGAGACTGCAAACCCCTTCGACAGGGTGTAAGCGAATTACGGATCGATTGGGGACCGGGTTACCGGGTCTATTACGCCATGATCGGCAGGGAATGTGTCGTGCTCCTATGTGGTGGCGACAAACGAAGACAGTCTTCCGATATTGAGCGGGCGTTGCAATATCTCAAAGATTACAAAGAGAGGGCCGGAAACCCATGAAAAGCAAAGCTAGCATCTCGCATGACGAGGCCATCGTTCGACGGCTCCGAAAGGACCCGAGTTTCGCTGCCGAGTACCTGAA
>Ga0181523_10002767_pt1 | contig 16596 bp, 13 predicted proteins | sample PEATcosm2014_Bin_43_FD_119752 | JGI IMG/M metagenome (GOLD analysis project Ga0181523, IMG submission 119752) | Peatland microbial communities from MTU Mesocosm Facility, Houghton, MI, USA - PEATcosm2014_Bin05_30_metaG | ecosystem: Environmental > Terrestrial > Soil > Wetlands > Peat | place...
GAGTGAGGCCGGCGCCCTTAATATTACTAAAATTCGACTGGCTTATTACTATAATGGCTTCGATGCATAGAGCGATATGAAATGGAAGGCATTGTCAGGTCTCTACTTGACAACGCTACTAAATTACTTTGTTGCTGTTTTCGATAATATTAACAAACGCAAGCAGACGGAATGTCGTCAGGCTCTTTCTGCCGAAATCCATGGCATTCTTAACGACCCAACTGACATGGATGATGCGGTCAACCGTATTATTACCGCAATTAAGCGGGACATGAGCTTCGACGCTGTAGGTATCCGCCTGCATCACGGTGATGACTTCCCGTATGTTGCCCAAGACGGCTTTTCCAAAGAATTTCTCATTGAGGAAAATACTCTGGCTGTCCGCAATCAGAATGGTGGTGTTTGCATGGATAAAGACGGCACAATCAGCCTGGAATGCACATGCGGTCTTGTGATTTCTGGGCAGACTGATCCGGCAAATCCCATTTTTACACAAAGGGGAAGTTTCTGGACGAATGAGTCTTTTATATTATTAGACCTACCGATTGACCAGGATCCGCGGCTTCACCCGCGAAATCGTTGCATCCACGAAGGCTTCCATTCCGTAGCGCTTATCCCACTGAAGGCCGGGTACCAGATCATAGGCATACTGCAACTCAACGATCGTCTTCCTGACCAGTTTACGCCTGAGCTAATCTCCTACTTTGAGGATTTGGGTGCTGTTATTGGTATCGCTTTTTCCCGTAAGCAGGCGGAGGATGAGCTGAAAAAAGCAAAGAGACTGAGCGATGCTCTGAACTTGGAACTCGAAGTTGCCAATGAGTACCTGGAAGCTTTTAGTTACTCTGTCTCTCACGATTTACGAGCACCACTCCGTCACATGACGGGCTTTGCGAAACTGCTCCAAAAGCGGATGGAAGGTCAGAAGGACGAAAAAAGCCGACAGTATGCACTCCTAATATCCGATGCGTCGTCGAAGATGGAGAGGCTTATCGATGACCTGCTTTCCTATTCACGTCTTGGCCGCGAAGAGATGCCAAAGAGAGAAGTGAAATTAAGTGATCTATTAAAGGAGTCTATTGATGAGATTTCGGAGGGCGCGAAGGGGCGGGCCATTGCATGGAAAATTGGTGAACTACCCACTGTCTACTGCGAACCGTCGATGCTGAAGCTTGTGCTTGTCAATTTCATCTCAAACGCCCTTAAATTCACTAGTATTCGCCCCAAGGCTGAAATCGAAATTGATTGTAACAAGAGCGACAGCGAAGTTGTATGTTTTGTTAAAGACAACGGAGCCGGATTTGACATGAAACAAGTTGACAGACTGTTCGGCGTCTTCCAGCGCCTTCATACACAGAACGAATTTGCAGGCATAGGCATCGGTCTGGCAAATGTTCGCCGTATCATCGCATTGCATGGAGGCAGGACATGGGCCGAAGGCGCTGTTGGTCAGGGAGCGACGTTCTACTTTTCTCTGCCATTGCCGAAGGGTCTCATACCTAACTTGCTCCCCTCCGAGAATCATTCACCTCAGAGATGATTGCATAGATAACGAATACATCTCACATGTCCGATTCATCGTTCTGCGACACTCCGTTTGGCTAATTGATAAGATCTAGCTATCATGGTATGAGGCCGTCAGCCTGCCAGAAATAGTAAGGAAATATAGGGAAAATAACGGCATTGACGCTTAAGATTCGGCAGGAAAAATATCTCTAACATGGCGGCAGGAGAGAGCTTTGCTTGAAAGAAAGAACTCCATGAAGAAGGACAGGATTCATTCAACGGATAAAGGGTTCGTGGGTGTGCCGACTGAGGACATTGTAGCGGGGAACCCAGAGACTGTGGACGAGATTTCAGGCGTGCGTCGTCGGGCTGAGGAGCTGCTGCTCAAACAGCCCCTGCCAAAGGACAGAATTCAATCCTATGACGCGCAAAGCGTAATCCAAGAGCTACGGCTGCATCAGATTGAGTTGGAGATGCAGAACGAGGAACTTCGGCACATGCAGCATGAACTCGAAACATCCCGCGAAAAGTATTTCGCCCTTTACGACCTTGCTCCGGTAGGATACATCACCCTCGATGAGAAGGGAATAATCATGGAGGCAAATCTAACCTCTGCTGTATTGCTTGGCGAAGAGAGGAGTAATTTGGTCAGGCAGCCGCTGAACCGCTTCATATACCGGGAAGATCAGGACATATATTACCATTGCCATAAACAGCTTGTTAAGACAAATGCAAAGCAGGCGTGCGAGATGAGAATGGTGAGAAATGACGGCATCCTATTTTGGGTGCAAATAGATATCAGCACAGCGCATGCCCTTGACGATACTACCGTGACAAAAGTGATCATAGTCGACATTAGCGTTCGCAAACAGGTGGCTGCAGACTTAGATAAATCTCATGAGCAATTGCGCCGCCTGGCAGCGCATCTGCAATCCGTCAGGGAAGAGGAAAGGACGCGTAGCGCACTCGAAATTCATGATGAACTCGGTCAAAATATGACAGCTTTGAAAATGGACTTATCCCAGATAGCTGCAAGACTATCAAAAACTCAAGGGACCGAAGCTATTGCCGGGCAGTTGAATGTGGCCATAGGCTTTGTTTCTTCGCTCATAGTGACTGTTAAACAGATCTGTACAAACATGAGGCCGACGCTGTTGGATCATCTCGGTATTGAGGCGGCTATCGAGTGGCAGGCTGAGGACTTCCAAAAGAGAAGCGGGTTGGAATGCAAGGTTGCGGTGGCGTCCAATGTTCTTACAGTTGATATAGATATCGCTAATGCACTTTTCAGGGTCTTTCAGGAAGCGCTAACGAATGTGCTCAAGCATTCGCAAGCAACAAAGGTCGAAGCGAGCCTCAAAGAAGAAGATGGCAAGATTGTCCTTGAAATTCATGACAACGGAGTGGGGATTTCAGAGAAGCAATTGTCAAAGCGCAATTCATTCGGCCTTTTGGGAATGCGCGAGCGTGTTTATCCTTTTGGCGGGACGATTTCGATCACTGGAAAGGAGCAAAAAGGTACGACCTTGACTGTGATCATTCCGATATCGGGCACGAGAACCGAGTTTTGAGGGTTTATTGATGCGACGGCTGCTGTCACTAAAGTGGTGAACTTGTTGATCAGACATTCAAAAAAGAAGTATCAAACAGACTGTTGATAGCTGTACTCATAAGCACCTGCCGTGACAAGCCATCTATTTCGAAAAGAAATTGACATCGTAGTCAATACATCTGCAAGCTCGGATACTAGTCGTTTCCTTGTAACCCTCTGAGGAAAACTCTAATGTCACCCACTTGACCGATCTATTATGTGACGGTGCTTTGATGCTAACTGAAAAAGCGTTACCATTAAATTAACAAATGATTTAGCACTATGCTGGGAAATCCTGTTGTTACCGGCGGCATAAATTATTTTGACGCAAGATCATAGTCTTATAAGAAAGGAGGTGAAAGTGTATGAAAAAATTAGTGGTGTTATTAGTAGCTATTGTGTTTCTTGCGACTTTTCCGTTATCTGGCTGCAAGAAATCGGAACCACCTACAGCACCGGAGCAGGGAGCTCAGGGAGTACCTGGACCGCAAGGACCACAGGGACCTCAGGGAACACCGGCGCAGGGAGCACCGACGCAGGGAGCACCTGGACCGCAGGGAGCACCGGGACCACAGGGAGTGCAGGGACCGGAGGGAGTGCAGGGACAGCAGGGAGAACCCGCGCCAGCTAAATAGTAGATGGGTATATCGGGGTATATCCTCTCCAAGAGGGTATACCCTAAGTCTATGAAAGACTGATTGGAGTATGGAATTAATACATAAGGAGATGATATTCCCTCCATAAAATCAGCAAAGTACCTTCCTAGCTATCACACACTGTTTGAGTCTGGTAAGAACAATGCTTTAGAGGCTATGGATATAATTCCTACTCTCTTTAATCCCGGAGTGTAATCATCGATTTTGCCATGCTGCGGCGACTAAAGATTATCATGTGGCAGCGATAACGTGCTCCTCACTGTTCCTACTGCTATGTAGATTGTCAAGCTCTTCAATCTTGTCATCTGCACTATAAACTTGGCCTAATTCTCGCCAACCTCCAAGTAAAGACTTACAAAAATCCACAGCCCGATAAACATCGGGACGAATTGTAATAGAAAGTGCTCTGGGTTTGTCGGGTGCTGTATCACTTTATTGTCGCATAGCGCAGCAGATTACAGAGTGGCGTGAGCATCAGGCTTCGCTAAATCTTTCATGAATATTTCTTTCAAAATTCTTAAAACCCCTTAAATCTCTGCAAAGCCGACCAGAACGATAAGACAATAATCATTTCCTCCGAAAGTAACAGGTTTCCATTTCGAGGCGGTGGTCATTTCCTCGTGCCAAGCGGTCATGACGTTTCCATCGCCAATGGCAGATTGGCGTCCTTGATCAACACTTCTTACCTTTCTTCTCTAATGCTGTATGCAAGTTAAAGTTGTTTTCCGGAACAAACCTTGCGGTATGTTCACAAAATATCTGTTTTATAGAGTTTGACTTAGCGAAGAATCTGTACCGTCCGGTTGCTCCAACTTATTCCAAGTGTTAAATAAAAGCGGTTCTCTTAGAATCCAATCTCATAAGGAGAAACCCGCAGACAAGCACAAATGCGCTAAGGACAAACGGCAAAAAAGTCAAGACGGAGAAAAGGAACCCAGCAAATAAGGGTCCCCCTATAGTCGCAACCGACAGCACGGAAGACATGACTCCCAAGACCTCTCCTCTTCTGAGGTCACTAACCATCCCGGCTGTTCGGCTCGTCAGGACTACCCTCAAAAGCGATTGGCTGAATACGTTCAGCAATATTCCCGCAGTGAAAAAGTAGATTGATGGGATTACAAGCAAAGAGAACCCGATCGCATTGCAAAGGAATGCCCAGACTTCCAGCGTGGACTCTTTAAAACGGCTTAGCCAGAATCCGCGCAACAAAAAGGTCTGGTTCAAAAATACCGCGATCCCCATGCTGGTATAAATTGTTCCAACCATAACAGAGCTAAACCCGTAAACCTGGCTCATATAGAGTGCAAAGATTGATTGCATTCCGGAAAAAGCCGTTCCAAAGCAGAACCAAGCTACATATCGACTTCTAAGTACCCTGTCGTAAGCCGCGGTTAACAAGGGACGCATCGGATTGAATTCCATTTTTCTCCCCTTATCCATATGTGTGTGAGATTCGGGTAGGAAGAAAAGCGCTCCGATTACATTAATCGTGGCCATAGCGCCTACAAAATAAAATGGGAGTGCATGGGAAATAGAACTAAGCGCAGCTCCGATGGCAGGCCCTGTGATAAAAGCGATGCCAAAAACTGATCCGATAAGTCCAAGGTTGGTTGTGCGCTCTTTTGCATCTCCGGCAATGTCAACCAGATAACTTTGAGCTATCGGCAGGTTGCCTGCCGCCATACCATCGATGACCCGTCCGAGGAATAAAACCCAGAGGGTGTGAGCTAAGCAAAAACAATCCATCCGATGGCTGTGCTGACAATACTTATGATTAAAATCGGACGCCTCCCCACTCTGTCAGACAGAGTCCCCAGAAAAGGTGCGCTCACAAAAGAGAAAAAAGAAAAGACGGAAAAAAGCGCTGTCAGCGTGAAGGCCGATGCGCCAAAGCTTTCCACGTAAAAAGGGAGCACCGGAATTATGATTGCCAACCCAAGGACGTCAATAAACACAGTCAGGACAATAATGATTTTTTCTCTTTGTATTTTCATGATTCTTTAATTATAGGGAAATTTCACAGAATACTTTCACGCTATCCTTTTATATTAAGGCGTAACTAGTGAAATCTGGCCAAGATAGGTTGGTCCAATTTCAGGACGGGCTCTATAACGAAGTTTTGACAGTTATTCCCAACCCCTCCTGAATACCTCACTGTCATCTTTCTGCTCACTTCCGGTAATAGGTGATTGTTCGGCTTTCATGGGTTATCACTTCCTCTTGAATTATGATACTCGGAGATTGCCCACTCGAATAATTTTCACAACAAAGTGGCAGACATGGGGGAAGTTATGAATTCAATCTACAGTTGAACCCCAATGCCTGTTGGGTTCAGCAATCGAGTAATTATTGGATGGTGGTCTGTCTTTTATTGCATTACTATGGCAGTACGTGATGTGAAACACATCTTTATGAGTTACAGTGGTGTAAAATGGACCTATGAAGATATGCTGTATATTGGTACTGTTTCTACTGATTGGTTTTACAGCAAATGCCGACATGTATCAAAGCGTCACCAAGGATGGCACTGTCCTTTATTCGAATATTTCGAGATCTGGATCAAAAGCTGTCACGAAAGAAAAAGCATCCGCTCTAAGAGATGACGCTAAGGCTGTCCAAAATAAGCCTCACGCGATCGGCGCGTTTCATCGTGTTGCCGAAGAGAAGGCCATGAAACATAATGTCGACCCTAAACTCGTACAGGCTGTCATTTCCGCCGAGTCTAACTGGAATCCCAACGCCGTTTCTCAAAAAGGGGCCGTCGGAATGATGCAGCTGATGCCAAAAACCGCCAGAGATATGGGTGTCGGCAATCCACTTAATGCTGATGAAAACATCGAGGGTGGCGTCAAGTATCTCAAATATCTTCTCAACAAGTTCCGAGGCAATCTTGCTCTCGCACTTGCTGCATATAATGCAGGACCGTCGTTGGTCGAAAAAGTCGGAAAAGTCCCATCGATTCCCGAAACTGTCAAATATGTGAGGAAGGTAATGAATGAATATTCGGGAGGGGATCAGACAGCGTGGGACACAAGTAGCGATAGTGCTAAAATTCGCAGGGTTGTGCTTCAGAATGGAACGCTTCTTATCACTAACTCATACGATACCGCCCACTCTTACGAGTAACACATTTTAGAAGTACGAGCAATCGTTGACGGAGCATATTTCGTTCAAATGGTTTTCCATAGGGTCGGGGCTATAATATTTAACTTTCCCTTCAGCCTAGAATGTCTAAGAGTAAACGTTTCAATCGGGATTCAACATCCTTACCAATATCTCGATCGTGTTAGCCATCAGGGTGACATCGAGAACTAGTTCCTCCGCTGTTCATACTGTTTGTGTACTGATTCAGCAGATTATGCTACTATTTGGAGATGGATGATATTCACTTGATCGGATAACATGAACCAAACCAATTATATCAGTCAGAAATAAACGATTCGCTGTGATCAAGCTATACATAGACGCAGACTCCTGTCCGGTGAAAAAAGAGGTGTTCCGCGTTGCTCGGCGGCATGGACTGAAAGTATATCTTGTATCCAACTCATTGATGCGGATACCTCCAGAACCATTTATTGAACTGATTATCGTGCGTGAAGGGTTTAATACTGCTGATGATTGGATAGCTACGCACATCACTGAAACAGATATCGCGGTTACATCGGATATTCCGCTGGCAGCGCGCTGCCTGGAAAAAGGCGCCAAGGTGCTTGATCCCAAGGGGCGGGTGTATAGCGAAGACTCTATCGGGGATGCATTGGCGAACCGGGATTTTATGGCATTTCTGCGCGACACAGGCACTATAACCGGTGGCCCGCCGCCTTTTGAACCGAAGGATCGCTCCCTTTTTTTACAGCGTCTTGACGAGCTCATTCATTCACTCATGCGGGGGGGGAAATAACTTGGCATCAGGTTATCGATCATTGTCGGAGCTGATATCAACTGCTAATTATAATCAGGAGATAGCCCTCGACAGCCCTAATCTAATGGACTACAAATATATGAAAACAGTATCTATATTACAGCACTCATACGAATTATCAGATACCGGCGGAGAACAAACCAAACTCAATACCTAGTTTATCCCACGTATGCATGCCTGACTCCCTTATGCTATCTATCAACCAATAAGAATAAGGCCGCTCACCGTTCCTGTTGATGTTCGTTCTTTGTGAGAGCCACTTTTATCTTCATCTGAGGTCAATCCGGTGGTCTTCATCATCTCCGGTACATTAACGCCATAGCCGGACATAGATGGACGTGCGCGCTGGGGGTTGCGACACTCTCCTTTACCTGCCACAACACGACAATAAGCATGGGAGGAACAAAAGAATTGCTTGCAGGAACCTCCAGCAAATGCCTTTGAATTGTCATATCCCAGTCGTATGGCGGCAAGTTCAACGGACGCTACAATCTCATGAAGCAGCCGCATAATGTCCTCATGCTCACTGAGAAGTATTTCTAAAGGAACATCTATCTTTAAGACAATCGCGTGATCGATTGTTTTAATCCATTCGCGAAACATCGAAGGCCCGGCAACATAGGGTGGACAGCTCTTTGAGCGGCCATAACTTTCACAACGTGTTTCTTTGCATATATCCGCAAGCCTGTCTTCAACAAGAATGTCGCTGGTAGAAATCACCCTGGCATCGGTTGCTCCTGAATGGGTTGCCAGTTCAAGCAGTGATGCCATGTTGGATTTGTGAGTTTCAGCTTGGTTCATGTGTCTTTCTCTTCTGAGCTAATCCGTCATTTCGATTATTCAGAATCTTTTTTAGCAAAATGAATCATAAGAAATTCAGCATCCTTAGGAGGTAAATCAAACCTTAAGCATGCCTCAGCAATCAACTTTGCTTGGCTGACTCCAGAATCTATAAGCCGCATATCAGAAATCCATTTGACTGCCTTTCTCAACTGTTCGCCCTCAGGAAGCAAGCTCAATGTGTTAACCTCCGTATCTTCTGTCGATTAAATGTCATAGATAGGGAACCCATCTATACTTTCTGATCGAAGCACTTCCATAATAGTTTTGAGCAATATGAAAAGAAAGCCCTTGTCTTTGTCCGTCAATTCGCAGATCGCGCTCTCTTAGCGATCCTTCCATGAGAGCTTCAATAATATAATTCATGACACGCGGTTGTTTGGGGTTTTGAGTTTTAACAATTTTTCCGAGCAATCTCTCATGAATCCCTTCCAAATTTGCATACACTGTTCGTTGTCTGCGTAACACGCCAATATCTCTTTAGCAGGCTGCTGAAAAACAACTCGCAATGTTAATACGAATGCGGTATATTTGATGAACGACATCATCACAGGAGGCATGATGAGAGGCATCAACGACCCGCAGGGCTTTATGTTCAGCTATCTTTCTCCCGATCAACGTGTTCCGAAAGATCATCCGATAAGGGCAATCAAAGAACAGGCAGATGCTGTTCTTAAACGGATGACGAAGATATTTGACCGAATGTACAGCAAGGTTGGCCGTCCTTCGATACCACCTGAACGTCTGTTGAAAGCTCAGATCCTGATAGCCTTGTATTCTATCCGCTCTGACCGGCAGTTCTGTGAGATGCTGGACTACAACATTCTGTTTCGCTGGTTTCTCGATATGAATATGGAAGAAGCCTCTATTGATGCCACAACATTTACCAAAAACCGGAACAGGCTGTTGGAGCACAAAGTTGCTCACCGGTTCTTTCAAGCTATTGTGAAGAGGGCTCGACAGAAGGAACTGTTGAGCGAAGAGCATTTCAGTGTTGACGGGACCTTGATTGAGGCATGGGCCAGCCTGAAGAGCTTTCGTCCTAAGGATGAATCGCCGGAGGATCGTCCTCGCATGGATGATGATGCCGGCAACCCGACCATAAACTTTCGTGGGGAGAAACGGTGTAATGACACCCATCGCAGCACGACAGACCCCGAGAGCCGCCTGATGAGAAAGAGCAATGGACAAACGGCCAAACTGAGCTATGGTGCTCATGCCTTGATGGAAAACAGAAATGGGTTTCTGGTTGACCTCTCTGTCAGTCTCGCCACCGGCGATGCTGAACGCACCGAAGCTACTATCATGGTGAAGAAGCTTAAAAAGAAGGTTGCTGTAAAGACAGTAGGAGCCGATAAGGGATATGACACCAAAGACTTTGTCAAACAAATGAGAGCACAGGAAGTCACCCCTCATGTAGCGGCAAATATCGAGCGAAGAGGCGGTTCTGCGATTGACGGCAGGACTACTCGCCATGAAGGTTATCGGGTGAGTCAACGGATCAGAAAGAAAATCGAAGAAATTTTTGGATGGCTCAAGACAGTCGGTGGAATGAGAAAAAGTCGGTTCCGGGGCAGAGAACGGACTGAGTTGCAGGCCTTGCTTGCAGGAGCAGCATACAACCTTATGCGAATGTCGCGACTGCTTACCGCATGATCGGGCAACAGAGGTTAGACAGCATGCTTGCGCCGCAGACTGCGGTAATAACTCCTCATCGGAATGCGTCTCTCCCGTTGGAAAATATAAATTCTGACTCAATGGATTAAGTTTCATCATTTTTTATGAATTTTTCAGCAGCCTGTTAGAGGAAACTCTTGGAATCTTATTCTGGGATATGTGAAACATCTTATAAATGACGAAAGCAAGATAAACACCTAACTCTTTAATATCAGGTGTAATATTTTCAGCATGTGACACTATATATGCAAGGAGGTCAGGTCGACTTTTGCCGGATGCAAGAATCTCTTTGTCCACCCTGATATGCGTTAACGAGGCGACTTCTCTCCAGGTATTTTCAATATGTTCTTCTGAAATGAGTTCCATTATTCTACTCCTTCCAGATTGTTCAGAATATGATCAATTATATCATGGGTCGAGGGCACTGGCGAGCCGTTCATTTTTAGACCTTTTCAGAAAGTCGCCAACTCGATCTTAATATAAGCTATGCTATGCTGCTACTCAAAGTTATTACCGCAGGTACACGGCTTATTAATCAGATCGAAGAGCGTCAAGTACCCTCGCAAATCTTCATCATTGCCTTACATGCAGTCACGATGATTCAGCATATAACTATGAGCTTAGGTGCCTATTGACTAATTTGGTCATCTCAAACATCGAGACCTGTTTTTTTCCGTCGAATACAGTCAAGAGATTCTCATCTGCATTGATATTTCTCTTATTGTTTGCATCCTGGAGATTATGTTTCTTTATATATTCCCAGAGCTTCTTGGTTATCTCTGTTCTTGGAAGCGGTTCATTACCCACTATCTTTGCCAACGCCTCGCTTGGCTTCATAGCCTTCATAAATGCCGGATTAGGAACTCTATTTTTAGCAACTTTCTTTTTCGATTCTGTCATCAGTATTCTCCTTATGTTTGCGGATTTGAAGTCTGCATTCCCTTTATTTCAAAACATATGCTTCTAAAAGTATACACGAGTCCAGCCCTAAAGCGAGACATTTATACGCACATGCCATACGCACGACGCTTAGCAAATAACTGCTAACACAATAACAGCAGCATATTTCACAGCAATAAAGCTTCACGATGATTAGACTGACCGTCAGTAATACGAGGGGCGGAGTGACCAAGAGCATAATAATAGCTACCAACCTGACTGTCCAGGCAGCGACCTCTGGTAAGCAGACAAGGTATAATAGAATACAATGCTAATGGAAAGGTAGCGCACCAGTTGCGGACACTGCATCAAAATATCACAGGGAAAATAAGAGAACCAAATAAATGGTCAGCGCAAAGAAGCCGGGAAATAAAGAGAAGGATTCGGACAGGGCAGTGAAGGTTGAAATATTTATGGGTTACTGTTAAGGAGAGTATTCAATGATGCGAAAGAGAATTATTAGAGTACTGCTTTGTATGTTTTTGCTTCACGTCATATCCGTTACTTCTATTGAAGCTGTCACAGATGCGAGCGTTGTCCGGGCTACCCTGAAAAACGGACTTAGGGTCGTAATCATTCCAAACATGCTTGCACCTGTAGTGACTGTACAGGTCAATTATCTTGCTGGTGCAAATGAGTGTCCTCCCGGGTTCCCCGGAACGGCACATGCCCAGGAACATATGATGTTCCGGGGGAATCCGGGTCTATCGGCAAATCAGTTATCTGCGATCATTGCAAGCTTAGGCGGTCGATTCAATGCTGACACTCAGCAGACGATAACACAATATATCCTGACAGTTCCAAGCGATGCGCTGGACGTCGCTCTTCATGTTGAGTCAATACGCATGAAGGGAATTCTGGACTCACAGAAACTTTGGCAGCAGGAACGTGGTGCAATTGAGCAGGAAGTTGCGCAGGACCTATCCAACCCTAGATATGTTTTTTACACAAAACTCCTCTCATTGCTGTTTCATGACACTCCTTACGCTCAAGATGCCCTTGGTACTCGTGCGTCCTTCGACAAGCTAACGGGAAAAATGCTCAAGAAATTCCATACCGATTGGTATGCGCCAAATAACGCCATTTTGGTCATTGCTGGCAATGTCGAACCGGAGAAAACGCTCAAAGCGGTGAGGCAGTTGTTTGGGGCAATTCCTGCGAGGCCGACGCCTCCGCATCCTGATATCCAATTGAAGCCTCTGAAAGCGGCAAAAATAAGTCTCGAAACCGATTTGTCTTATGGAATATCTGTCTTGGCATACCGTCTGCCAGGCTTCGAAAGCCCCGATTATGCGGCCGGCCAGATTTTAGGTGATGTATTGGAAAGCAAGCGCGGAAACATATTTGCTTTAGTGCCTGAGGGTAAGGCGCTGTCCACAGAGGTAAACATCGATACACTTCCTAAGGCTTCGATTGGATATGTAGCCGCTACATTTCCAACGGGCAGTGACGGAGCAGATCTTATCAAGACAATGAAAAGCATCATAAATGATTATTTCAAGAGTGGTTTCTCTGCTGAACTGGTAGATGCGGCAAAACGTCAGGAGATTGCAGAGTATGAATTTCAAAAAAACTCTGCGGAAGATCTCGCGACATTATGGTCGCAAGCCTTGGCAGTAGCCGGCCGTAACTCCCCCGACGAAGACATCGATGCTATCAGTAAGGTTACCGTTGAAGATGTAAATCGCGTTGCACGCAGGTACCTTGTCAATGACACATTGGTAACAGCGATACTGGAGCCTCGGTCGTCGGGCAAGGCAATTCCGTCAGAGAGCACCAGGGGGAAAGAATCATTCGCTCAAAAACAGACGAAACTGGTTAAGTTACCCGCTTGGGCCAAGAAGGGATCTCAATTACCGCCTGTGTCGACTTCGCTTCTGACCCCTGTGGACACCGTCCTGCCAAACGGATTGAGACTGATAATCCTGCCCCGGGATGGTAGCAACACTGTCAGCATCTATGGAAGAATCAAGAATCAATGGGAAATACAGGTCCAACAAGGACAAGAAGGTGTCGACCAGGTACTTAACAGTCTCTTCCCATATGGCACTACAACGTTAGACCGGATTTCTTTTCAGAAGGCACTGGATGATATTGCTGCAAGAGAAACTGCCGGAACAAACTTTTCGTTGCAAGTTCTGACAGAAAACTTTGACAGGGGCATGCAGCTACTAGCTGATAATATGCTCCATCCGGCGATGCGTGAAAGCGATTTTAGGGTCGTTCAAAAAGAGAAAAATGGCGAGCTTTCTGGACTTATCCAAAGTCCTTCCTACCTGGCAAAGCACGCGCTACGCACGGCACTCTATCCCAAAGATGATCCGGCTTTACGACAGGCCACGCCGGATACTGTCGCAACACTAACACTTGATGATATACGGAGTTATTATCGTGCCGTATTCCGGCCCGATATGACAACCATAGTTATCATAGGACAGGTTACTCCGGATCAGGCGAAGGCACTCATGGAGAAATATTTTGGCAACTGGAAGGCAGAAGGCCCGAAACCCGAAATAGATTTGCCGTCGGTTCCGCTCAATAAATCATCTTCGTCCGTAATTCCTGATACAAGTCGAGTCCAGGATCAGGTGATACTTGGTGAAACGCTCGACTTAAAGCGTTCAGATCCGGATTATTATAAATTGCAGATTGGTCGACATATATTGTCTGGCGCATTTTATGCCAGTCGACTTTATCAGGATTTAAGGGAGCATACTGGTCTGGTCTATACCGTGGAGGCAGTGCTTGAAGCTAAAAAAAATAGGTCCTTCTTCGGTGTTGCATACGCATGCGATCCCCCCAATGTTTCAAAGGCCCGATCGATTATTGAGCATGACCTCATGGATATGGGAAAAAGAAAGGTAACTCAGAGAGAACTCTTGCAGGCCAAGACACTCCTGATACGCCAGATTCCACTTTCGGAAGCAAGCGTGGAGGGCATAGCCGCAAGATTATTGGACGATGCACTAGCGGACCTCCCCTTGGACGAGGCATTGCTTGCAGCTAAGCGATACAGGGGAATGACCGCTTCAGAAGTGAGAACTGCATTTACCAAATGGATACGATACGACGATCTAGTTCAGATCACTATCGGTCCAAAACCGGAGTGAATAGCGGCTACCGCAGGTGGAAACATCATCGGGATCTTTGATGCTCTACAGAACGAGGGGCGAAATCACTCCTGAAATATCTGGCTGCCTTCAGATCGAGCCGCATATCATGGAAACTATCGGGGGTGGTGGATCGGATCGCAGATCCTCAGTATGCTGGTGAATTGCCTGTGATTATGGGTTCAGGAATCTATAAGCCTTTATTAATTTTAGCTGCTATTGTCACGTTGAATATGTTAAAAAAAGATGGATTCAATTAGGAAAGCAGCAAGCCGAGAAACATCCGGCGCGGATGAAAGCTTAATCACGGAAATCTGGGTCGAAAAACCACTAGATTGATGTCTGAGGGGGATGGAGTCATGAAGAGGTTTATAGCCTATACAGTTGCTGGAGTACTGCTTGCTAGCGCAACCATCTGCTGCGCAGACAGCTTGTGTCGCGAGGCTGTTGCTGGCAAGGATCACGACGGAGATCTCGAAGAATATGCGAAGGTGCTTGCCAGCGGCAAGTCGAATAAGGACATGGCAGCAATTTACAACAATCGCGGCTATGCTGAGTATAAGAAAGAATTTTGTGACCAAGCTATCGCTTATTATAATAGGGCTATTACACTGAATCCGAAACTTGCTGATGCATACTTTAACCGCGGCAATGCTTATCGTGACAAAGGTCTTTTAGACATTGCCATTGACGACTACACGACTGCCATACGGTTCGTGCATAATAATGCTAACGCCTATAATAACCGGGGACTCGTTTATTTCATGAAGAATCTCTATGCACAGGCCATAGATGATTACGACACGGCTATCCGGTTGGCTCCCAGGAATGTGAATGCCTATAACAACCGGGGCGTCGCTTATTATAAGAAGGGGCTTTCTGAACGGGCAATGGCAGATTTTAACAGGACCATAGGCATCGACCCAGCATTGGCAAATGCTTATTTCAACAGGGCCATTGTTTATAACGATAAGGGTCTTTATGATCAGGCCATAGCCGACTATAAAAAGGCTTTAGACTTAGATCCTAAAAATGCTAACGCCTATAATAATCGCGGCATAGCTTATCGACACAAAGGTCTTTACGATCAGGCCATAGCCGACTATACAAAGGCGATTGATCTGAAGCCTAAGTTTGAGATTGCCTACAATAACCGTGGCATTGCCTACCTCAACGAGGGCCTTTATGATCAGGCCATAGCAGACTACTCCAAGGCTATAGAACTGGATCCTCGAAATGTAAACGCTTACACCCACCGCGGTAATGCCTATTATGATAAAGGACTATACGCCCTAGCGGAGATCGATTATTCTAAAGTTATACAACTAGACCCATGGTATCGATACCCATATCTGCGTCTTCTCAATGTCGCATGGATGCGCAAAGGCGATGTCGCGGGAGCCCTTGACAGGCTTAGGCAATATGAGGCCTCAATCGGGTCCATGGAACCGATGCAAGCGGTTTCAATCTATTACTTAGGCAGGGGAAGTAAGAACGATCGGTCTATTTTGGCAACTATCGGGAGCACCAAGGACGAGAAGAGGCGCAGTGAGATGCTGTGTGAGGCCTACTTTTTCCTGGGCATCAAGCGTTTTGCCGACGACAACAGACTAGGAGCAAAGGATTACTTCTCCAGAAGCGTTGAGACGAAGGCGGTGGACTGCGATGAATATTATTCCTCAAAAGCCATGCTCCAGCGGATGAATTAATGGAATATTCAGGAGCCTGTCGGACACTAGCTGTGTCATAATAGTTAGCGCAGCAAGTACAAGAACCGACCACAGAAAAGTGACAATGTGTTTAAGTGAAGTAATGCGATAGAGGGCGTCTATCAATATTGCAAATTATATGTTGATCAACTGCACAACCGATTTATTCCTCCTCAAGATCATAGTCCCCCATTTATCTGTGTCTTTTTTAGCCAAGTCATCTCCTTTTGTTCCCATAAGTCTACAGGACATGGTTTTTTGAGATTGGGCAGCTTGATCAAAAAGGCGAACTATCAATGTCTTAAGTTTTCTTCTTATAAAACGATATCTTTGGTTCAGTGAGTATTCCTAGTTTCTAGTAAGTTTTTCTGCCCAGAGAGGTTGATAAAACTCGGGCATTGTCTTATTTATACGACTGGAGTTTAAGGGATAACCCCTTCTTTTCGGTCTAAGTAATTGAAATTCCAGTCACTTCTGATTGCAGCTTCGTAAGACCCCTCCGCATCATCTGAATAGTCTAATGAATAAGCCATTAATAGCATTTTATGCTTGACACGTAAGACCCTACTTGATATAATATCAACATGGCACACTTCCATGTTAAGACAAAGAAGGGAAGACCCTACCTATACGTCCGCGAGATCGC
>Ga0181523_10002769_pt1 | contig 16594 bp, 17 predicted proteins | sample PEATcosm2014_Bin_43_FD_119752 | JGI IMG/M metagenome (GOLD analysis project Ga0181523, IMG submission 119752) | Peatland microbial communities from MTU Mesocosm Facility, Houghton, MI, USA - PEATcosm2014_Bin05_30_metaG | ecosystem: Environmental > Terrestrial > Soil > Wetlands > Peat | place...
CCTGCCCCCCCGATGGCGCCGCGCGCACCTGTCGCATACATTCCAGCACCACCACCCTTCAGCTGGACCGGGTTTTATATCGGCGGCAACGTTGGCGGCGGCTGGAGCCAGGGCAACGTGGTCGACAGTGTATTCGGCGTGAACTTCACCAATGGCAACCAGGCATCGTTCCTTGGCGGTGGCCAGGTCGGGGGCAACTACCAGATTGGCAGCTTCGTCATCGGTGCCGAGGCGGATTTCGACTGGTTCGCCAACAACAATAATTCGGGTAACGGAACTTCGGTAACCGGACCCGCTTTCCCAGCGGGGGCCGTTTTACGAGTGAGCGCCAATGATCGATGGGAAACGACTCTGGCTGCCCGCTTCGGGTACGCATGGGATCATGCGCTGTTCTACGGCAAGGCGGGCGGCGGCTGGGTCGGCGCCGGAAATTTTGCTGTCACCAACGTTGGGACGGGCTCCTCGCTTGCCGTTTCCAATAGCAACACTAACGTCGGCTGGCTCCTGGGCGCCGGTTTCGAATATGCATTCACGCAAAACTGGACGGCGAAATTGGAGTACGATTACCTGGCGCTGAACAACGCAAGCTATAACGTAACGCTCCCCATCACCGGACAAGTCGACACTTTCACCAACGGCGGTCGTAACGTCCAGACGTTCACGGTCGGGATCAATTATCTGTTCGGCATGAACTGATCTCAGAATTTCAAATCTATCGGACGAGGAATGGGAGGCGACCTCTCCTAAGCGCAGACGATGAATCTCGCCTCTGAGCCTCCTATGGAGCGAAGTGACAAGAGGGACTTTGAGTCCCTTTTGTGGGCGCTCAAGCCGCTCATCAATTTGAGCGGTGCGATGCCACTTCCATTTGTGACCACATTCTTGTTCGTGGCCCTTGATGAAGGCAAAGGCGTTAATACCTATGCCCGAGCTGTTGGCATCCATCGCTCTGCAATGTCTCGAAATCTCCACGCTCTCGGCGACCGCGCTAGGAACGGCGGTGCGGGCCTTGGCCTAGTAACAGTTGATCCACATCCCACGGCCCCTGGCAGAAGCCAGGTCCATTTGACCGCTAAGGGACGCCTGGTCGCCAAGGAAGTGCTTCAACAGCTGCGAAGGTCGCACGCGAGCTGGCGGCAACGTCCGCCCAACCACGACAATCGACAAGATCATAGCGCTTGACGGCAAGCACGAACTGGTGCGGAGGCGGTGGCACCTCATAGCTGCGCGCCACGCTTGCTGCTGGGCTTATTACAGTTCGGCTCGCGCGACAGCCGGTGCAGCGCGCGGCAATCGGCTTGCAGGCAGACTTCTATCTCGGCGCAGTATCCTGGGCGCTACTAACGCTCGTAGGGTTCTGTTCTGGTCCCAAACGGGAGTACGGGCCACGCATTGCTTGCACTGACGCGAGCAAGCTGGCAATGACGCACTTGGGAATATTGAGCATGGGTGTCGGCGTCAGACACAAGGCTCAGATCAACATGAGATGCCGGGTCTGGTCGGAAATCGCGCTAGTTGGGCTTCCAGGGATTGCCGCCCTCGGAGCCTTTTCTGTCTGGCATCTCTTGCGTACTGGCTTCTGGTACGACGAGTCGATGCAATTCTGGATCTCACTTGGCCTTGACGGCTTCGCGCCGCCATATTCAATGCCTGGCAGTTTCCGAGATGTCATCCGACAAAATGCGGCTGCGAACCTTGATCCAGGCGGGTTCAGCATCATATTGGCGCTGTGGCTGAAGTTGGGCACGAGCGAGATTTGGCAGCGGACACTGCCATTACTTTTCTTTGTGGTAGGGTTGGCGTGCTTCGGATGGCTTGGATGGACACTGCGCAGAAGCATTCCATTCGCTGTGCTGAGTAGCCTCGCTCCGACTGCCTATCCTCTCATTCTCGACTACGCGACCGAGGTCCGTGCTTACAGCATGGAGTTCGCCGGCATCATCCTCGGCTGCATCTTGCTCGACCGGTTGTCGTTACGGTCCAGTATTCTGTCGGCTTTTCTCGCCGGAAGCGTTTTTGGAGTGTTCCTCGGTTCCCGGTACAGCTTCGGGATCTTCACTGCAGCGGCCATACTCGCTCTCGCCCATCAGACGCTGGGAAATCGTTCGGGCTCCGCGACGCTGGCCGTAGCGCGGCTTTCGGCATTTGTTGCACCCATCATCCTATCAGCTGCCCTGATCTTCTTCATGGCTCTCTTGCCGCAATATAAAGGGCGCATGTCCTACAATGGTGGTGAGTTGGTGCAATATCTTGCCAATGCCACGGCGACCGGCAAGTCATTGGAACTGATCGTCGCGATGCTCGCGAAAAATCTTTTTGGACCGGCCGGCCTTCCCCTGACTTTCGCCGGACTGATAGGCCTGGCCGGGTTGACTTCCCACAGATGGAGCGAACGGGTGGGTATTTATCGAATGCCACCCACAGCTCGTTTGTTCGGCATGCTCGCATTTGCAGCGCTCTGTCTCACCGCGTTGGTCTGGCGATGGCATCCGTGGGACATGTCCCAGAAATGGAGCCTTTGGCTACATGCTCTATCGGCTGTAGCCGTCGTTCGTTTCGCCGCCGGCCTTTTAGAGCTGGCCGGACCGCCTGCCGCTTCGGGCTGGGAGAGAGAAGCGCCGCTGGCTGCTTTCATGCTCATAGGGACGATGGTCCTCGACCTGCGGTTTTCCATCTACCGCCGTCCAGACAGTAGCCTGGTCCCCGCACTCAAATACCTTGAGAACGCCGCCCCAGCTGCGGGAAGCGTGGCTGTAGCCCCCCATTGGTATCCGACGGTGCGCTACTTCTATGAATACGGTTCACTTGCGAGGAGCCGTATTTATCCAGTGTCATTCAGCTTGCCCGACCAGACCAGTTTCAAACCTCTGGTTTCGTCGCAAACGCAGTACCTTGTCACTACGCGACCGCTCGCAGAGGCCAGGGCTGAATTTCCGCAAGTGAAGATCACGCAAGATCCGGCCTCACCCGAGTATCTCTTCCGGGCCGAAATGCCGTCTCCTCGGGCAGCGCCATCCGATGATTGAAGCGAGTGAAACGAAGCATAGCGCGTTGAGGCAGGTTTCAACTTCTGCACCACGCATCGTGATCGTCGGCGGCGGCTTCACCGGCCTGGCCGCAGCCTATGAGCTCACGAGGCGCAATCTTCGCCCTACGCTAATCGAAGCAGAGACCGAACTCGGGGGCCTGGCCGGGACTTTTCCTGTCGGCGAAACGCGCCTCGAGCGGTTTTACCATCACTGGTTCACCAATGATCGTCATTTGATGGATCTCACGGCGGAGCTTGGAGTGAGCGCCTCACTCATTCGGAGACCGGCTCGCACCGGAATGTATTACGCCAACTCGTTTTTCCGGCTTTCCTCGCCGCTCGATCTTCTGCGGTTCACCCCCCTGTCGCTTGCTGGCCGGCTCAGACTGGGAATGGGTCTGCTGACCGCGCGATCGATCCGCCAGTGGGAAGATCTCGATGATAAGTCGGCAGCAAGCTGGCTGCGTCAAGTTTGCGGCGAGGAGGCCTATCGTGTCGTTTGGGAGCCACTGCTGCGAGGGAAGTTCGGCGAGCATGCAGACCTGATTTCTGCTGCCTGGTTTTGGTCGAAGCTAAGGCTTCGGGGCAGCAGCCGCGGGAACGGTGGTCAAGAGCAACTCGTTTATTTCAAGGGTGGCTTCGCTGCCTTGGCGGACGAAATCGTTCGGCAAATCAAAGTGGCCGGTGGCCGCGTGATTACCGGGACTCGTGTCACGGCGCTCCGCGCGTCAGAGGGTCGGATTTCCCATGTCATGACGGGCGACGCGTCATACTCTGCCGACTCTGTTATTCTCACAACCCCTTTGCCTATTGCGGCCCAACTTCTGGCAGGCCTCGTACCGGACACTTTCTGTCGCCGCCTTCAGCGCATTCGTTTTCTCGCAAACCGATGCCTCGTCTTCGAGCTCGACCGCGCACTGTCGGACCTTTATTGGATCAACGTGAATGATCCTTCGTTTCCGTTTGTCGGGATGATCGAGCATACCAACTTCGCCGACGATGAGGCGTATGCGCGTCGCCACATCGTCTATCTGTCCCGGTACTGCCTGCCGGACGATATCTTTCTTTCGCTAAGCTCGCGAGAGGCCGTCGCATTCGCCCTGCCGCATATCAAGCGAATGTTCCCGGCCTTCGATCCAAAGATGATCTTGAAAGCTCACAGTTGGCAAGCGGCATGGGCTCAGCCGCTCGTGGAAATCGGATACTCGAAGCTTATTCCAACCCATGAGACACCGCTCGCAGGCGTCTATCTGGCAACAATGGCCCAGGTCTATCCGGAGGACCGCGGCACCAATTACGCAATTCGCGACGGCCGCAAGGTTGCCGGTCTCGTAGCGCAGGCGTTTGCTGGAGCATAGGACGGACTTCGCGCAGCATGGCGTGCCGGTGCTGCACAGCGAGCGGTGCAGGGGCTATCAGCTGGAGGCGTTGGTGTCATCAGGCCGATCATCGGCTGCTTCGACTGTGCTATCGCGTCCTCTGGTAAGTGACTTTACGATAAAGCCGGGACGCCGCTTCACCTCTGCGTAGATACGGGCGACATATTCGCCTAGCACCCCGATGGCAAGAAGCTGAACACCACCAAGGAAGAAGACTGCCAGAATAACGCTGGCGATTCCGGGAACTTCCGCTGGTGAATGCCCAAGGACCTTGAAGCCGATGATTCGGTGAAGCAGGAAAAAAATAAACCCGACGAGCGACAGAACCGAAGCCGCCAGCCCAAGGAAAAATACGACGGTTAATGGCTTGGTCGAAAAGTCGAAGATTCCGTCCGACGCGAGGCGGATAAGCCCGGCGAGCGAATATTTGGATTTGCCAGCCAACCTTGCTTGGCGTTCATAGACCAAAGGAACCTGTTTATACCCCACCCACGATCGCAAGCCTCGCATAAATCGGTTGCGCTCCGGCAATGCATTCACTGCGTCGACGACCTTTCGGTCCATCAGCCCGAAGTCGCCGCTGTCTAATGGTATATCCGTGTCGGCGAGCAATTTTAACAGACGATAGAAGCCGAAGTAGACCGCGCGCATCATACCGGTCTCTTTCCTTCGGCTGCGCACGCCATAGACGACATCAGCCCCTTCCCGCCACCGATCGACCATCTCCAGCATGGTCTCCGGTCTGTCCTGCATATCGGCATCGCACAGGATCACCGCGTCGCCCGTGGCGTGCCGAAGACCGGCGCTGAAGGCCGGCTGCTGACCGAAGTTGCGGCTGAGCGTGACAACTGTTAAATGCGAGTCTCGAGCGGCCAGCTCACGCAGAATCTCTGCGGTGCGATCCCCACTGCCATCATCCACAAAGACAAATTCATAGCGGAGATCCTGCCGACTCGCGAATGCTTCCGTCACGGCCTTGTGCAGTGGATGAAGCGAGAGCTGCTCATTGTAGCAGGGGACGACAATCGAGATTAGCGGCCGGGCACCGGTCGATGCAGCCCCAGCTGAATTCATGATGACTCAAGCCTCCGTGTCGATCGGCAAACGGCTTAATCAGAGCCGCCTCGCAGCACCCAGTTTGGAATGGGGGCATTGTACTGCATGACGTAAGGCTCTTGTGCAAGAGGGCCTGTTCTCAAGCTTTGTTCGCGCGCCGGGACATACCCCTCGCGCCCGCGCCCTATGATTTCGAGCACCGAAGTGACGCTACCAATGAACATGAGCATCGCGAGAGGAATGCACCGACGGTCCTTAGCCTCGGTCAGACTAGTGGCTGTCGCAATGGCCAGCAACGTCATTGCAGGGATGCAGGTTCTCATGGTGAAATCGTTGTAGATACCTATCCTGTAGAGTGGCAGCAGCAGCAGGACCGTCACTACGATTATCGGATGGCGAAGATACCGCCAGTCACACCACCACAGTGCCATCAGATAGAAACCAACCTCCAGCATCATGAAGCTGGCATAACGCCCAATGAAGAAATCATCATGGTTCCAATTGGCCCCATGCGGCAAGCTGCTGGTGCCGGCAAGCAGGTAGGCGAGCAAGGGGACGCCCAGCACCAACCCGCACAGAATGTTGCCCCAATCGGAAAACGCCTCGCGCCCAGAGCGAACCGCTGCCGCAAACGCGAAGGGTACAAGCCCGAGCGCCGCAAACGGCGACCATAGTAGAACAGCGGCGCCAAGCAGGCTCAAGGCCTGCGGTGGTACCGGTTGCTCGCGATCCGACAAGAGGAGGAGCACGCCGATCATGCCGGCGAGCGCGTGTTGTGGTACCCACAGAAAGAGCGTCGCATTTCCGTCATAGGCGAAAGCGTAGTTGGAAGTAGCCCACCATTCCTTGTGGGCAAAAATGGATGGATCATGTCCGAAGAAGAACCAGCCGATGAGATTGAGACCGCTAAATAAAAGAAACAGAACCAGGAACATGGCCGGACGCGATGGCTGTATTTTCTGTAGCAGTAGCGCCAGCACGAAGTACAGACCAATCCACGTCTGAATGAACACGAACACTTCGATCAGACGATCGCCGAACAAACGGGCGAGGAGTCCGGGCACTAGGTAATATCCGACATTATATCGCAGAAACGTTCGCGTTCCTTCGTTTATAGGCGGCCATGAATTCTGGCTCAGTTCATTAAGGATGGCAAAGTGCTTCAGCCAATCCCAGGTGTGGCCGAATGGGGGAAGATAGGCGCACGACCACAGGAAAAGCCCCGACGTCGCCACGCACAGAAGAGATTTGGACAAGCTCCTCGGGAATTTTGCCGACCCTTCTTGCGGCCTGACCCGATAGAGTACCGCGAGGATTGCAACCAAAGCAGGTAAAGAAACCGCAAGCCGCGTAAATGAGGCGAAGAAAATGAAAAGCGGTAGACTGAGATAAAGCAGAGCGGCAAACTCGAGCATCCCGCACGCTTGGTTAGGCTTGTCGAGAAACAGCAGCCCAGCGGCCTGCCGCCATGCTCGCCTGAAAGATTCTACCTGTCTCGCATGCGGCGAGAATCCGCGGAAACCAATCTCGCCGCACATCGAGACCCTCTTAGGCACGAAAATGTTTGAGTTGAGAGTGTCGTGATATTGATTTGCCTACAGAATTATCGCTTGGGCCCGGGGTCACGTCGGTATGGACCGCAGCCAACAGTAAGGCGAAACGCCGTGGCAGCTTACGGCAAAGCCTCATCCAATATTTCGCACGGTAGTCGGTTGAACAGGGCAACAGCATCGATATACTGTGGCGTGCGCCGCCATCGGGTGCAAGCGGTTGGTAATTGCAACGGAGCAATCCATGTCTGCTGAGACGCCGTCCATGTCAGATACTGGATCGAGTGACCATGAGCCGGAGAGTTCTGAGCGTAGGGAGGCCCTGCTCAAACTTGGCAAGTACACGGCCTACGCAGCTCCGGCAGTCTTGTTCACAGTCAGCGCCGAACAGGTCCAAGCCGCTTCTGGGCCACCCGTTCCTTCCCCTCCACCGGGACCCGTTCCTTCCCCTCCACCGGGACCCGCTCCATCTCCTCCACCCGCTCCATCTCCTCCACCCGCTCCATCTCCTCCACCCGCTCCATCTCCTTCACCAGGACCACCCACTTCAGATATCCGCCTCAAGCGCGACATCGCTCTGCTCAGCCGTCTCGACAATGGTATCGGTCTCTACCGCTACCGCTACCTGTGGAGCGATACGGTCTATGTTGGTGTCATGGCCCAGGAGGTAGCAAGAGTCGTGCCCGACGCCGTATCGGCAGATTCGGATGGTTATTTGCGCGTCGACTACGCGCAACTCCAGATACGTCTGCTCACATGGGACAAATGGCTAGAAGGCGCAGGCAAAGACCCAATCCCTATCGCCGCGTGACTGCCGAAGATAGGCGGCCGATTCGTTGTGCCCCGTGGCAAGTCTGCGGGATGACGGATTCTGAGAGCCTATCGAATTCGCAAATCCGCCTAATAAATTGGCCAGATTTCAAGATTTCAGCTCCTCTTCGTTTCTCACCCAGCCGTTTAGCGTAAACCGGCCGTCTGCGAATGCGCGCGAACGGCAAGAAATCGGCAAAACCTCGTGCATCAGCCGGCTGGGAAACATCAGCAACGCGTTGTTTTCCGGTTCGAGCTCAATGAACGTTTCGGCGGCCACCCAGGCGCGGGCTTCGATCTTCGAATCGTAGAGTCTCAGCTTCCCGCCAGTGAAAGCGCTGGGCTGACGATGAAAATAATAGATGTACGTCAACAGTCGGTTCGCCGTGCGCGGCGAACCGTTGTCATTATGAATTTTGAAGTATCCCCCATCGTTGTGGCTGGAGAGCTGGGTCTCAAAGGTTGCTTTGGACGGAAGCGGGAGCCCGAAATATTTGAGTACCTCGGGCAAAATCTCGCGAATCCGCTGCTCGAAAGTAACTCCGAGATCGTCGAGGCGGAAAATAACTTGCGATTGCCGGTAGCCCGACACACCGGTATCAACCGTCGATGCTTCGAAGCTTGATTGCTTGCCAAGCGCATAATTCAGGACAGTACGATTTTCATCCTCCGTGAGAAAACTCGGGATCCGAATATAATGCGCTCGCTCTACGGTGACGTTCTTGGGGGACAGACCAAGTGCGGTCGCCGGCTCGGTCTCGACCGCAACGATAGCGGAACGTGGAATTGCAAGGCCTCGCAACCTTCCCTCAGTCTCAATTGTCAGCTGCTCAACTCCCCACGCATTCGGGCTTCCGGCGCTCAACAATGCATCGGATAACTTCTCCAGCAGTGGAGCGTTCTCGCGACACGCCGTTTCATAGACGTGGCCACCGCGAAGTAATATACGAACCTTGATCATGGCGCCTCGAAATCCCTAGGATGGCAGTTGACGGGCAGATCTCTTGCCGCCAAAAGCATGCATCCCCGTAATGAAACCGTGCCACCCATATATCACTCTGCCGTTGGACGAGGGACTAATCGTTGCGCGTCACGATGGTCATCGCCTTTTCGTAATGAACGGCTCGGCCCGATTCATGTGGGAAAGGCGCGCCGAGGGCGTGGCGGATTCGGAAATTCCCCGGCTCATGGCCATGCACTTTGGAATAGCTTACGAGCAAGCCCAGCATGATTTTCGCAAAACGCTTCGGAGGTGGCAAGCCGTGGGGTTGGCGACGCCCGCGGGATATTACCACCACCACGAAATAGGCGGAGTGGCTTTTAGTGTGCATTACCAGGACATCGCCCTACAGGCGGCGATTGCGCCGACCTTCGCCCACCTGAAGGCCGCTACGCCGCTGTTCGGCGTTGGGCAACCCCACAGAGAGTTCCAAGTAGGCGCAGAAGATAACCGTTTTGTGCTCCGCGCCGATGGGGCTGAGATTCTGCAATCTGCTATCCTCGACGAGGTTCTCGAAAGGCTGATACGTGCCGTCGTTATGTGCGCCTGCGACCATGTGCAATGGCTGGTCTTGATGCATGCCGCGGCCGTTGGAAGCCGCACCGGCTGTGTGTTGATGCCAGGTGTGTCGGGAAGCGGAAAATCAACGCTTACCGCGTCGCTGCTTTCATCCGGGCGCAGTTATTACATGACCGACGATGTTGCCCTTCTTGACCGTGCAAGCCTTTGCGTCGTTCCAGTTCCGGGAGCGCTAATCCTCAAACGGGGAAGCTGGGAGCTGTTGGAGCCGCTGCTGCCTGAGCTCTCAGCTCTGGCCATTCGATGCCGTGCCGGCCAGGATGTGCGTTATTGGGCGCCGCCAGCGGCGCAGATCGCAACGGTGCAGCTACCGGTTAAGGCCATCATTTTTGTGCGATATGAGAATGGACGGAAGGCATCGTTGGTGCCGCTATCTACGTTGGAAGGGTTATCTCAGATCATAGAAGCGCCTTCCGCGATCAGCGCGCCGATCACCTCGGAGACGCTCGAGCAACTTGCCAGCTGGGCTCAAGGCATTCCATTTTACACTCTTGGATATGGCTCGCTCACAGAGGCCACACACTTGATAGAAGAACTACTCTGGCCATGAGCCGACCAGGAGCCTTTTGGTTCTTGTGTGGCTGCTTGTCGCTGGACCAATCGCAGGCCAGGCGCGACGAACTCAGGCGAACGGTGAATTCTGGCGCTATTCAATGGGAGATATTCATCAAAGTTGCGAGCGAGAACATGATCGCACCCGCAGTACTGGACGCTTTTCGAAACAAAGGAATCGAAGACGCGCTGCCGTCGGACGTGATCGATTTCTTCGATGGCATTGCGGTATTAAATCGCCTGCGCAACGAAAAGATAAGAGCTGAAGCGCTTCAATTGGCAAAGGTCTTCAACGACCTGAATGTTATCCCGATTTTTCTGAAGGGGGGAGCCAATCTGATGTCAGGGCTTTACGCAAATCCGGCGCATCGGGTAATGGTCGATCTGGATGTGCTCGTTCCGGTCGACCGCCTGTCTGATTGTGTCGCGGGTCTGGCCGGCAAGGGCTACAACATTCTGGTTGATAATGATTTTCCCGCTCATCACCACTACCCGCCTCTGGCCCGACCGAATGCAGCAGCCTCCGTCGAACTTCACGTTGAACCCCTGGATAAGCCTTATCGAAGTCTACTGGACCCCTCCGAGATCTTTGATGAAGCCGTTATACTTCATCAGGGCCTTGCAAAGCTCGCTGTACCCTCTCCTCAGTGCCGCCTAATTCATGCCATTGCTCATACGCAGCTTGCGAATCACAGCTACATCTACGGACAATTGCCTTTGCGCGAATTTGTCGACTTCGCGCTGTTCGATCAATCCTATAAGCACGCGATCGATTGGAAGAGAATCGTCAAGCGGTTTTCCGACTTCGGCGCCGCAACGGCGCTGGCTTTCCATTTGCTTGCTGCCGAACGTTTGCTGGATGTTCGGATCGACGAAAACGTCGGGGTTCCCGCGATGGCGAAAGTTTTCTATAGGCGGGCTGAGTGGCAGACTGACCACCCAAAATGGCTGATCTTCAGCATCAAGCTTTTGCGGCCGTGGCTGTTACTATGGCGGTCGTTCTCCCACCCCATCCTCAAGCAGCGGCTGTTCCGCAATTTGCGAGACAGAGCTTGGTATAGCCGCCAATGGCGAATCATGCGCGGGCAGAGGTAGCGCGCGGAGGTGCGCGAAAGCCTCCTGAGGCTAAGCAAGTTGCTCAAGGGTACGCCATGCCAAGTACCCGGTGGACGGCGGGACGTCGTGTTGCGACGAATGCTGCTTGATATTCCGGCTAGCGAGGAGAATCCAGCGGGCAGTACTGGATCAAACTGCAGATGGTACCGTTCATGATGTTGATGCGAGCCGTCCACATCAAAGTGTCGTACCGGCAGACCTTAAAGTCGCTCGCCGACTGGCTTGCGATCGGTATCGCCATTTCACTACCGTGGTCGACATCGGTGACCGGAATTCTCATCGTACTCTGGCTCATAAATGCTTTGCTTATATTAGACACCGCCGCCGTTCGCCGCGAGCTTGCGACTGCTGCGGGTGGTTTACCGATCTTGTTGTGGGCACTGGCGGCCGTCGGTATGTTGTGGTCCGACGCCACTTGGAGCGAGCGCTTTGGCGGGCTCGGTGGATTCAATCGGCTTTTGATCATTCCCTTGCTGCTGGGACAGTTTCGGCATTCCGAGCATGGCGGCAGAGTGCTATTGGGTTTTTTTGCTTCGGTGTTTGTCGTGCTGGTCGCTTCTTGGGCTTTGGCGTTGCTCCCTGACCTATTGTGGCGCGGCAAAATGTTTGGCGTTCCGGTCAAGGACTATATCCTGCAGAGTGAGGACTTTATTATCTGCACGTTCGCGCTTCTTGGGGTTGCAGTGAACAAATCACGCCTCGGCTCGTGGATCGTGTTTGGAGGGCTCGTCGCGCTCGCAGTTCTCTTTATCGCCAACGTCGCCCTTGTGGTTACCGGGCGCACGGCCCTCTTGGTCGTGCCGGTCTTAGGGCTTTTGTTTGGTTGGCGGCAATCGGGCTGGAAAGGCTTGCTGGTTGCCGGCGCCTTGTGTTGCGTCATTGGCGTCGCAGTTTCCTTGGCGTCGCCATACCTGCGGTCACAATTCGAAACCTCTGTCACGGAATTACAGGACTATCTGGAAAGCGACGCCTATAACTCGACAGCCCTGCATCTTGATTTTCTAAAAAAATCAGTCTCCTTTATTGAGACGGCGCCAATCATCGGCCATGGCACCGGTTCGATACCGGAACAGTTTCGCAAGGCGGCGGTCGGCGAAGTTGGCGCTGCCTCGGTAGCGTCGGTCAATCCCCACAATCAGATTTTTGCGGTCGCAATCCAACTCGGTCTCGTCGGCGCGGTTGCGCTGGTGGCGATGTGGGTTGCTCATTTTATGCTGTTTCGCGGCGGAGGATTGACGGCGTGGTACGGCACCATCATCGTCGCCGAGAACGTGGTCGCCTCGCTTTTCAATTCGCATCTTTTCGATTTCACGCAGGGCTGGCTCTACGTTTTCGGTGTCGGCGTTGCGGGCGGCATGGCGTTGCGAGAGTACGATCGCGCGATCGCGCCGAAGCTGTGTGACGTAGGGCACAGTGCCGCGCGCCCGCATGTGAAAAGCTCAAGGCGAGCGTAAACACAATGGCGTTGTAAGATGGCTATGCGTCTCCGCTCTCCACCTTCGCGGTCAGTCGAAGAACTCCACGGCTGTATCATCGTCTGGACCACCGGGCCTGGTTGTAAGTTCCAACTGACAGAAGCGCCCTCGACAGCGCCACATTGTTGCCCGCTTGCCGAAAGCCTCCGCTTACTACTGTGTCGTACCTCGATACCGTCGATATTTGGGGCGGGGGCCGCATGGAGTATCAGGGGTTTGTTGTCGACGCTTTTGAACGAGATCCCGGTAAGTGGCGAGCAAAAATTTCACGATCCAGCGGAAAGCCTGTCATAACGGGCCGCAAGAGAATTTGGCGATTTGTAACGGGCATCGACGCGACAACGGCGCCGGCGGCGTTGCTCATGGCCCTTGAAGCCATCGACGCAGGAGCCTTCACGCGCGCTGCGCCGTTACCCGAAAAATTCTGGCGCCGTAATGGCCACGGCGACAATGGCACCGAGTAAACTCGGGCCTGCGCGGCGACAAAAACCCCGCCTTCCTCGGCGGGGCAAGTGTGGGAGGAAAGGCGAACCCCAGCCAGCCCTGCGAGCCGCGGCGCGTCACCGCGCACGTGCGGCGTGAGGCATTTGCGGGCAGCTGGAATTTAGCGTCGATCCGGTAAAATGGCATTGTGCCGTTGAGCACCAGTGGTTTCACAAAGTTGATGCAATTTTGTGGCAACCAGCTGTGTGCGTGGGAGCTTGGCATGGCGAATCCAACTGAATCCAAGCGTAGAGCCGAAGAGTGCCGTCAACTCGCATCCCTCGAGCCTGACGAAGACGATCAAGCATTTTGGCTTCGAATGGCGGAAGAATGGGAGAGGCTCGCGAACTTAGCTATACGGCCTAAGGAAAAGGCGTCACCGCGGCAAAATCTTGAGCTTTAGCAGGAGCGGCCCCGAGCCGCATGGCGGGTTCATTGCTGAGCTGCCAAGCGTGCCGCGGCAGAGATTCAAGGACATTCCACGGCCGTCAAATTCAGCCGGCCGGGATGATTGAGCGGCAAGAAAGCCTGGGTTTACTAAATGCTAACCATAATCCGGTACGAAGAAACGTCGGGAGACTTCTGGCCCGCAGGTCGCACACGATTAAACGGCCCCGACCTTTGTTCGTGCCGGTTGGGGCCGTTTTACTAACGAGATATTCGATGAGTGATGGTCGCTTTTTCCCTGCAGTAATCATCACAGCGGTGATCGGCGGCATCCTGATCTATGCGGCTTTTTTGTCGTTCTCGGGATAGGGTCGCTTGCCCGGCGCTGACGATGCCCCACCGCTTCCCGTCGCCCTCATCGATAAAAAGGTCGGAGTTTCTCGCCGCCTGCCTACTCGGCGCACTGATCACGATCGTTATCGTAATTTTGTATCGCGGCCTTTGGCTATGAAAGCCCCAACAAGCGGTCCGCTGCTGCAGGCCATTTATCTGCTGAGTACCAAACTGCGAGCTTCTAAGAGGGCTCGAGAGGCGAAAACCATCCGCGCATTTTACCGTGACTATTTCATCGACCTCCAAGAAGATGTGAAACAAAAAGGTTGGCGGGTCGCGGCCATCACCCACAGTACGTCCGAGCGCGTACTGTCGCCACCTGCAGTCATGAGTCCCGATGATTTGACGGCGGAGCGACACGCAAGAGCCGCTGTTGACCAGCAGATTGCGATCGCGCCCAGTGCCTGACACCCGCGGACGACGTTCGGACTTGGCAGGTCTAAAGCCTGCCCAAGGCCCAGACTTTTGGGCGGCAATGACGATTATTTTGGGCAGCAGTGGCGATTAGAGATTTTTTGCCTGCCGGAGCCGCACTCCTGGTCCTCCCCAATCAGCATCAATAAATTCCACGCCTGCAGCCTCGAGCACGCGGCGGATAAGTGATCACCCGTAAACGACCAAACTACTGCGTCGCACTAAGTGACACGCGGGCCATAGGCAGATATTCCGTTGGCAATTAAAAGCGCGTCATGCCGCGCGAAGCTTACTAAAGAACTGATCTACTTTACTGCGTATTTTGGCGGCGGAGGCGGCGAGATCGTCGGCGAGTATCTTCACCGATTTGGCGCTGGCGCGAGTATTCTCCGTCGCCTCGCCGACATGCGCGACTTCAGTCGCGGTGTGGTACGTGTGGTTCGCCGCAACCTCAGCGCTTCGGGCTATTTCCTGGGTTGCGGCACCTTGCTCGGTCACTGCAGCGGAGATGGCCCCAGAGATCTCACCGATCTCGCGGATTGTTAGTTCGATATCCGCAGTCGCCCTGATCGAGCGTTGGGTTGCATTCTGCATGGCCGCAATTTGCGCTCCAATCTCGTCCGTCGCCTTGGCGGTCTGGGACGACAGCGCCTTGACCTCGCCTGCGACCACGGCGAAGCCTCGGCCCGCCTCGCCGGCGCGGGCAGCTTCGATGGTGGCGTTGAGAGCGAGCAGATTAGTCTGCCCGGCGATCTCGGTGATGAGTCTTATTACATCGCCAATGCGGCGGCCCGCTTCGTCGAGTTCCTTAACTGCATCATTGGTGAGTACGGCTTCGTTTATAGCCTTCGCGGCAATGGCGTTTGATTGCGCGACCTGGCGGTCGATTTCGGAGACCGAGTTAGCAAGCTCTTCGGCCGAAGACGCGATTTCATGAACGTTGGCTGAGGCTTCATCCGATGCTGTCGCGGCGCCGGCAGTCTTGGTGGACGCAAGGTCCGCCACTTCGGTCAATCGCGACGACGCGGCCAGCATGTGCTCAAATAACCGTCCCAGTTCGGAAAGGCTCGATTCGATCTCATTGCCGAACTTGCCAATTTCGGACGAAATCCGCGCTTGTTGCTGCGCCCTCGCCTCGGCGTCCGACAGCACCGTTTTGTTCAGCTCGACATTGCGGCGCATCGCGTCCTGGAAGACCGAGATCGAGCGCGCCAGCGCGCCGATTTCATCATGGCGATCGCCGTAAGGCACGTTGAGTGTGGCGTCGCCGCCAGCAACCGCTTCGGTGACGCGGGTGACAGCGGCGAGCGAACGCGCCACCAGTCGTTGAATCACCAACGCGCCGAATATCGCCAGGACTAGCACTGCAGTACCGAATAACATCATCTCCCGCGCCGTGGTCCGGATCGCGCTTTCGATCTGATCGTAGATATTCCGCGAGCGTTTCGCATAAAGCCGTCCAAGCTTGTCGAGATCATTCGTGAGTGCTGTGCGTACCGTTCGGTTGGCATCGTTGTCGCCCCATTCACGGCCAGACTCCGGGCTAATTTCGGTGCCGCGGCGCACCAATTCACGGCGAAATTCCTGGAATTTCTTGACGCGCTCGGCGAAGTCGGCGAAGACTTGCGCATCCTCGGGTGAAATCGACTGTTGCCATCCCTTCACCACAGCACCAATTTGGTCGTTGAAGCGGGTAAGCCCTTCCGCAAACTGCTTGGCCGTTTCGATGTTTGGCGACATATAGATGCCGCGCGATTCCATCACCGTCGCGTAGATCAGGCCGTTGATGAGTTCGACGTTCTCGGCGGCAATGAAGGTCGATTCGAATTCCTTGGTCAGCACCACATGACGTTCGGCGTTAATGATGGCCACAGTCGCCAGCGCCACCGTCATGGTAGCCAGTAACGCGAAGATGACATAGAGCCTGGCGGCAATCGAAAGCGCGGGCAACTTCATGATCTTTCTCAGCGTATTTCCCCTCGACCCTTAGTCTGCCGCCAAGATGTTAACTGCCCGTTTACTTTACTCAAATGTGCTTTGCCGCTTCAAAAAACTGGACCCGATATTTTGGGTCGGGCAACTTTTTCGATGTACACGTGTCGAGAGTGAATCGGGAGCACGCGATGACCGAGTTTGGAGATATTTTTGACTACCAGCAATCGGCCATGTGCTTTGAATGCATAAGCCTTGGATTCATGACGTTTTATGGTCTCGGCATCGCTTGGATGGCGACTTATCCAAAGGCCCTGAATTTCAATTATTTGCGTACGTCCTGACAATCATCATCTAACAAGCCAACCCAGTTTCGCGGCATCCCGGCGGTCTGTCCGAATCCCGAACAGGCATTGTCAAACGGTTGCAAGCGCTGCGGC
>Ga0181523_10002770_pt1 | contig 16580 bp, 15 predicted proteins | sample PEATcosm2014_Bin_43_FD_119752 | JGI IMG/M metagenome (GOLD analysis project Ga0181523, IMG submission 119752) | Peatland microbial communities from MTU Mesocosm Facility, Houghton, MI, USA - PEATcosm2014_Bin05_30_metaG | ecosystem: Environmental > Terrestrial > Soil > Wetlands > Peat | place...
AGAGACTCTAACCGCTCTATCTGACTTGGATCAACGGCTAATGCGGCAGCGGGTGTGAACATGCCGGCAGTAGAGCACAACCATATCTAATTGTCAATAATTATTTAGGACAGGACACTAGGCTCAGCCATAACTCAAAGTCCGGCACATTGCTTCGTTGTGTCGAGAACCCAGGCCAGCAACTTTTTCGCCACTCCAGGTTTATACACAGTGAATCGTTCTAGCGGAAGCATTCATGGATCGGCCTCATCGCAAGCATCGCAAGAAGAAGGTGAGTCACAGACCGCAAATGCGATGGATCGTTGCGTTGAGTTTTCTGCTTTTCGTCACGGCCGGCATTTACGCGGCCAAGAAGAATAACATTGCCGGAGCGACGGAACAAAAGCGCGCTCTCCATGCTCTGGATCGCTTGACCTTCGGCCCGCGTCCCGGCGATGTGCAGGCCGTTGCGGCGATGGGCGTTGACAAGTGGATCCAGGTGGAACTGCATCCCGAAAAGATTGACAACGCCGCCATGCAGGCGCGGCTGGCGGGGTATCGGACTCTCGAAATGAGCAGTCGCGAGATGCTGTTCGAGTTTCCAACCAACCCGGTGGCAAAAGCGGCCATGGACGGAAAGTTGCCCATGCCGCGCGATCCCTATCGCCGCGCCATCTATGGTGCTGCCATCGACCGCGTGGAGCAGCAACAGCAACAGGATGCAGCCAATGTCGCTGCACAGAGCGCCTCAACGCCGTCCGCCAGCGCCCCGAACAACCAGCCGGCCATGCAGACGGCCGATTTAACGCAGCGGCGTCAGGACCGGCGTGAAGCGCACACCGTGGCGAACGATCTGGTCTTGCTGCCGCCCGACCCGCGCATGCACCGAATTCTGGCCTTACCGGTGGCGCAGCAGCGCGACCTGACGCAGGGTATTCCTTTCGAGAAGCGGCAGGCGCTATTGGCAGGCCTCTCCCCCGAGCAGCGCGAAACAGTGCTGGCGCTCAACAATCCTGCCGCGGTCATCAACAGTGAGGTGCAGTCAGCTAAGCTGCTGCGCGCGGTTTACAGTGACCGCCAACTCGAAGAGGTCCTCACCGATTTCTGGTTCAACCACTTCAATATTTTTATCGGCAAGGGCGCCGACCACTACCTGATCACAGCCTACGAGCACGAAATCATCCGCCCGCGCGTGCTCGGCAAGTTCAAGGACCTGCTGGTCGCGACAGCGAAGAGCCCGGCGATGCTGTTCTACCTGGATAACTGGCAGAGCGAGGGACCGGACTCCGAAGCGGCGCGCGGTGTTCCCGCCGCCGGGCAGAATCCGGGAATGAATGGTCCGTTTGGTCGCCGTGGGGTGATGTATCCAGCGGGTCGCCCTCCACGATCTCAGCAACCGCAGCCAAGCCCGCAAAATAATCAACAAAAACGTCGCAGTGGACTCAACGAGAACTACGCTCGCGAGCTGATGGAACTTCATACTCTAGGGGTCAACGGTGGATACACCCAGCAGGATGTCACCCAGGTGGCGCGCGTCTTCACCGGTTGGACCATCGACGAGCCAGGCCGGGGCGGAGGTTTTGTTTACAAGCGTCGTCTCCATGAGCCGGGCGCAAAAACTGTGCTCGGGCACAAGATCAAAGACCGCGGGGAGAACGAGGGCATGCAGGTGCTCGAGATTCTCGCGCATCATCCGTCCACCGCGCGTTTCGTCTCCACCGAGTTGGCGCAGCGATTCGTCTCCGACGACCCGCCACAATCGCTGATTGACGCGATGTCGAAGACCTTTCTGAAAACAGACGGCGACATTCGCTCGGTGCTGCAAACCATGTTCCGCTCGCCGGAATTCTGGGCGCCTGAGGCCTATCGCGCGCGAGTAAAGACGCCGTTCGAATTTGTGGTGTCGTCGCTACGTGCGACGCAAGCGGAGATTAGCGACCCACAACCGCTGCTGGCCATGTTGAACAAGATGGGCATGCCCCTGTACGGAATGCAGCCACCCACTGGCTACTCGACCAAGGCGGATGTGTGGGTTAACTCGGCGGCGCTGCTTGATCGCATGAATTTCGGGCTCGCGCTTGCGACCAACAGGTTGGCGGGCACGAGCTTCAATCTCGCGCAACTGCTGAACAGCACACTAGGAACTGACACCGATCCCTACCAGGTGCAACTCAAGCTCGAGCGAACGCTGATTGCCGGCGACATCTCGAAGCAGACGCACCAAACGATCGAGGAACGCATCGTCGGCCCGCAAGCGATGTCCCAGTTCGCGGATCCCTCGCATCCGACCAACGTCAACGTCATTGCCGGGTTGTTGCTGGGCTCGCCGGAATTCCAGCGTAAATGAAGTGAGCACCCCCATGAGCATCACACGACGGACATTCCTGAAGAGCGGCGCGATGGCTGTAGTCGGCACGGCGGCGATCCCTTCCTTCCTTACGCGTGCAGCATGGGGCGCGACCGAAGCCGGCTCCAACAAGCGGCTGGTGGTCATCTTTCAACGGGGTGCGGCCGACGGCCTGAACATCGTCGTGCCGCATGCCGAGCGCTCCTATTACGCAATGCGGCCCAGCATCAATATTCCTCGGCAGCAAGTGATTGACCTTAACGGCTTCTTCGGGCTGCATCCCTCGCTGGCGCCGTTCAAGCCGCTATGGGACCAGCGGCAGCTCGCCATCGTCAATGCCGCAGGCTCGCCCGACACTACGCGCTCGCATTTCGACGCACAGGACTACATGGAATCGGGCACGCCCGGCGTGAAGATCACCAGCGATGGCTGGCTCAATCGCACGTTGCAGTCGGAGTCTGCCGGCGACAGTCCGTTTCGCGCCATCGCGCTCGGCACTTCGCTGCCGCGCATTCTGGCCGGAAAAGCATCGGCGGTTGCGGTCAGCAATGTAAATGGATTTGGCATTGCCGGCGGAAATCCCAACGCCGCGACGCTGGGCAATACCTTCGAGGTCATGTATGAGCAGTCGGTGGACACTGTGTTGCACGGCACCGGCCGCGAGACATTTGAAGCGGTGAAGATGCTGAAGTCCGCCGACCGCAACGCTACACGCCGGCAATAGGTGCGAACTATCCGCGCGGCCGCTTCGGCGATGCTCTCCGGCAGACCGCACAGCTCGTCAAGGCGAACCTCGGCGTGCAGATCGCCTTCACCGACATCGGTGGATGGGACCATCATGTCAACGAAGGCGCAACCGAAGGGCAGCTCGCCAATGTGCTTCGCGAGTTCGCGCAGTCTATCGCTGCCTTCTGGACCGACCTCGGCCCGCTCACCCAAGACACCGTCCTGGTGACCATGTCAGAGTTTGGGCGCACCGCCCGCGAAAACGGCAATCGCGGCACCGACCACGGGCATGCCAACATCATGTTCGTTCTTGGCGGACCGGTGCGTGGCGGCCGCGCTTACGGACGCTGGCCTGGTCTCGACCCGTCGCAACTTAACGAAGGACGCGACCTCGCGCTCACCACCGATTTCCGGCTCGTGCTCGGCGAGGCCGTCTCTCGCCACCTCGGGAACGCCAATTTGAACAGCGTATTCCCCAGCTTCGACAACAAGCCGCAGGCGTTCCTGCGATATTTGGGATAATGCACGGGCCAGTTTTCAGCGTTCGGTCAGGTTTAGAGGCCTGACGACTAACCACTAACCACTGTCCAGTGCATCTATAATCTCTCCATGGACGAACAGGATTTTCGCCGCCGCGCCGATGCGGCATTGGAAGCTCTGAAGCGCAGCCTCTACGCCGCCGAAGGTGACGCCGACTTCGAAGTCGAAGAGAATGCCGGCGCGCTGCACATCAGCTTCGACGAGCCGCCTGCCAGGTTCGTCATCTCGCCCAACGCTCCCGTGCGCCAGATCTGGATCTCGGCGCTATCCACCAGCTTCAAGCTCGATTGGTCCGAGGAGCAGAATGACTTCGTGCTGGCCAAGTCGGCAGAGCCTCTCAAGCAGTTGGTTGCGCGATTGATTAATGAGCAGCTCGGGGGAGATGCGGTCAAACTGCAATAGAAGCCGCTTCACAAATACTGTAGTCAGAAGTTTCTTGGATGACTACGCAGAGTTATACCGGAACTGGCTCCGTTTTCAGCTTTCGCTTGAGGTCTGCGGCGATAAGCTGGCCGTGGAAGCGGCCGTTCTCGATGAAGATCTCGCTGGTGCGCATTCCGGCAACGATGACTCCGGCGAGATAAATTCCTGGCACATTGCTCTCCAGTGTCTGAGGGTCAACGACCGGACGTTTGTCGGCTTCGCTGCTCAGCTTGATGCCCAGCCCGCGGAGAGATTCGAAGTCGGGATGATATCCGGTCAGGGCGAAGACGTAATCGTTGGGAAGCGTAACTTCCCCTTGCGGCGTGTCGAGCACGACATGCTCCAGCGTGATCTCCCGCACGCTGGTGTTGAAGTAGGCCTTTACCTGTCCTGCCTTGATGCGGTTCTCGATGTCGGGCTTGATCCAGTACTTCACTGAGTTGCTGACTGAGGGCCCGCGATGCACCAGCGTGACCTGCACTCCGTGACGCCACAATTCCAGCGCAGCGATGGCCGCAGAATTTTTCCCGCCGATCACCAGCACGTTCAATCCAAAGAACGGGTGCGGCTCGCGGTAATAGTGCATGACTTTAGGCAGCTCTTCGCCGGGAACGTCTATGTAGTTCGGCCGGTCGTAGTAGCCGGTTGCGAGAATAAGCTTGCGCGCGTGGTATTGGCGCCGGTGTCCGTGAAGATTGGTGGTGCGCACGACAAACTGGTTGTCGCTACCTTCCACCTTAAACACCGGCTCGTACTGCCGGACGTCGAGCTGGTAATGCTCGGCGCATTTGCGATAGTACTCGAGCGCTTCCTGTCGCGTGGGCTTCTGGTTGGGACTGGAGAAGGGAATGTCGCCGATCTCCAGCAGCTCGGGCGTGGTGAAGAACGTCATGTTGCTGGGATAGTTGAAGAGTGAGTTGACCAAGCAGCCCTTGTCTATGTTGGTCACCGTGAAGCCAGCGCGCTTGGCGTCAATGGCACAGGCGAGCCCGGTCGGCCCCGCGCCGATGACAACCACGTCGAAAGAAAAGGTGTCCAGCATTGCCGTAGATGCGAGATTCAATCTACTTGTTACTCAGGGCTTCCACGCCAGGCAGCTTCTTGCCCTCGAGGAACTCCAGCGACGCGCCGCCCCCGGTCGAAATGTGCGTGATCTTATCAGCCACGCCAGCGGCCTTCACGGCAGCCACGCTGTCGCCACCACCCACGATGGAGATCGCCGCGCCGTTATCGGCAACGGCGTGCGCAATCTTCTTCGTGCCTTTAGCGAACGCCTCGATTTCGAAGACGCCCATCGGACCATTCCAAACGATGGTGCGGGCGATGCCGATCTCGTCGGAGAACAGTTCTGCCGATTTCGGCCCTATGTCGAGCGCCATCGTGTCGGGAGGAATCGGTTTGCCTACTCCGATGTTCTGAATGCGAGCGTCGGCTGCGACCTTATCGGCGACGACATGGTCCACAGGCAGGAGAAACTTCACATGATGCGCCTTGGCGTCGGCGAGAGTTTGCGCAGCAAGATCAACCTTGTCGGCTTCGAGTAAGGATTTGCCGATCTCGTGTCCCTGCGCTTTGAGGAAGGTGTAAGCCATGCCGCCGCCAATGATCAACGTGTCCACCTTGGTCATCAGGTGTTTGATGACGCCGATTTTGTCGCTCACCTTGGCGCCGCCGAGGATTGCGATGAACGGTTTCTGGGGATGCGACAGAGCCTTTCCGAGATATTCGAGTTCCTTCTCCATGAGCAGACCGGCAGCGCTCTTCTCTACAAAGTGCGTAATTCCTTCCGTCGATGCGTGTGCGCGATGCGCCGAGCCGAAGGCGTCGTTCACGTAGAAATCGCAGAGCTTGCCAAGCTGCTTCGCGAAATTTGGATCGTTGGCTTCCTCTTCGGGATGGAAGCGTAGGTTCTCCAGCAATAGCGATTGGCCGCGCTCCAACTTCTCAGCCATCTCTTCTGCCTGCACGCCAATGCAATCGGGAGAAAAGCCCACATTCTCGCCGCGACGCAGGACGTCATCGAGTAGAATCCGCAGGCGTTCAGCCACGGGCTTCATGCTCATCTTGGGATTGGGTTTGCCTTTGGGACGGCCGAGATGTGATGCGAGGATCAACCGCGCGCCATGGCGTAGCGCGTACTCAATACTGGGCAGCGTTTCGCGGATGCGGGTGTCGTCCATCACGCGGCCGTCGTCGAGCGGGACGTTGAAGTCCACCCGCATGAAGATGCGCTTGTTGTTCAGCGGAAGATCACGAATTGATAACTTCGTCATTGGATCCAACCCTTAAGCCTTTGGGATTTGCATGGCTTCGCCAGAATCTCATTTTCGGTCCTGCCAGACGGAACGGGGACGATGCGATGCCCCGAGCCGGATTCAGCGGGCCAGAATTTTGTAGAGACAATACCCGGCAGGCGTAAGTTTCGCGGCAACCGGCATCGCCCCCTGCCCCGGTTGCGGACAAGAACTGTTCACAGCCCCTTCTGCGCAATGTAATGAATGAGATCGCGAACACGGCACGAGTATCCCCACTCGTTGTCATACCACGAGATCACCTTCACACAGCTGCCGGCCACGACGCGCGTCATAGGAGCGTCCACGATCGAAGAGCGCGGATCGCCACGATAATCTATCGAGACCAGCTCGGCAGTTTCGTAGCCCAGGTAACCCTTTAGCGGACCCGATTCAGAAGCGGCCTTCAGTGCGTTATTGACCTCTTCGACAGTGGTTTTCTCCTCGACGAACACGACCAAGTCAACGACTGAAACATTGGGCGTAGGCACGCGCATCGCAAAGCCATCGAGCTTGCCCTTGAGATCCGGTATGGCGAGATAGACCGCTTTCGCAGCGCCGGTCGAGGTCGGAATCATGGACAGCGCAGCAGCGCGAGCGCGCCGCAGGTCCTTGTGCGGGAAGTCCAGTATGACCTGATCGTTCGTGTAAGAGTGGATTGTGGTCATGGTCCCGCTGACAATTTTGAAGTTGTCGTTGATGACCTTCGCGATCGGCGCCAGGCAGTTGGTCGTGCACGAGGCGTTGGAGATCACGTGGTGCTTCGCCGGATCGTACTTGTCTTCATTGACGCCCAACACGATGGTGATGTCTTCGTTGGTCGCCGGCGCCGTAATGATGACTTTCTTCACCGGCCCCCGCAGGTGTTGCTTGGCCAGCTCGGCCTTGGTGAATTTGCCGGTCGCCTCGATGACTACCTGCGCTCCCACTGATTCCCAATCGAGCTTGGAAGGATCCTTTTCGGCGAAGACGCGGACGTTCTTGCCATCCACACTGATGGAGTCCGCAGTGGCGGAGATCTTGTTGGGGAGATTGCCCAGAATAGAATCGTACTTCAGCAGATGTGCCAGGGTCTTCGGGTCGGTGAGGTCATTGACCGCAACGAAGTCAAGATCGTTGTCGTTGAGCGCCGTGCGAAGAATGTTGCGGCCGATGCGGCCGAAGCCATTAATGCCTACTTTGATTGCCATGTTTCCTCGTTAAGAAACTAAATTGAACACAATTAATCGGAATTACGCCCTACTGCACGCAAACACGATTCCGAGGTGAAACAAAAATCGTAGCATCCGCGGCAAGGCGAGGCAAATGACGCAGGTCACATCACGCAGTTCGCGGAGCACACGGAGAAGGACATTGCTCCCGACTAGGCAGGCGTGTTACAAGTGCAACATGCGCAGATGGATGCGCGACCGCGGCAAGCGGCGCAAACAACAACCAGATAAACCAGGGCAGGAGAACCCCGCTCCTTTGCAACCGAAGTTTCCAGATGCCACGCTCGACCAAGTCGAGAGCGAGCAGCCCGAGATTGCAGTGCAACCTCAAGAACTGGGAAACCAACCCGAATCGGACGATTTTGAACCCGCGGTCCAGACCGGAGGAGGCGCCGAAGAGCCTTCGCAGCAGCAAGTCCGGCGCGACCGTTCGCGCCGCCGTGGACGTCGCGGCCGCGGCAACCGCCCGCAGGCGCCGGCGCAAGCTCCAGCGCTGCCAAGGCCAGGTGGCCCGACCGGTGAAGCCGCCGAGGCCGCGGAAACCGGAGAACTGGCAGAAGCAGGCGAATCCGGAGGCGTCGCCGCTCACGTCGCGACCCAGCCTTTGCAGTCTTCCCGGAAGCCAAAAGGCGCAGTGGTGCTATCGATCGGACTGCCGGGCTCGGGCAAGAGTACCTGGTTCAAGCGCCACAATATCCTGCCGCTGTCGAGCGATATGGTCCGCATTCTGCTATTTGACGACGTGACCGAGCAGCGTTACCAGGACCTGGTATTCTCGACGCTGCGCGCCATGTTGCGCGCGCGGCTGCTGGCGCGGCGCCCATGGAACTATGTGGATGCTACTAACCTATCGCCGCACGAGCGCCGCAGCTGGGTGAAACTGGCGCACGACTTTGGCTACGAAGCGCACGCCGTTTTCTTCGATGTGCCGCCGGAGATATGCATCGAGCGCAACCGGCGCCGGGAGCGTAATGTTCCTGAAGATGTTATGCAGCGCATGGCCAGCAAGCTACGCCCGCCCAAGTTCGAAGAGGGATTCGCGAAGATTACGGTCGTCCGGCTGAAGAAGACGGGCGGGGAAATCGCCCCTGGTGAGGAACCGCGACAGGAACTGGCGGTTGAGCCCGACGAAGCCGAGTCGCCGAACGAAGCGGAAGGTGAAAGTTAATTGCCAACCAATATTTTCAAAAGGGAAGAGCGGCCCACGGGCCGCTTTTCAGTTTTCTGTATCTCACAAGCAATTCTCCGCAACAAATCGCGGGTCTTTATAGGACTGCTATCCGAAAACGATGTGGTAGCATTGCTAGTCGCTGCTGTCTCCTGCAACTCCTAAGCAATTACTTTTTCTGGAGGAATCATGGAAACGAAGCTGGATTCAATGATGCAGTCTGGCTGGACGTTGGTGGTCGCGCTTGGCATACGAGTGCTCGAAGCTCTTGCTTTGTGGATCGTCGGTCGCTGGCTGATTGGCTTGTCCTTGCGTTTGATCGGCCGGGGCATGACCAAGCAAAAGATCGACCCGACCCTGATTCGCTATATCCAGAATGCGGTCGGCGCCATTCTAAACATCGTACTGGTTATCGCGATTCTCGGCTTCTTCGGTGTCGAGACGACGAGCCTGGCAGCGCTCATCGCCGCCGGCGGCGTAGCCATCGGCCTGGCGTGGAGCGGCTTACTGGCCAACTTTGCCGCGGGGGTATTTCTGGTGATCCTGCAGCCGTTCAAGGTTGGTGATTTCGTGACGGCGGGCGGGATCATGGGCACCGTGCATGAAATCGGGCTTTTCGTAACCTCCATCGACACTTTGGATAATGTGCGGCATATCGTAGGCAACGGAAAGGTCTTTGGCGACGTGATTCAGAATTACTCCACGAACGCTTACCGCAGGGTGGACCTGACGGCGCAATTGGCACATGGCGTTGACGTGCACGCTGCCATGGCGCTGCTTAAGACTGCTCTGGCGGGCATTCCTAACGTGATGAAGGACCCTGCTCCGGACGTGGAGATACTGACTTTCAACCTCGCAGGCCCAGTACTGGCCGTCCGCCCCTATTGCAACAACAAGCACTACTGGCAGGTGTACTTCGACACTAACCGGCTGATTAAGGAGACTTTTACCACCGCCGGCTTCGAAGTACCCGAGCAACACTACATGGTGCGGACTGCTGCCGCCGGTACTGGCGCGGAGCATTCGGCTTAAGAGAAAAAGGGAGGAGCGGCAGAAACACCGCTCCTCCCGCATTGCCCACTTCGATTCCTCTTTGCCCGGAGCGTCTGTCTTTAACGTTGCATTCCCGCTGAATCGAGCAGACAATATCAAGAGCGAAATCTTGAACGTTGGGAAGCGGATTTGTTGCGGCGCTGCTCCTTCCGCATTGCCCAGGTCGATGCCCTTCGTCCGAAGAGTAGGTTGTGTGCCATTGCATTGCTGCTAAATCGGGCACACAATAACAGAAACAAAGTTCTGCGCGTAAAGTATTGCGGGTGCGGAAGCGGACCGGACCGGACAGAGGAATGGTATGCGGCTAAGGTCTACGGCAACGGGGCTAATCCTTGTTCTGTTAACAGGCGTGACGAGCACCGGGGCTAACAGCCGATTGGGGGCCGATTCAACGGGAGCCGTAAAGCCCTTTAACGTAAAGAACGCTCCGTTTTCGGCGGACGTAATTACCCAATACGATCGAACGCTGGACAACGGCGCGCATATTCACCGTGAGTCGCGCGGCAAGGTATTCCGTGACAATCAAGGTCGCATGCGCACCGAAAGTCAGCCGCCAGCGGTTCAACTTGTGTCCCAGAAGTACGATCACATCACCATCAACGACCCAGTTCAGCAAATTATTGTGTACCTTAATCCCAAGAACAAAACAGCGACGATTCTACATTTCGGCGACGTTGGTCCAACCGCTCCAACGGCATCAGCGAAGCAATCAAAAGCGAAGGAGAAAGACACAATCCGACTGGGCGGGCAGCCAGGAATCGGAAGTGGGCCAACCGATACGCTCGGCGTGCCACCAGTGCCCAGCGGACAAGGAAGCCTGCCGTCAGCCCATCAAGTTCAGGTGCCGGACGGATCCACCTCAATGGACGCGACGATTTTTGCCAATACCGCGGGTGCGACGATCGGGCCCCTCGGGACCAAGATCATCGAAGGCCTTAGCGCCACCGGAACGAGAACTACGCGGACCATCAATGCAGGTACAATGGGCAATGACAAGCCAATTGTTTGCATCAGCGACACTTGGGTTTCTTCCGACCTGAAGGTAACGGTGCTGACCGAAACCGACGACGGTCAGGCAGGACACAGTACAATAAGGCTGGTGAACATCGTTCGTAGCGAGCCCAATGCGTCGCTGTTCCAAATCCCGGCGGGCTATACGATAAAAGGGAATGTCTCGGCAGCAAGCTTGAAACACTAAGGAGCCGACTGGAAACTGGATGGTTGACCTTGATCTCTCACCGCCGGAAGGCTTGAACCTTCCCCTGTGGCGCTCGCTACTACTGAACTTCATTGATCGCGTCTCGCCAGAGCGTTTGCCGCCGCTGCAGCTTACCTCGAAACCGGTAGACCTCGGTATCCTACCGGGTGACCTGTTCGAACTGCCCTGGTATCGCACGGTCTTCACCAATCTGGGGGACGTGATTTCCCCGGAAACTCTGCCGCCGCTGCAGCTGGAGTCTAGGCCGGTGGACGTCGGCGAGCTCCTCGGCGATGACTTAGCGCATGGCTGGTGGGATTCTCTGCTGGGCAACATCCGAGACCGGCTTGCGCCCGAGAAGCTTCCGCCGCTGCCTCTGACTTCGCATCCCGTGCCTGCGTTCGGGGCCGACGTGAGCCTTCAGATTCTCGACTGGTCGTCGCTGATCAATACTCCGAAGGTTTTCCTGCCGGATGCTGCAAAGGGGGAACCAGCCGCCGCGATGACGAGCTTTGAGCAAGCGGCTCCGCCGGCGCCAGCTTCTGCGCCGATACCAGCGGAACTGCTGATTGCGCGCATGAAACTGACAACTGATTTGGGCCGCACGCGCTTCCGGCGCAGAATCTGGATTGGCCTAGCCGCGGCTGAGGCCGTGTTTCTTCTGGTAGCGCTGTTTAAGTTCGTGTAACTCAGGGAGACTTGCCTGTGAATCTCAAGACCAGTACGCGATTGGTGGATGGCGTCGTAATCGTAGACATCGTCGGCGAGCTCAGGCTGGGCGACGGAACCGGCATTCTGCGTGATGTAGTCCGCGAACTGGCAGGCAAAGGCTACCTCAAAATCCTGCTGAATCTTGGCGCTGTTCGTCACATTGACAGCGCTGGCGTCGGCGAGCTGATGAGCTGTTTCACCTCCATCCGCAATCAAGGCGGTCACCTCAAGCTCATGAACCTCAACAAGAACGTCCACAACCTTCTGCAAATCACCAAGCTTTACACTATCTTCGAGATCGAGGACGACGAACCCACAGCCATAAAGTCGTTCCAGTAGCCACCAGTTTTCAGCCCATCAAGTTTGTCATCCGACTGCGGTTCGCCGCTCGCTATTCGCGTTTCGCCTGAAACACAGGCTGTCATTTTGGCTCATTTTTTCATCCCGCGGATGAATACGGATTTTCTCGACTGTTTGCTCGCGACTTCTATGGACTTAGCAGTGAGAAATGACGAAAAATCTCCCCAAGGAGGGACTCCCCGGCTTCATTCCAGCGGCGCGTAGAAGTAGTAATCGGCGGTGTAGCTGCTCTTTACTTCAACGTTCTGTTTTGAGGTGTTGCAGTCGGCGGCTGGTGGCGGCAGCCCGCCCTTGGTGTGAATTCGCTGAATGCTGGTGACTCGGCTGAGCACGCCATCCCCGGAGTGACCAGTGGCGGTCACAAGCAGCCAGGGAATCGAATCCGCATCTGGCGAATCGACCTTGGCCGCGGCCTTTCCCGTAACTTCGCTGCCATCGTTGTCCTTCCAAGTGGGTCCGGCGTAGTGCCGGCCGATAATCGCCCCTTGCTGGTCATGAAGCTCGGCTTCAGGGGCCTTCAAGGTCCAGGCGAGCTTGCCGTCCGTTCCCGGCTGACACATGTATATCTGCGAGCCCGACGCATGCACCTGCAGGACAACTTCCTCGCCGGCAGGCGCTTTGATTTTGTCAGGCACATCTGGGCGCGGAACGCTTTGCCCACTAGCTTGTGTAGCGATTCCAAGCAAAATGGCGATTGGCAGCAATCTTGTAATCACGGGCAGCAGTTTAGCACGAGGGGGAAACCTGTCGTTCGGAAATTCAAAGCAACCGCGGATTTCTCTGATGAACGCGGATTTTCTGGACTGTTTGCTCGCGACTCCCCTCCCCGCACTCTACGTAGAATCAATAGCTTATGCATCATCTTCATCGCAAAATATAGTATCCAAAGGGGTTACAGGTAAAATATAGATTCCTATGGACTTAGCAGCGAAAAATGGGAGAAAAAGCTCTTTTACATGAGCTAGCAAGCCACCAAAGAGGTAAGGAGGCATGTTAACAAGACAGCAATTGACCCTCAAATCACCCCCCTCCCCAGCTCTGTGCAGAATCAATAACTTACGCATCATTTCTTCCGCAAATAATAGTATCCAAAGAAGTTATGCGTAAATAATAGATTCCTATGGACTTAGAGCAAGAAGTTGGCTGAGGGCAGGTAGAACGGCACCCTTAGACTGCGCTCAGGGCAGGCTTTCAGCGCCGCGCCCCATCAACCCTCCAACGGAGCCGGGTTTCAACCCGGCGCCACCTTCGGCTATCGACTTGTCAAAGAACCTGAGGCCCGCACCCTGGGTACAGCCGCCGAAGACACAACAACCTCATCCTCGACTCCAGTGATACGCGCCGAGACGGCCATGCGCAAGTGCACAGGTCACATTGCAGGTAAGACCGCGCCAGAAATTCCGTACCCTAGCAGGCATCGTGGCCCAAAGGCAGATTCGCAGGGCGCAAGTCCCGCCTTGTGGGACGGAAGAGCTTAGCCCCGTTGCACCGTGCAGGTATGGTTGGATCGTCGGACTAGCACCGTCCCAGTCCATTCTTGCGGGACGGGAAAAGAAAGCCCACTTTTTCAACCGTGGGTAGGCGGTTAAATCGAGATCGAGTCCCCCGGGGACGGCACAGCTATCCAAAAATGAACCGAGGATCGTAATCAATTCCGGACTTTAACATGGTCACGAACTCTTCCTCGAAGCTGCGTTTCTCATGATGCCGGCGCTGGTCCGCGATATATTCCATGACCGCCCGTTTGTTAGATACGCTGACGCTGAAGGCGGCATATCCCTCCTGCCAGGCGAACCGCGACCCATGCTGATTCATCCAACGCGAGCTGTTGCCCTTGAGTTCCTGGACCGCCTTTGCCAGCGGCATTGCAGCGGGCAGAGCAATCAGTGCGTGCAGGTGATTGTTGGTTCCACCGGCAATCAAGAGAGGGATATTCTTTTCCCGCGCAACGCCTGCTAGGTATCGCCCAAGAGCGTTAGGATCAGGGATTGAGTTGGCGCGGTCCTTGGTGCTGAAGATGCAATGCACGAGATTGGATGTAAGGGCATGCGGCATTCCAGCAGGTTAACCTTCGCGGTCGCGCCATTCCGTGATGTGTGACACAGTCCCTTGTGCCGCCCCGAGGGACTCGATCTCGAATTGAACGCCTTCCCACCGTTGAAACGGCGGGCTTTCTTATTTCGTCCCGCAAGGCAGGACTGGTTTCGAATTGTCATCCCGACCGAGGACTTTAGTCCGAGCGGAGGAATCTGCGTTTCTGCCGTCCCTACCAAAGCCTCCCACATTGTGGGACTCCAATTGGCAGGTGAGCTGCCGTAAGCCCTAGCCCGGAGGGCGAAACAAACGTAGCCCAGGGCGCAAGCCCTGGGTATGCGTTTTATAAGGGTCCGAGCCCCGTAGGGGCGGCACAGATTCTTGTTGCATCGCCGGCTCGGGGATTCATATAACCGGCCTACCCAGGCTCCGCCTTCGGCGCAGCCTGCCCTGAGCCCAGTCGAAGGGTCCTGGGCTACTCGCTGGGCTGAAGCCCAGCGCTTCCACCAAACCGAAGAGACCGAAAACGGAAAAGAGGCAGTCCCGCGCTTGCTGCGCCAACTCGAGAACTGTCCCCTGAGAAACTCCGGCTCAGTTCATCACGGTTGATTGGGTCGGAAGGTGGCCACAAGATCTGCTCCCGGGGCTTGCCCCGCCAACCTTCTAACAGTGCTGTCGGCCGGAAGGCTCCTGTAGTGTCTGAACAGGTCCATCAAGTCACCTCCGTTGCCGAATCCCCCACCTTTCCCCGCCGTCGTGCCGTCAATGGGCTCGTTCATGTAGGAGGTGAAAATGCTCATCCAGTTGTTGGAACCGATGGCATCGTTTTCCAGATAGTCGGCATTGGTCGATGTGACCTGGTCCAAAGTGTAGAAGGTCGTAGTGTCAATAATGCACTGAGAGGGATCCGAGCTACATTCCAGCTCCTGCGGACATGTCACCGAGTTCCCGTTCTGATCCTGGCAGGTGTATGAGTAATCGACGCAGGTTCCGGTCTGCGTTGGGCTAGGTGACCCTCCCGTGCCCAAATAGGCAATGCACTGCTCATTGGCGAACTGGGTCCCGGCCAACCGTGACTGGTAGAACAGGTTACGGTCGATTGGCGTCGCCGTCACGCTCATTACAATACCATTCGGATTGGAGAATCCGCTGGGATAGGTAACCGTCGCCTGGTGAGCGCCGAAGGCGAAGACGGTTGGCGTTCCACCCGGCTGAATGGTTTGCTGCAACGTGATGGTGGCGTACTGCGTGAATTCCCATCCGAAAATGTCCTGCTGTGTGCCTCCATTGGGAGGTTGAGACGCCGTGAAGCCGGCCCACGCGTAGCCGCAGGGTCCGTTGCCGCTGCACTTTGTGGTGTCGAGGTTCAGTCCGTTGGGGTTATTCTGCGCGTCGTAAACAATGTTGTACGGAACGTTGATGATGGGCGGTCCCGTCGGAGTGTGCGTCCCGGGAAGAAAGGTCGGATCAAGCCAGATCTGGAGTGCCCCTGACTGGTTTCCAGAAGGTGGTGGCATGTACTGGATTACCACGTTATGCAGTGATCCGTCCGTACAGACACCGTCACTGCAAGTACCGCCCAGCATTGGAATGTTCGAGTCGATGGCTTGCTGGCTGAGGAGGCAGCTCTGCACGTTGCTGTTGTTCCCGATGGTGTAATTGCCCGACAGATGTACAGGCGTGTTGGTTGCCGGCCCGCAGGTCTGGATTGCGATGTGGTTGGAGGTCGGGTCCCAAGGATCCTGCTGGATGTCAAACTCGATGACCAGATTGTTGTTGATGCCGGCGTAGCCCATTGCTCCCGCCTGATTCGGATAGTTGGGGTTACCGCCCGCGCCAAGGGCCCTGGAACCTAAGCCGGTGGCTCCATAGGTGGGATCTGTGGCCGAGGAGTTCTGGATGATGAACGCTATGCCGTCCCCCGGAGCGCAGCACGTCTCATTATGTATCTGGAATGCAAACCAGGTGGTGAAGCCAGATGCAACCTGCTGTTTACCAATGCCTTGTACATGCGCAGTGTCTTGGAAATAAACGGTTGCCGCTTCGTCGTTGACCGGGTTTCCATCGGTCAGGCGGAGCACGGCGTTGCCTTGGTAGTTCTGGAAAGTGGCACTACCGTTCAATTGCAAGAATCTGAACTGGCTGGAGAAGTCCTCATACCGGATTTGCGCGGATAAGGACGCGCCGAAACACAGCAACAGAGCGGAGAGTAATATAAGACTTGAGTATCTGATTCTAGAACGCATCGGTTTGCTTCTTTCCTACGCCGCCAGTGCGGGCGTATTGGCATTTCTGCCTGTTTGCGAGCGGCTATATTCCCACCTGGAAATTACAGCGCGATCCCACTGTCGCGCAATTGGCTAGATTGCCGCATTTTGCGGCTGTTTGGGCCGGATGTCAAGCAAAAGTCTTGTCCATGTCAACGGACATTAGAAATGTCCCCTTGTTTATGACATTAGAAATGTCCCCATTGTCGTGGTTGTGCCTTACTTATTTTCCAGTAGCAGTCGAGGCTGTGCGGAAAGTGGGAATCCGCGGC